>Ga0129317_1001039_pt1 | contig 22936 bp, 18 predicted proteins | sample Cm1ome_FD_94430 | JGI IMG/M metagenome (GOLD analysis project Ga0129317, IMG submission 94430) | Eastern black-and-white colobus group fecal microbial communities from Wisconsin, USA - Cm1105 metagenome | ecosystem: Host-associated > Mammals > Digestive system > Large intestine > Fecal | place... | reverse complement strand
GGTCTTTCCTGCTCCCGTTGGGCCTACGATTGCAATCTTGGCTCCGCTTTGGACATTGAGGTTCAGCCCTTCTATGAGGGGTTTTTCAGGTACATAGCTGAAGCGCACGTCATCGAACTCTATGTCTCCACGGGCAGGGTCCGACGAAAGCTTTCCGTCATCGACCTCCTCAGGCTCTTCAAGGACTTCAAACACACGCTCCGCTGCAGCCAATGTGCTTTGGAACACGTTGGAGATGTTTGCAACCTCCTGGATTGGCTGGTTGAATCTCTTCACATACTGCACGAACGCCTGTATGTCGCCAACGGACAGTCTGCCCGCCGCTGCATTGATGGCACCCACAACAATCACCAGCACATACCCAAGATTTCCTGCGAAACCAGTCAAAGGGAATATCACGGAGCTGTAGAAGTTGCTCTTCCAACCTGCATTGTAGAGATTGTCGTTTATGGCATCGAACTGTTCTATGGCCTGATCCTCATGGTTGAACGTCTTTACAATGGAATGGCCTCCATAGAGCTGCTCGACATGGCCGTTTAGCTCTCCAAGGTACTTTTGGTTGTCAAGGAAGAACCTTTGCGTATGCTTTACGACCTGGGCTACGACGACAAGAATTATTGGAATGGTCACAAGGCTCACAAGGGTCATGAGCACATTGGTCGTAAGCATTATCACAAGCAGACACACTATTGTGAAAACGCTTATTATCGCCTGGCTTATCCCTTCCTGTATGCTCTGGTCTATGGTGTCCACATCGTTCGTGATGCGGCTCATGATCTCCCCCTGGGTCCTGCCGTCGAAATAGCTGAGGGGAAGTCTGTCAAGCTTTGCGTTTATATCGCTCTTCAGGTTCTTGACTATTCTTTGCGAAAGCTGGACAAGCAGCATGTGCTGCGAAAGCCTGAATACGAAGTTCGTAAAATACAGTCCTGCAAGTATTAGGATGGTTCTGTTTATCAGATTCCAATCCAAGGCCCCCTTCTTCGTTCCATCGAGTATCGCCGTGATTATGTTTCCAAGGACCTTTGGGGCGAACGACACGCAAAGGACTCCAATGAAAGCACATAGGAACGCCACAGCGAAAAGAGGAAGATATGGTTTTAGAACCTTGAGGAGCTTCTTCGACGTCCCTTTTGCATCCTTGGCCCTTTCACCTTTTCCATGACGGCCATGAGGACCCGGGCCATGGGCACCACCGGAAGGCCCACCAGGGGCGTTCTTCACATTCCCAGACCCAACGCTTGAAGCAGCTTTGCTTTTCCTGATGTCACTCATTTCCAAGCTCCTCCTCGCTCAACTGGCTGGATGCAATCTCATGGTACAAAGGACACTCCTTTAGAAGTTGGGAATGCTTTCCCATTCCAACTATGGATCCGTTGTCCAGAACTATTATCTCATCTGCGTTCATTATGGTGCTTACCCTCTGAGCCACGATTATCCTTGTTGCCTTACTTAGCCTTTCGTCGTTGGCAAGGGCTGCACGAAGGCGTGAATCCGTCTCGAAGTCCAAGGCTGAGAAGCTGTCGTCGAACACATAGACTTCACAGTCACGCACTATGGCACGGGCTATTGCAAGCCTTTGCTTCTGACCACCGGAAACGTTCTTTCCTCCCTGCGAAACCTCTTCGTCCACCCCGTTCTCCTTGCTTGATACGAAATCCCACGCCTGTGCGGTTCTGAGAGCGGACTCGACCTGCTCATCTGAGGCTTGAGGACAGCCAAACCTTATGTTGTCCGCTATCGTACCGCTGAAAAGATACCCCTTCTGCGGCACATACCCTATGCGTTCCCTAAGGTCCTTCACGGAATAGTCCCTTACATCCTGGCCGTCAAGCAGAACCTGCCCCTTCGTACAGTCATACAGGCGGGGTATCAACGAAAGCAATGTGCTCTTTCCGCTTCCAGTGGAGCCAATGATTGCGGTCGTGCTTCCACCTTTGGCTGTAAAGCTTATGTCATTGAGAACAGGAGCATCGCCTCCTGGATAGGTGAACGATACGTTTTTGAACTCAAGAGTCCCTTTTGGGACATCGTTCGAAGAAGGAACCTTTGGATCACTTGGATCGGAAATTGCAGTCCTGAGATCCAGAACTTCATTGATCCTCTTTGCGCTAACGTTGGCTCGAGGAAGAATCACCATTAGCATGCTGAGCATGGCTATGCTCATGAGGATTTGGGTCACATACTGGACAAAGCTCATGAGCTGTCCAACCTGCATCCCTCCGGCCTCTATCTGGACAGCTCCAAAGTAGCAGACCGCCACCGTAGTCATGTTGATTATCAAAAAGAGGCTTGGCATGAGGGCCGTGACTATTCTGGACACCTTGAGCGATATCCTATAGAGCTCTTCGTTGCCCTTCTCGAACTTGTCACGCTCAGTACTTTGGTTCACGAACGCCCTTATGACCCTTGTACCTGAAAGGTGCTCCCTAAGAAGGAGGTTGAGCCTGTCGTCCTTCTTTTTAAGCACTCCAAAAAGCTTCGTCCCTATGGATATCACGACACCAAAGAGGACAAGAAGCAATGGCACGGACACAAGAAGTACCTTTGCAAGCTCCTTGTTTATGGAAAACGTAAGGGCTATGCTTCCAATGAACATTATCGGTGCGGTGAGCATCATCCTCATGAGCATGACGGAGAAGTTCTGGAGAATCGTTACATCCCCCGTGTTCCTCTTTATCATGGACGAAACGCCAATGGAGTCCATCTCATTGAGGGAGAAACTCTCTGCATTCACGAATATGTCACGTCTCATCGCCCGGCCAATCTCTGCAGAGACCCTGCTGCTGAAATAGCCAACACCAAGCATGGCTGCGACCTGCCCCAAGGACAAGAGCAGCATTATCCCTCCTCTAGAAAGGATATACCCCATATCGCCCGAGGGAAGGCCAACATCCACGATCTTTGCCATCACAGTTGGAAGCGAAAGCTCCCCTGCAACCTGACAGGCCACGAACAGAACCACGCACGCAGCCTGCCATTTGAACATTCCTAGATATCTACTCAGTAATCTTCTCATCTTCCTCTGTCAAATCCGTATTGGGTTCCCTGTCATCGTCATCGACACTCGTATCAAGGACATCGTCCTCGTCCGAAAAGTCGGCATCGTCAGAGCCGTATGACTGGTCATATTCATAATCATCGTCCGTAAGGTCCGTATTAGGCTCACGCTCGTCATCCTCAAGGATATCGGTACTGGAAACGGTGCAGGCCTCGTCGTTCGGGCCAACGGAAACCTCGTCGATGGATGCATCTTCCTTGCAGGGCATATCGTTGGAGGAATCCGATTCCAAGGCCAATTCGAATCCTGGGAATTCATGACCCAAGGAGACTTCACGCACGTTCTCGTCCATTGCACGAGCAAAGGCTTTCTTTGTGGCATTGTTCTCTAGGCCGATGATAAGGGTCTGGACATATTCCTTGGTGACGGCGCAGGTATTGGTGAACCGTTTGGACAAGGCCCAGCCAAGGCGGTCTATGGCATTGTCTATGCGACCCTTGTGTATGCACACCTGCGCCCCGTGCACGTAGGCCTCTGGGAACTTGGCATGCCTGTCGTCTATGAGCTCGTCGAATATGTCGGCGGCCTTGTCCCACTCGCCCATCTGGATGTAGTACCAACCGCGGTTGTCCAGAAGTCCATTGCTCTCGGTGCCGTTTTTGCGGGACTGGACGATAAGCTTCTTGGCTTCCTTGAGGTCTCCCTTTTCAAGAAGGTAGGTCTCAAGGTTTATCTCAAGGTTGTCGTCGTTGTAGCCGGTGGCCCTAAGGTCCTGAAGTATCTCTATGGCCTTGTCCAGGTCTCCAAGCCTCCAGTAGCCCATGGAAAGGGTTACGGTCGCCATGGTGCGTCGGGACTCCTCCTTGCAGACAGGAATGAGCTTTTCAAGGGTATCTACACCAAACTGAGCATCGCCCTGCTGGATGAACGCAGAGCAGATAAGGATCTTCCGTTCATCGTCCACATGTGCTGCAAGGGCCTTCTTCATGAGATTCCACACCCTTGGAGTGTTCTCCTTCTGAAGCGTCACAGCCGCCCTATAGAAGTATATGTAGCCCCTTCTTATGAAAAGGAACACACCAACGAGCACAACTGCAATCACAGCCTTGGCCCACCATGGGATGGGAAGGAAGCAGGCTCCTATGGTAAGCATTATGAAAAGAAGGGCTATCAGAGCCCCTTTGTTAAGTCTTGTCTGCTGCACGTTTGGCATATTCACCTACCTCCCAGTCTCATTCTGCACATGCATTCCATCACCCGTCTTTGGAAGCGAGAACTCGCATCCGCAGTACTGCTGTCTGTAAAGCCCAAGTTCCTTGGATAGCTCCACGCTTTTTGCAAAGCCGTCCTTCTTCTTGAAGTCGATCCTTTCAAAGCCTTCGAAGGCATCTCCAACCTTGAATATGGACTCGCTCTTCTTGAACCTGCTCACCGTCAAAGTCGTTGTGAACTTCCCAATTCCAAGGACTTCGGCCTCAACCCAAGCCTCTTTCAGGTTGTATTCGAAGCACCTGAGGCACCTTGCACCATGTTCAGGCTCGTTCTCAAGCCCCTTGACGAAGGCTCTCCAAGCCTCGTGGTCGTAGTTCAGCCTAATGACCTCAAGGTTGTGCAAGGCGGCAACCTTCAAAAGCTCTCCATAACGCTTGTCGTTCTCCTCTTTGGGCCATATATTGCTGTTTCCAAAGCAAGGCACAGGTTCGTACCCCTCGTCCAGCAACCTTTGGATGCTGCTTGTCGCACACGGACCGCAACAGCAATGCACGAGGATCTTACCTTTGTCTGGCTCGCTCTTTGGACTCATAGGACAAGTATAGTTAAAAAGAAAGGTTGCGACTATGCACTTTGGCTACAAAAATCTTCACAAGAACCTTCAAAACAGGCATACTTTCAAATGCAATCATTCATGCTGGGAAAAACGGTACGAACATGGAGACGAAGGGCAAAGACACAAAACCTAACGGCATAGGTGGCAATGGCATAAGCAGCAACGGCATAATCCAAGGGACGATATGGAAGCAGCTTCTTGGATTCTTCTTTCCAATCCTGCTTGGAACGTTCTTCCAGCAGCTCTACAACACGGTCGATGCAATCGTTGTAGGCAACCTTCTTGGAAAGGAGGCATTGGCCGCCGTTGGTGGCGGAACGGCATTCGTCGTAAGCCTTCTCATAGGTTTCTTTACAGGCCTGGCGTCAGGCGCAACCGTCGTGATCTCCCAATACTACGGAGCACAGGACGAAGACCAGGTACACAAAGCCATACACAATGCATTTGCACTTTCGTTGGTGGGAGGAGTATTGGTGTCGGTAGTCGGATATGCCACTGCCGAGCCACTTTTAAAGGCAATATCGACACCATATGACATCATGCCTCTTGCCCTTAAGTACATACACATATACTTTGCAGGTGGCCTTGCAACCGTGATGTACAACATGGGTGCAGGGATATTCAGAGCCTTTGGGGACAGTAAAAGGCCGCTGTACTTCCTCATTGCAGGCTGTCTTCTCAACATAGTCCTCGACATAGTGTTCGTAGGCCCACTCCACATGGGAGTGGACGGAGCCGCATACGCAACGGTGCTGTCCCAAGTCCTGTCCCTTGTACTCGTGGTGGTGTTCCTAAGACACCGCACGGACTGCTGCAGACTTGTATACAAGGACATACGGTTCGAAAGGCGAATGCTTGCAAAGACGATCTACATAGGACTGCCGGCAGGCATCCAGGCAGTGCTCTACACAGTGTCCAACCTCATAATACAGGCCGCAATCAACGGATTTGGAACCAATGCAGCCGCAGCCTGGGCCGCCTACGGAAAACTTGACAGCCTGTTCTGGATGATAATATCGGCCTTTGGATTGGCGATAACCACATTCGTTGGACAAAACTACGGCGCGGGCCGGATCGAAAGGGCGAAGAAAGGTGTACGGGAATGCATTGCCATGTCCCTTGGAGCCACTCTTGTAATAGAAGCCCTATACATCTCGTTCTCACGCTATGGCTTCATGCTGTTTGCAAGCGATGCGGACGTGATAGACGTAGGAATAGGAATACTCAACAGCATCGCTCCATTCTACTTCACCTACATCCTCATAGAAATCCTCTCAGGTGCAATCCGAGGCACAGGAAAAGCCCTTATGCCTACGATCTTCACTGTCTTTGGAATCTGCATCCTAAGGGTCCTATGGATTCGCACGATCCCACCAATCTACGGCACCCTCAACTCCGTCATGGCCTGCTACCCCGCAACATGGATCGTCACTTCGCTTGCATTTCTGGCCTACTACCTCTTTGGCAACATCTACAGCCAAGCCAAGGCCTCAACCATATCAAAGACCGATGTTTCCGAGGGCTGACCTATGACGAACATCCTTCCATTGGAACCTGCCAGGACGCTTTGCCTGGAGCTTGCCTCCAAGCTTGACTCCTCCCAGTTGGGTAAGGCCCTGAAGCAACCCGGACACGGGCGAATGCTGGGAATCCTCGTGTGCACGGACGGAACAGTCTACAAGGCTTTCTCCGGACTGCTGGAAGGACAGTACGAACATGAAGGCTTCGTACCTCCGGTTTTTCCAGTCAAGGAGATGGAGGACCTCTTGGCGCTTCACGATGGAATAATCAAGACCTCGAATGACCCAAGGGAAGCCTCGCGCACATGCTGGAACAAGGTGCAAAAGCTCTATAGCTTCCATTGCTACGATGGCCTTACATGCACACTTGATGCGATTTTTCCAAACGCACCATCAGGAACAGGCGATTGCTGTGCGCCAAAACTGCTGAACCATGCATACAGTCTTGGAAAGAAGCCATTGTCTCTGGCCGAGTTCTTCTACGGATCAGGCTCATCAAACCACATGCAGTTCCATTCCCCATGCGACTTCAGATGCAGACCAATCCTCAAGCATATACTGGGATTGGATATAGTCCACTACGATGGAGACATAGTCGTCGTGGACAAACCAAGCGGAATGCTTAGCATAGAAGGCAAAGGGCCTGACAAGCAGGACTGCATAGCATCAAGGGTCCGCAGCCTCTATGAAGGATGCATACAGCAGCCATGCGTCCACAGACTTGACCAGGCTACAAGCGGACTCTTGGTGCTGGGGCTTACGAAGACGGCACACGACAGGCTGTCGCTTTCATTCGAACGAAAGGAAGTGAACAAAACATACGAGGCGCTCGTCCATGGAATCGTAGAGGAACCCAATGGCGTTGTGGACCTTCCAATACGACTTGACGTATCCAACCGGCCACATCAGATAGTCGATTTGGAGAACGGGAGGTGCGCCGTCACAAAATGGAGGAGACTCAGCATAGAGAACCGCTATGGAACCAAATGCACAAGGCTTGAACTTGAGCCCCTTACAGGACGGACGCACCAGCTCAGGATGCACTGCACCTACGGACTTGGACACCCAATACTGGGGGACACCCTGTATGGAAACCTTGGACTTGATACTAGGTGCAACGTTCCAAGAATGATGCTGCAAGCAAAAAAGCTCTCCTTCAACCATCCTGTTTCAGGAGAGCCCGTGACATTCGAACTCGAATCGGATTTCTAGAGGCTTTTGTTTAGAACGAACTTCTCAGAGACAGGCTCCAAAGCACCTTCTTTATGGAGAAGTCGTATGACACGTCAATGTTCAACGGAGTATCCTTAAGTCCTAGGAATCCAATGTTCGTTGAAACCCTTGCGCCAGCCTGGACTGCGGGAACTGCGCCGTTGTACCAAAGAAGGTTGCAGAACGCACCAATGCTGCTCTTGGAAAGAAGCAGAAGCTCCGCTATGCCAATCTTCTTGGATAGGAACATGTAGTCGAACGATGCATGTACAGCAAGGATGTACTGCTGCGAGTTGCTCTGAAGTGCCTTTGGAGAACCCTGTGACTTGATGACAGGATCTGCAAGCTGGAATCCATCGTTTGGGAACACCGGGACATCTCCCTTCTCATCGAACGAAAAACGGGAGGCAACTCCAAGACCAATGCTGGTGGAACCGCTTGGCCTCAAGCCCAAATCCAACGAAGCCGTTCCAAAAAGCCTTGAATAGTCCTTTCCAAACCACCCAAGATGCTGAACTCCAAAGCCAAGGTCGCTCGAAAAGACATTCGAGCTGTAGGACAGGCTCGCCTTTCCATCAAGAAGAGGAGAAGAGCTGTCGAAATAGACCTTTGAAGTTCCATTTCCTGGGAACAGGACTTCGAATGTCTGCGTAGCCACAAACGAGAACGAACCCGGAACCTTTCCAATCGAGAACTCGCCTGAACGATACTGCAATGATTGAAGGACATCGAAATACAATGCGACACCCTTCCCTGTGCTATGTCGTGAAAGGCTCATCGAGCCGCTCACATTGGCCTTGAGATGGTTGAAAAGATAGTAGTCAACGCTGGCATCCACGGTTGGAAGAACATGTGTATACAGTAGGTTCCCCTCTTCGTACACCCCGTATCCGTAGGACTGAAGCTCAAAGGAGGCTCCTGCAGCAATATTGACATCAAGGTTGCCGGAGGAGAGCCAATAGTCCAATCCAAGCACTGCATCGTCTCTGAACGAATAGACATCCTTTGCATACGATTCGAACGAGAAACCAAGGTTGGAGGCCGTTCCAACGGTCTTTGTCCTATCGTACAACGCATAGCTTCTCTTGAGTTTTGGAATCCTTGAAGCGAACGATACACGCTTTTTCTCCAAAGCCTTTCTGAACTCTGCATTGGCTATGGAGGTTCCATCTCCAACATATACTTGAGCCAACGCATCTATCTCTTCGCTCTTTTCCAAGCAGGAATCGTACCCATGCTGAGCCAATGATGACCCTTCCTTGAAATCCATGAAGGAGAAGTCCTCAACGTTGCACCTGACCCAGACCGCATCTGGATGTTCCTTGAGCTCTTCAACGCCCTGTCTTCTCTTTCCAATGTCTATGCTTACGTTCAAACCGGTGAGGGGGTTCTTCAGATTAAGATTCTTGCCTGCATAGAATGTAGTGGAAACCAGAACCTTGCTTGAATACCTGTATGCATTCTCCACAGGGACAAGGTTGGCTATCCCTCCGTCTATAAGCACATGTTCTCCATACTCCACACTTCCAAAGTAGACTGGAAGTGCAAAGCTTGCAGCCAACACGTCAAGGAAATCCCCTTCAGTCACAAGGACCTGTCTTTTTGTGACCATGTCCTCGCAAACGACCATTACAGGTATGGCAAGGTCTTCAAGCTTGAGATCATCACCCACGTATGCGCCAATGAGGGATTTGAACTTGGAGACATCAAGAAGTCCCGTGTTGAGAGGGATTGAGAAGTCGAACAGCTCACCAAAATCCGATGATGTCACAACGTCAAGTATCTGGGCAGGGCTCATGCCGGCACCATAGAGCAGTCCTATTATGCTGCCCATGGAATTGCTAACAATGTAGTCAGGGTATATGCCCTGCTCTTCAAGATACTGAAGCACACCAATATGGGCGAACGCCCTGGCAGATCCGCCGCTGAGCACCACTCCTATTGGTTCTCGCTCTCCACCGGTCTTTTCCTCTATCCTTTGGATGAAGTTCTCCTCGCCATAGATTATGGGAACGTCTGCAAGAAGAAGCGAATCCTCTGCGAACAAACCAAAACACACAGCTACCAGCAAAAGGACTATGACGAACGTTTTCTTCATGGTAAAACCTCACGCAGTTCAAGATATATGGAAAGTAAAGGACCTAGTCCATAGGGTCAACCAAAAACAGGTAAAGAGTAGCCTTCCACGTTTCTCAAAGGGACACCAATGCAAAAACCAACAAAAAGGCAAAAGGTAACGAAATACCTTGAGGAAGTGCCATTGAGTACCACAACTTCAAAAGCAAACTCCCAAACAGTGCGCCACAGACTGCCCAGTGCGCCCAGTCCGCCCACTGGTTTCCACCTTTTTGTGTACCCTTTTCATCTACATAAAAAACAACTCCTTGAAATACAAGGAGTTGTTGTACAAAAAGTTTACCGGAGACGAGACTCGAACTCGAACGCCATTGCTGACACCAGATTTTGAGTCTAGCGCGTCTACCATTCCGCCACTCCGGCACGTACTGGGCCATGGTAGCCCAAAGAAATCTTTTTTTCAAGAGGAACTTCCAAAACTATGATTGCACCAATGCTACTGACAATGAGGTGAGCATGTGCACTACCCGCACTACACCAACTACGCCCACTAGACCTACTACTCCAACTACAACGCTTTAGTGCACCAGTTCTTGTTGTAATTGTAAGTCGTTTGTAGCAATGGTGAGTTTGGTGGGTGTGGTAAGCTTGGTGAGTATTGTGAGCGTGGTCGCAATGATCCAATCGGGGTGAAATCCTTGCACCTCGATATAATCCCACTTCTTAAGCTTCACAAGAGACACAGTCTAGCATGGAATTGAAGAAGTGGAAAAATATTTTGTTGGAATTCATGGATATGCAATGTAAAATGAATTGTAGAAACAAAAAACTTTTATAAGGAGGGGTGACGCCATGAGTTGCCATGACATTGGACACGGATTGAATACGGTATCCATAAAGGTTTTGGAGCTGTATGACGAGGGAAAAATCGACTTCACCATTGCAAAGGACCTGCTGTGCACAATAGAAAGGGGAGTCCACTGGTGCGATGGAAACGAGTATGAGGCTGTGGAATGCCTGGAAGGCTGCAGGTGCGGCAGATGCCTAGAAGAAACCGAGGACCTACACAGCATCCAAGAAGAGACAACGGTTGCATGGAATGAAGTCTTCAAAATTCTTGGAAACAAAGAAGATAGGATATTCTTGGATGGGGTTTGCGAAAAGTGCCTTAAGGAGATTTGCGAGAAATACAACCTAAGCCTACGCAAATGATATGATTAACTACAATTAGTTTACGATAGAAACGATAGTTTGTATAATCAATCAAGAGGATGCAAAAAGGAAAAGTTCAGCCATGAGCGTTCAAGAATTAGAAAAACTAAGAAGAATTAGCGATGCAATCAAGCAGTCAATTGAGACTGAAAGGATTTATCTCTTTGGTTCCTATGCCTATGGCGTTCCTACGCAAGACAGTGATTTCGACATTTGCGTTATAATACCGGACAACGGCATTAGACCTACCGATGCAATCAAGACCATTAGACGAGTACTCTACCCTATTCAAGACATACCATTGGATGTCGTCGTTTATAGGAATTCCGATTTCCTTGAAAGGCAGAAATCAGCTTCGCTTGAGCGAAAGATATCAAGAGACGGAGTCGTCCTATATGCATGAAGAATGGCTAAAGTTTGCGGAAATGGATTTGAACTCAGCAGGGTATTTGCGCAACATGACACCGACTCCGGTAGAAGTGATATGTTATCATTGTGAGCAAGCTTCAGAGAAGCTCTTAAAAGCGGTATTGGTAGCTTCTGATATAGAACCTCCAAAAACACACGATTTGATTATTCTCTGTAAGAAATGCTCGGAGATAGATAAGAGTTTTGATTCAATCGCAGATGCATGCATAGAACTTTCTCCCTATGGAGTCCAAACCAGGTATCCATCGAACCTAGAGTTATCAAATACTGATATGCAATGTGCTTTGTCCATGTGCCATCTGATTGACAGGTTTGTAAGAGAAAAACTGAAAAAGAAAAGGCCGTAGCATCTTGCTAGTCAAACTTGGCTTCTGCTACGGCCATTCTCCATTCTCAAGGACATCGGTCTTGAAATCGGTCTAAAAGATAAAGGTCTGCCTCAATCCCGCTTGCTTGCTATGCATACGCACACGATTGCGTCAATGCCCTGAAGGATGAAGACGATTCCAATCGTGATGCCCATTGCAATCGTGCTGAGCCATGGATCCATGAGTGCAACGAAGCCAAAGACCATAAGGATGAGTCCAAAGGCCATGACCCAGCCCCATCCGCGGACCCTGAGGGCCTGAAGGTCGAACGAGGTGACGAACTTGGAGACTCCCGAGAACAGAAGCCACATTGCGAACAGTATTGGCAGGTACACCATGGTGAACGCCTGGTTGAATAGGAGGAACAAGGACAGAAGCACTGTCAGGATTCCATCCAGCAGCAGCCAGCCGGAACCAAGCATAAGCTTTCTACCATAGGAGAACATGACGACCTCCAGTATTCCGGAGCACAGCATGAAGATTCCAATGAGGACTCCTGCGGACAGGACTGCAACGTCCTGGTTCATAAGACACACCACACCTGCGGCTATAAGCAACACGCCGGCGATTACACTCAGAACTTTGATTGTTTTGCCATTCATAATAGTTTTCTCCTCGAAGGATGCTTGTCATTGAATTGAACAGATCCTTCCTCTTCCAAATGAGCAACGGGAATGTACTCAATCCAAGCATAACAGACAATGCATTTTAGGAAAAAAGGTAGGAACTATACTAAACCTTAACCCTGGGAAACTTGGAGGAGCTCGCAGCAAAAGTCAAAACATCAACACACAAAAAACACATTCGAAACAGCATTACCCCTATGCTGAATTGGCATTTCAACTATAAAGACCACCTTGCTATGATTTTCGCAGATGGAGTCCTTAGCAAGGTCAAACGAAACCCAATGCACGGAACCCCATCGCAAACTGTCTATAGAACAAGGAGAAAATTATGGCAAGATTCACACTCCCACGTGATTTGTACCACGGAAAAGGCGCTCTTGAAGCACTCAAGACATTCGAAGGCAAAAGAGCCATGATCTGCGTTGGCGGTGGCTCAATGAAGCGCTTTGGTTTCCTTGACAGGGCAATCGAATACCTCAAGGAAGCAGGAATGGAAGTAGAAGTCTTCGAAGGCATTGAACCAGACCCATCGGTTGAGACCGTAATGAAGGGAGCCGAGGCAATGCTCAAGTTCCAGCCGGACTGGATTGTTGCAATGGGCGGTGGTTCTCCAATAGATGCGGCAAAGGCAATGTGGATCAAATACGAGTACCCAGAGGTAACGTTCGAGGACATGTGCAAGGTCTTTGGACTTCCAAAGCTCCGCAAGAAGGCACATTTCTGTGCAATCTCCTCAACATCCGGCACAGCAACGGAGGTGACGGCATTCTCCATCATCACAAACTACGCCGATAGAATCAAATACCCAATCGCGGACTTCGAGATCACCCCAGACGTCGCAATCGTTGACCCAGACCTTGCCGAGACAATGCCAAAGAAGCTTGTCGCCCACACAGGCATGGATGCAATCACCCACGCAATCGAGTCCTATGTCTCAACGGCCAACTGCGACTACACGGATCCTCTTGCGCTCTATGCAATCCAGATGATCCAGTCGGACCTCGTCCCTTCCTACAACGGCGACATGGCAAAGCGCGACAGCATGCACAACGCACAGTGCCTTGCAGGTATGGCATTCTCCAACGCACTTCTTGGAATCGTGCACTCAATGGCGCACAAGACCGGCGCAGCATTCGAGGACTATGGCGCACACATCATCCACGGAGCCGCAAACGCAATGTACCTGCCTAAGGTCATAGCCTTCAACGCAAAGGACCCAGCAGCCCTCGCACGCTACGGCAAGATTGCAGACATCATGCAGCTTGGCGGCAAGGACGACAAGGAGAAGGTCCAGCTTCTCATCAAGGCCCTCAGAAAGATGAACGACGACCTCAACATCCCTCACTGCATCAAGAACTACGGCGCAGACAGCTACCCAACGGAGCAGGGCTTCGTACCAGAGAACGTCTTCCTTTCACGCCTTCACGACATTGCAGTGAACGCAATTGCAGACGCCTGCACTGGCTCCAACCCACGCCAGCCAAGCGTCGAGGAAATGGAAAAGCTCCTCAAATGCTGCTACTACGACACGGAAGTCGATTTCTAAGAGCCAAGGCCTTTCATAGACCGATGTCTCTGAGAATGCACTTCTAAAGCTTATCTGGAACCAGGGCCTCACAGCCCTGGTTCTTTTTTATGAACTTCATTAGGTTGCGTGGCCTATCGGCCAAAAGATTCTTTTCAAAGTTCATGTGCCATTCTAGCCACTCTGGACACTCTAGCCTATCTGAGCGGTCTAACCTATCTGGACATTCTAGCCACTCTAAAACGGTCTAAATTGTACTTGAAGAAGGACACTCAGGTACGGTCAGGTGCTATCAGGTACACTCAGGCACTCTCTAAAGCGCTCTACTTTCGTTGCAATTCAACCGTCCACATGCTCCACAAGCGTCTCAACCGCCACAACCGTCTCGTAAGCAACAAGAGTAGCGTTTGCAAAACCATTTCAGTTTGCATCAAAAGTCCAAGAAACTTACTTCGAAGGTATTTTGGCTCAGCTACAAGGACGGAAACGAAGAGCAGTACTGGCTGTACGGCGCTGTTCGCACTGACGCAGTTATCACCGCAAAGACCAAGGAAGGCTATTCGTAGTTTAGGGCATCGATAGGATCAAGTTTCGCCGCCTTTGCTGCAGGATACAGTCCAAAGAACACACCAATGAGCATTGAGAACCCAATGCTGAGCACACATGCACTCACAGAGAGATGGAACGTCCAACCGGCTATGTTGGTCACGATCTTCCCAAGGCCGTTGCCTAGAAGTATTCCAATGAGACCTCCCATGGATGTAAGGGTTATGGCCTCTATGAGGAACTGCCCCTTGATTACACGAGGAGATGCACCAAGGGCCTTTCGTATGCCAATCTCCTTGGTGCGCTCGGCGACGGAGACCAGCATTATGTTCATGATGCCTATACCGCCGACAAGCAGGGAGATTCCCGCTATGGCCGCAAGGAACGTGCTGAACGTGCCGGTTATGGACTCAGCCATAGTCGCAAGGGATGCTGCAGAGATCAGGAAGTAGTAGTCCTCCCCTATGTAGCTGTCAAGGAAAGCCGTTATGTCATCCCCAACTTTGGTGGCATCGGCACCATCGGCTATGCGGACGATGTACGAACCAACCGTCGATACCCTGCGAAAACGCTGGGTGAAGGTGTTGTACGGGATGTACACATTGTCGTTGAAGGAGGAACCAAGGGTTGCGTCCTTCTCCTCCATGACGCCAATTACAAGATAACGCTTGCTCTGGTTCCTGAAGATGCTCACATAGCTGCCAACGGCGTCGCCGTTTGGGAAAAGGTCTTCAGCCACGGAGGCTCCTAGTACAACGACCTGACGCTTGTAGATATTGTCCTCGGCGCTGAACCAGGAACCCTGGGCGCAGGTGTAGTCAAGGACATCGGCATAGTTGGATGGGACACCATACAAGGTGGTCGATTGGATCTCCTTGCCGCTGCGTATGCGGGTGCCGGACGAGTTGACGGGGAGAACGGATTTGATGTCGGCAACGTTCTGTTCAAGGACATTTCCAAACTGCTCGTTGAACTGCTTGGCTCCGCCCATGGGGGTTATGGATATGGTCTCCAGTCCGCTTGAGACAAGGCTTTCCGTGATGCTCTTGGTGGCGCTTTCGCCAAGGGTGAGGATTGCAACGACAGATCCAACGCCTATGATTATGCCAAGCAGGGATAGGATTGTACGCATCTTGCTGCCACGCATAGAGTTGAGGGCCAGCTTTACGTTTTCGAAGAACATGTCAGACCTCCCTTTTGCCATCGCGGATGCGAATCTGGTACGGGCACGCACAGCCAATCTCTTCGTTGTGCGTCACTATCACGATTGTGTTGCCTTCGCCGTTGAGCTCTCCAAAGAGCTCCATGATTTGGTTGCCGGTTGCAGTGTCCAATGCACCAGTGGGTTCGTCGGCAAGGATTATGGACGGCTGCGTCACCATGGCCCTTGCAATGGCGACACGCTGCTTCTGGCCGCCTGAAAGCTCGTTTGGGCTGTGCTTCATCCTATCCTTTAGCCCCACACGTTCAAGGGCATATTCTGCACGCTCACGACGTTCCTTCACACCAATGCCTCCAGTGTACAGCAAAGGCGTCATAACGTTCTCCAAAGCTGACATCTTCGCAAGAAGGTTGAACTGCTGGAAAACAAAGCCTATCTTTCGGTTTCGGATATAGGAAAGCTCCGTCTCGTTGAGGCCGGATGTATCCTCTCCATCTATGAGGATCTTGCCGCTGGTTGGAGTGTCCAAACAGCCTATGAGATTCATCAAGGTGGATTTACCACTGCCTGATGGCCCCATTATGGCTGTAAAATCGCCCCTTCCTACGCTCATTGAGACACCATCAAGCGCTTTTACGACAAAGTCGCCCACAACGTAGTAGCGGTGTACGTCATCTATGTATATGACAGGAAAATCTGGTGGAATGTTCACCTTCCCGTTAGTGTTCCTTGGCATTTGAAGGCCCCCTATGAGAATGGCTCAAAACACCATGGCAGGTCCGTCAGAACCGCCAATCACGCTAACGGATGACGATCCCATAGGAACAGCACCCATCGAAGGACCTCCCATCATTGACATGAAGCCACCAAGGCTCCCGGAACCTGGAGTGTAAACCAACGTATCACCTGCCTTTATGTCTCCGGATAGCACCTGATAGACGTTCTCACCAAGGTATTTGACCTGAACCACTACGGTCTCACGGGTTCCATCTGCATTCAGGCGTACAACGGAGCTCACCCCGTTGCTTGAAGCGACAGCGGCCTGAGGAACCAAAAGCATGACCTGCTCGGTCTCAATGGATATCGTACCTTCGAAGGAGAAGCCTGGTTTGAGTGCAGCGGGAGGATCGTCTATGACAATCTCTACGTCCATGACACCAATGCCCTGGCTTGAATACCTCCCAACCATTGGAATATATGAAACCCTGGCTTGTATAGACTGTCCTGGAACGGCGTCGCTTGTAAGGACGGCAGGCATCCCAAGATCCACCATTTGGATGTCTATTTCATCTATCTCAACTGTGGCCTTGAGCTTGCTGTCGTCTATTATCGTCATGACGGCTGAACCGGCATCGAAATAGTCGCCCTCGCTTATGGATACGGAGACTACTACGCCATCGAAGTTCGCATATGCCTTCGTGTACTCCACCTTCTTCTTTGCACTCTCAAGCTGCATCTCAAGAAGTTCAATGTCCCTTTGGCTTGTAGTTCCGCTCACACGGGCCACTTCTATCTGTTTTTCAAGGCTCGCCACTGTGTATTGCTGGTCCGTATCGTCCACGGTGGCAAGAAGCTGTCCCTTGACAACCCTATCGCCCTCCTCCACATACACGCCAGTGACGGCGCCGGTGGCCCTGATCTTGACCTCCTGAGTCTCAATTGCCTGTACTGAGCCAGAAATGTCTATTTGCGTGTTGTAGCTGCTCTCGTAGGCCTGTGTCGTGAGCTCCTGGACAACGGAAGGGGCGGCTTCCTTCTTCCAAGGCCAACGCCCGTTCTGCATATAGAAGCTATAGCATTCGAAAAGTCCAAAGAGAACCACCGCGACCAGAACCAGAATGACTGCGGTCCTTATCTTCCGCCTCTTGAGCTTTCTCTTCCTATCGTTCAAAACCCTGTTTTCGTTGTCGTTTGTCATGTTAGCCATAATCGTATCCTATCTCTACAGTTCGTTTATCTTTATCCTATTCTCAAGCACCAAAGCCTGAAGCGCGTATACAATGCGGTTCGCATCGTCCTTGGCCACCGTAGCCTTGGCATCGGACAGCTCAGACTCAGACGCCATACCCTTCTCGTACAACGCCGTCGTATACTCCAGAATCCTTTGATTGTACTGGGCCTCAACCTCGAACGCCTCAACCGTGGCCTTGAAATCCTGAACCTCAATGGACAAGGACCTAACAGTGTCATCATAGCTCTGTTTTGCACTGTCATAGTTCATCTGGGCCACGATAAGGTCGTTCTCCAAGGTAAGGACCTCCAAATCAGTCGCCTTCTTGTCCGTCCTGTTCGACCACGTGCCCCGAATCGTCAACGATGGCGAGAAAGACCCATCGTACTTGGCGTTCGCAGTCGCAGACACCCTATAGTTGGAGCCCGATATCTCTGCACCCACACTCCCTGAGACCGATGCCTTTGCGTCCGCCCCACTTGAGAACGTCACAGGAGCCTCCAGGGAAGAGGACAGTTTCAGAGCCTCTCCTGCACCACCTGTCTTGGCGTCCAGTTCCTGCTGGGCCTTGTCAAGATTGAGCTTTGAAATCATAACGTTCGTGTTCCCATCGCTTGACGACGCAACGTCAAGCACAGCTTCACGCACCGAGTCCACGTCTTCGTATGCAATGCCGTAGTCGTTGTAGAAACTACGCTTGGCAGTCTCAAGCTGGGTTCTGTAGTTTTCAAGCGAAGTGGAAAGCTTGGAGAGTTCCATCTGGGTCTTCATGTCTGAAAGGCTTCCCTCGTTTATGACACCAAGGGCTATGTCAGATTCATAATTCTTCTGCCTTCTCTCAAGCTCTCGTTGGGAGGTTTCGATTGAAATGGTGGTCTGGATTATGGAGATGACATCGTTTATCACACCGTTTTCAAACTCCAGGACACCTTTGGAATAGTTCAGCTCCCTTTGCAGGGCGTTTATGGCCTTTGCTATCGAATCCCTCTCATCCACGAACGACGGAAGATCGAACGTCTTAGAAACGCGGGCACTTGGGGTTACAGTGGAGCTTTTCAGCTCGTTGCCAAAGCCAATGGAGGTTTGGTTCGCAACCCCAAAATCCACTGAGAGGTCATCGTCAAGTCCACCAAGGGATACACTGACGGAAGGATTCATCGTAAGGGAATCCTTCTGCAGAAGGACCGTACCGGATGAGACGGAAACCTTCGTTTCGTCTTCAAGGTCCGCAAGCTGAGAGGATGCAAGGGAGTTCTCCTTGGTGATCCCAAGCTTCTCAATTGAAACGCTGTTTGCAACCGCACCGTCCACCAAAGAGTCTATGTCAATGGCAAAGACCACGGACTGTACGCACAAGAACGCACATAGAACCAGAACCAATCGTTTTTTCATACGAGGAAGTTACTAAAAACGAACTTCCATGGCAACGGGTTCAATGGACAAGTCCACAGAAACTACATAGTCCGTCCAACGGGGCTGCAAGGTAGAACGACCGTGAACTTGGTTCCACTTCCAACCTTGCTTTCCACGGACACCTTGCCACCATGGTACATTACCACATGTTTTACGATCGACAGGCCAAGACCTGTGCCACCGGAAGCCCTGGAATGGCTCTTGTCAACCCTATAGAAGCGTTCGAACACCCGTGGAAGATGCTCCTTTGGAATGCCTATTCCCGTGTCGGAAACCTCAAGCACAACGGAATTCCCAGCACCCAACGAATCCTGATGCGAAACGGACACATCCACCCTACCGCCCTGGACGTTGTACTTTATTGCATTGTCCACAAGATTGTAGAGCATCTCATGTATGAGACGAGGAACCCCCATGACCTCAACGGGACGGCCTTGGGAATGGACCTCGATCGAGACGTCCTTTGCCTTTGCCACATCTGAAAGCTCGTCATGGACGTCGTCTGCAACGGACGCAACGTCAACGACCTCGTATGCAGACGAAACACCTTCGTCAAGCTGTGAAAGCCCCATTATATCCTCCACAAGGTTGACCATGCGGGAGGCTTCCTTGCGTATATTGGACGCAAAGCGTTTAGCATCGTCGCCTTTCGCCATGCCGGCTTCTATGAGCTCTGCACTGCCCATTATGCCCTGAAGCGGAGTCTTGAGCTCATGGGAGACGTTTGCGGAGAACTCGCGTCTCATGTCCTCCGCCGCAGCCTTCTCCGTTATGTCGAACGAAAGGATGACAAGCCCAAGGACGGTTCCTGCGGACATCATGCGGCTCATCGAGAAGCGCACGACACGACCGTTGCGCTCAAGCCTAAGCTCTTCGTGTCCAGAAGAGAGGGCGTTCTTCACGGCAGTGCTGAAGTCATGCGTACGGTAGACTTCAAGGAAACTGTGTCCAACGCATGACTTGTCAAGGTCGAACATGTCCATTGCCGCATCGTTTATGCTTACTATGCTGCCGTTCACATCAAGGACCATGAGACCCTCGCTCATACTGCGGGATATCTGGTCGAACTCATCGGCACGCCTCTGCAACGTCAGAAGCTGTTCGTCTATCTCCTGTCTTTGGAAGTATATCCTCTTGAGAAGAGGCGTTATCTCAGGGTAGACGTCGTTGTCCAGAGGCCTCTCCAGATCAAGGGAATTGATTGGATCAACGACCTTGAGGGCCATGCGCCTTGCACACACCATCGCGACAAGACACGATACGGCAAGCCCAAGGCCAAAGGGAAGCATCATGATGAGCACGACCTTCAACACAGACTGACGGCTCTCTGATATCCTCAGGATGGAACCGTCCGAAAGCCTTTTCGCACGGTATATGGAGACTTCGAGCAAAGTGGACGAATACCTCGTGTCCATACCCTCGCCCGTCTCCATCGCCTGCTTTATCTCAGGTCTGTCCTTGTGGTTCTCGGTGTAGGCCAGCGAAGTCTCGTTGTCGTAGAGGACCTGTCCGTCCTTCGATATGAGGGTGAACCTATAGTCCTCCGAATCATCCATCCCGTCGTCCAAAGCCTCAAGATATCCGGTTCCACCGAACTCCACACCCTGGACGGCCAGCTCCAGCTCATTGTCGAGCTGAGACGAAACGAATCTTGAGTAGTTCACAAAGGAATGGCCGGAGACGAGGAGGAAGCCAAGGATGAGCGAAACCGTCGAGACCAGGACTATGGCATGGAGGATCTTCTTGGTCATCGACTCACTGTCCCGACGTTCCAGCCGTCGCCGTTGCATCGTCGATCGACAACCCGTACCCCACGTTCCTGACAGTCCTTATGAGGTATCCGTAGTCCCCGAGCTTCTGCCTGAGCGTCCTTATGTGCATGTCCACGGTGCGGGACTCGCCGTAGAAGTCCAAACCCCAGATCTCGTTGAAAAGCTTGTCGCGCGAGAACACCATTCCAGGATGGGACATGAAGAGCCTGAGGACCTCGAACTCCTTGTATGTAAGGACAACGTCACGACCTCCAGCCTTGACGGTCCTTTCGTCCACGTTGAGCGAAAGCCCGTCGACCTTGAGGATGCTGGGATCCTTGGACGATGAACTGCAGCGCCTGAGGACGGCCTTTATGCATGACACGAGCTCCATGACACCGAAAGGCTTGGAGATGTAGTAGTCGGCACCGGCATCCAGCCCCTTTATCCTATCGTACTCGGACCCCTTCGCAGTCGCCATGACGACTGGAATGGAAGAGAAGGATTGGGACTTCCTGATTCGCTTCAGCAGCTCGATTCCGTCTATGCCAGGAAGCATTACGTCCAATACCACAAGCTCAGGCCATTGATCCCGTTTGTCCTCGACCTCGCACAGGGCGCTCCAGAAGGAGCCGCCGTCCTGGAATCCCCTTGTCTTGAACCCCGTGGATCCAAGGGCATAGAGCTCAACGTCCAGAATACTGGGATCATCTTCAACGCACCAGACCATCTTCACTCCTCTTCATGTTCGCCCGTGACCGAGAACACAACCCACTGGGCTATGTTGACGGCATGGTCGCCTATACGCTCAAAGTACTTTGCAATCATCAATAGGTCAAGTACATACTCGCCCTCGTCGGGGTTGGACGCCACCTCTCCTATGAGCTCCTTCTTGACCTCGATGAACTGAGCGTCCACTATGTCGTCCTGGGCCACGACGCTGCGTGCAAGGTCCAGGTCCTTGTTCACATAGGCCTCGACGCTCTGGGCGACCATGCCACGGGCCGACTCCCCCATCCGCTTCAAGGTCGTCCAACGCATTTGGGAATCCTCGGCTAGGAACCCTATTATCTCCGCTATGTCCTCGGCCTGGTCCCCTATGCGCTCCATGTCCGTTATCATCTTCAAGGCCGATGATATCATCCTGAGGTCGCGGGCCACGGGCTGCTGGTGGAGAAGCAGCTTGAGGCACATGGATTCGATGGAACGCTCCATCCTGTCTATCTCGCAGTCAAGAGGTGCCACCTTCTTCGCCAACTGGCGGTTTCCATCGGCAAGTGACTTTGTAACTATGTCTATGACCTCTTCGCACAACGCCCCCATCTCTATAAGAGCGCTGTTCAATGAAGAAAGCTGCTCGTCGAACCTACTTCTCATATCAACCGAACCTCCCCGTTATGTAGTCTTCCGTGCGTTTGTCCGTAGGCTGGGAGAACATGCGCTCAGTATCGCCGAACTCGACGAGTTCTCCAAGGAGGAAGAACGCCGTGTCGTCCGATATCCTCACCGCCTGCTGCATGTTGTGCGTTACAATCACGATCGAATAGTCGTTCTTGAGCTGCAGCGCAAGCTCCTCTATCCTTGATGTGGAGATTGGGTCCAGCGCACTTGTAGGCTCATCCATAAGAAGCACCTTTGGACGCACCGCAAGGGCCCGCGCTATGCACAGCCTTTGCTGCTGCCCTCCAGACAGCCCCAATGCGTTGCTCTTGAGCCTATCCTTGACCTCGTCCCATATTGCAGAGGCCCTAAGGGAGGATTCCACGATCTCATCGAGTCTGGCCTTCGCCTTCGTTCCATGGGTCCTTGGTCCGTATGCAACGTTGTCGTATATGCTCATTGGAAATGGATTTGGTTTCTGGAACACCATTCCAATCCTACGGCGCAGCTCGGAGACATCGGTCTGAGGACTGTAGAGGTCCTGTCCTTCGAACGATACCGTGCCTTGGATGCGGACCCCTTGCACCAAATCGTTCATCCTGTTGAGCGTTTTGAGAAATGTGGATTTCCCACAGCCGCTTGGCCCTATCAATGCGGTGATGCGGCCTTCTCCAATGTCCATGCAAACGTTGTGCAGGGCTTGGTTCTGTCCATACCACAGGCTCAGGTCATCGACCTGTATTATGCTTTTGTATGTATCTTCCATCTTCTCTCCATTTATAGAGTTCATTTGCGCCGCTCCCTTAGTCTGCGTCCTGCAAGATTGGCAGCTAGGTTTATGATAAGCGCAAGGACAAGCAGTATTGCTGCAATTGCATACGCCACCTCGAATTCACCCTGGTCCTTTGCATAGAAGTAGAGCGCAACGGTGAGGGT
>Ga0129317_1001038_pt1 | contig 22970 bp, 24 predicted proteins | sample Cm1ome_FD_94430 | JGI IMG/M metagenome (GOLD analysis project Ga0129317, IMG submission 94430) | Eastern black-and-white colobus group fecal microbial communities from Wisconsin, USA - Cm1105 metagenome | ecosystem: Host-associated > Mammals > Digestive system > Large intestine > Fecal | place... | reverse complement strand
GCTTGTCTATCATATCAACATATCCGTCAATGTGCTTGCCCTTGCTATCCTCATAGCCGTTGTAGTAGTCACTAAAGCTCTGCAAGGTCACGATACCACCGGCTTCTTTATCTCCAAAGAGGGAGATAGCAGCGTCCGTCCGCTTCTGTAATGCACGGAAACATACAATATTGCCGAATGTTTTGATAGAATTGAGGATACGGTTAGTTCTTGAATATGCCTGAATAAGACCATGCATTTTCAGGTTCTTATCCACCCACAGAGTATTGAGCGTAGTGGCATCAAAGCCTGTCAGGAACATATTGACTACGATCAGCAGGTCAAGCTCCTTATTCTTCATACGGAGAGAAACATCTTTGTAGTAGCTCTGGAACTTGTCGCTTGACGTATCATAATTCGTATTGAACTGCTTATTATAGTCATTTATAGCTTTTTCAAGGAAGTCCCTTGCAGTCGAATCAAGTGCAGAGGTATCTTCGGGATTTTCTTCATCGAGAATACCGTCGGGATCTTCTTCATTCGCACCATAGCTGTAGATTACGGCAATTTTCAGAGCCTTTTCGGGGCTTGCGGTCATCTGCTTCATAAATTCCTCATAGTAGAGCTTTGCCGCCTGCACCGAGGAAACTGCAAATATAGAGTTAAAACCGCTGATACGCTGTTTCTGTTTGATCTCCTGCACCTTCTCACGCCTTTTGGCATCGGCTACCTCTGAAACATTCGTCAGAACGCTGTAACTATATGTACGCTCAAAAGCTTTGCGATAGGTCTTCTGGTCGAAATGTTCAAGGATATAGCTTGTTACAAGTGCGATACGCTTCGGGGACATATATGCCTTTTCACGGTCAATGTCCCATACCTTCACGTCCTCAATATCCTCTTCCTTGTCCATCGTCTTGATATAGTCCACACGGAACGGAAGGACATTCTTGTCGTTGATAGCGTCAACAATGGTGTAGGAGTGCAACTGATCTCCGAAAGCCTGCGCCGTGGTGCGGAGGTTCGGATTCTTGCCTGTTCCTGAATTGATAGCAAAAATCGGCGTACCCGTGAATCCAAACAAATGATACTTCTTGAACTTCTTGGTGATAGTAGCGTGCATATCACCGAACTGGCTTCTGTGACACTCATCGAATATGATGACCACACGCTTGTCATAGACTTCGTGTGCAGGATTTTTCTTGATGAATGTGGCGAGTTTCTGAATGGTAGTGATGATGATACGGCAGTCGGGATCTTCAAGCTGCCGTTTTAATACCGTGGTAGAGGTATTGCTGTTGGCAGCACCCTTTTCAAATCGGTCATACTCACGCATTGTCTGATAATCAAGGTCTTTACGGTCAACGACAAACAGCACCTTGTCGATATATTCGAGCTTTGAAGCAAGCCGAGCCGACTTGAATGAGGTCAAGGTTTTGCCCGAACCTGTTGTGTGCCAGATATATCCGCCGCCTGCAATTGAGCCGTATTTCTTGTAATTGTGGGCAATTTCAATGCGGTTGAGAATACGCTCAGTCGCAACGATCTGATACGGACGCATGACGAGCAACAGATTTTCAGAGGTGAAAATGCAGTATTTCGTCAGGATATTGAGGATCGTATGCTTTGCGAAAAAGGTCTTAGTGAAGTCCACAAGATCGGGAATGACCTTGTTGCTTGCATCAGCCCAAAAGCTCGTAAACTCAAAGGAATTGCTTGTTTTGGTCTTTTTCCGAGCCTTGCCTGCTTCTTTCACGGCATTGAAACGTGTGGTGTTGCTGTAATATTTGGTGTTCGTGCCGTTGGAAATAACGAATATCTGCACATACTCAAAAAGACCGCTGCCTGCCCAGAAACTGTCACGCTGATAGCGGTCTATCTGATTGAACGCTTCACGGATAGGCACACCACGTCTTTTCAGTTCGATATGCACAAGCGGAAAGCCGTTGACAAGCACCGTCACATCATAGCGGTTCTGCCGCTTGCCCGTGTCCACCTCATACTGATTTATTACTTGCAGATGATTGTTGTGGATATTCTTTTTGTCGATCAGCGTGATATTTTTTGACGTGCCGTCATCACGCTTCAAGACCTTTACGCTGTCTTCCTGTATTGTCTTTGTTTTCTCAACGATACCCTCGTTGGCATTTGCGATATATTCAGTAAAGAAGCGTTTCCACTCGCCGTCCGAAAAGGCGTAGTTATTGAGCCTTTCGAGCTGAGTTCTGAGGTTTGCAACAAGATTGCCCTCCTTATGGATAGTCAGATATTCATAGCCGAGCTCGCCGAGCCTGCGGATAAACTCACGCTCAAGGTCAGCCTCGCTCTGATAGGCTTCGGCGGTACGCTGTTCGGGGATATATTCGGTAACAACGGTGTTTTCAGTTGTTGCAGCAACAATATTAAAATATGGCATTTAATCACACCTTTAATTGAATTCTCATTGTGGTAATTGAATCAAAAACTTTTCTTTTATTTTTTCTATAAAATAGTCAACGTTTATTATTGCAATCGGCTTTGAATCAAGCTCCTTTTTCATATCCTCTAATTTATAAATTATTCTTTCAGCTAATTGTTTGTCTTTATTATTTGAAAACAAAATATTGGAAAATGCATTTGCTATCTTTTCTCTGTTTTCATTTTTTGCAGTTCTAAAGGATTTTAAAATTTCATTAATAAGATTTTCATCAAGTTCAATTGATATATTATTTGAATACCTAAATTGCGGATTAGAGCTATTATTAATGGTTTTGAAATATTCAAAACAATAATCATAGTACTCTTTTATGTTTTTAGAAATAGGACGATTTTCTATATAATCAGTAATTTTTTTCTGCAATCCTTTAGCCTCAGTACAAACTTTACGACCATATAAATAAAACACAGGGGCTTCTTCGTTTGTTCTGTCTATGCTATCAAATCCATTTTCTATGTCTTTATAATTCGGGGGAACTGGTAAAGATAATTTTAATTGCTTGGCAGTATAAATCTGTGATAGTAAAGCAAGATACTCTTCAGTAAACAAATCCCCGTTGTAGGCTTTTTCTAATGCATCTTTGTATGCTCCTGTAAATATATCATCATCAATTGTGATTAATCTGCTATGCAAGAATATCTCATAAGGCTTGCGTGAAGAAGGAGTTTTCAAGTCTATACACTCCTTAAATAACGATTGAATATTTTCCATATTATATATACCTTTTTCAATATATTCGATAAACGCATTTGGAATAAAATTGTAATCTCCACACTCATATTTCATCATATACTCAGGATAATCTTCAGGATCGAATACTTCACCCTGATCTTCACCATTTTCGTCTTGTCCTAAATCAATGTATGGCGAAAAATTGTACAGATCTTTATAGATTTCATTACCAGAACACGATTCAAATGTTAATGCTAAAAAATGTTCAAGCATCAATAGGATTGCTGCTTTTTCGTTGTCTTTAAATTTATTGCTATCAGAATAATTAGTATAATCTTCAAACTGGTAATAGATTCTTGAGAATTCATTTATTGCAACTTTGAAACTTCTATAATTGTTATAAGTTGATCTTTCAAAAACATCTCTTATTAAGTCAATATTATCGATTAAAAATCTTTGATAATTAGATTGCTCTTCTTTAAAGCTTTTTATGATTTGAGATAGGACAAAAGTTGTATTTTGCTCAAGATTAATAGTCCTATATATTACCTTCTCTTTATAATTTTTGAAAGTATCATTTTTCTCCAATTCTTTTGAATTTGCGATTATAATTGTCTTAATTCCTATGTTTTCACAATAGTCATTGATTATACCTAACAATAAATCAGCATTTTTAAGGGTTAGAGGACATCTTTCAAAATCATCAAAAATAAGAATAATTTGCTTATCGAGAATTTCTGGAGATAATTCTACAAAATCTAAGTAATTGATATTTATCAATGTATCGACCGCATCAAAAACTGGATGCTTATCTTTAAACTTATCTGTAATGATTCTAATTCCATTTAGAACCCTGTTACCTATTTTTTTCTCATCATTTACATCCGCAAATGCACAACATACTTTCTTTTTAACTGCTTCATCAATTTCTTCATATGAATTTAATCCAAATAATGAAACAATAGCTATTGCTTTATTTCCATTATTGTTATACTCATCAGCAAGAGATTTAAGGAAATATGTCTTTCCAGAACCCCAAGCGCCGCTAACAAGCAATGCTCCAGAATTGTGCACATTCTCTATATAATCACGTATTGCAATCTGTGATGGATTTTCTTCGTATTTAGATTTATTTACCATATAATAGTTCATTCCTTCTATATTAAATTCATTCATTAGTTCTGTTCCTTAAATGACAACAGCTTGTCCCGATAATATTCATACTGTTTACGTCTTGCTTCAATCTCCGCAGGCAAGCCCTCGGAAATATCATTGCAGAGCTTGTCAAAGCGGTCAAGAATTGATACTATGCGTTCTTGTTCTTCGATTGGTGGAATATTGATTTTTGCATTTGCAATATTATCATTGTAAAGCCTTGCAATAGTACCGCCTGTCGAAATCTGCCACGGAGAAAGCTGATAAACATAGTATAAATAGCTATTTAATACTTTTGTTTCATCATTATCTATCCATACTATATTTGAATCCTGATAATATGCAGGTTCACCATCATAAACAACAGTTCTCCCTATCGTTCCCGCAGCAGAAATCAAAATGTCACCCTTTTTCGGAAACGAATACAGTGATTTATATTTTTCAAATGTGTCTTTCGAGATATAGGCATTAGGCTCTCCACCGAATGTTCCGATTTTATAGAACGGAATATCTCCGTCAGGAGAAGTTTCAGACTTCATAATGCGTTTGCACATAGATATTTTACCAATATCGCCAAGCCTGATTGTTCTCCATTCACAGTCACTTGCCCCCCCCCCGTGGACACCGAAGTCTAACAGGAGGTCACGATAGTATTCATACTGCTTTTTACGAGCTGAAAGCTCTTGTTCGAGGATATTGCATAATTCAGCATTTTTTATTGTGTAATCATCGAGCAAAGTAACAACTTCCTCTTGTATCTCTATTGGAGGAATCGGTATTTCGTATTTCATTATCGCTTCTTTGTCTCCACGAGGCATTTTTGCTCCTTTTGCGTACTTCATATTATACAAGAAGAATTTATCAGAAGATAAGGCGTAATATAGATATTTGGGTGCTATACCAGAAGCGACAATATGAATAACCAAAACATCTCCATTTGTTCCGCCTTTTATGTCAGCTAACCATATTTTTTTCAAGTATGGTCGAATATTACCAATCAAAATATCTCCAACATCAAAGCGCGTCAAATTTCCCTCTTCTGGTACACAATTTGAATTTGTTTTCCCCCCTCTATCGGGAAGAAGATTATCAACACCAACATAACTTTTTTCGTCAACATTTTGTGAACTTATTCTGTTTTTGGAGTAAGTTACAATATCGCCGAGCTTTTTGTATTCTACACCGTTAGGGCAAAGTTCTTTTATAAGTTGTTCAAGTTTGGTCATTTAATAGACCTCCAAATATTTTTCTAACTTCTTCCATAGCTTCCTTATTTTCAGGATCTGGTAATTGTGGCATAGAGTAAATGTCAATCAAACCTAATACAGTCATTTTTGTTATCCATTCTACGCTATCTTTCTTAAAAGAACACCAAGCATTATAACCTGATAGAACATTAAATCTTATTATAGAATCCTGCCGATTTTGCAGTCCTTCAAATAGGTTAAGTCCATTTTCTATAACAACGGCATATTTATCCTTTTCATCTTCGGTCATATTTCTAATGTCCTCTGTATCCTGAAAGACTTTTCTAATAATCATATCATTTGGATTTGTACTTGACATTTTTCCATATAGTGGATGTTTTTTCTGAAGAATCTCTTGTTCTTTTTCTGGAGATATTGAATTTACAAATCTAAATAGTTCCTTATCGTGAGGGACATAATCAAGTGTTATGTTATCAGGCAAAACGTCTTTACAATAAACGAATACTTCTCGAAGCTGTTTTTTCATTATTGAAGATAACTCAGTAAAAGTATCAAACTTTAAAGGCTTATAATCAGAATCCTTATGTGCTTTATCCTTGTCTCTTTCGTAGTATACTCTTTTGATTATTTCGCTATTTTTGCACATTTCTTTTTTTTGCTTTGTTTCATCTAATACTACACAACAATTAATATAGAAGTCTCTTAATATTGATGATGTTTTTTTTCTTAAATCAATATTATATAAAGATTTCTTTTTTCTTGCTATATACATTATACTATCAACACATTTTTTTGCATCGATAAGGTATCTTGCTGTTTCCCATTTAGTCATAAATTAACCCTCAATCTCAGCTATAATACAGTCAATCTCGCTTCTTAGAGCATCTTCACGCTTGACTATCTCAGCTATTTCAGCATTGAGAACGGCTATATCTATAATTTCTCTTGTATCTTCCTGTTCAACATAAGTCGAAACAGAAAGATTATAGTCATTTTCGGCTATCTCCGTATTCGGAACAAGACGGCAGAAATAGTCGCTGTCAGCTCTGTCTGCAAAAGCCGCAACTATCTTTGAGATATTGTCCTCGGTCAGCTTGTTGTTGTTCGTGACCTTGACGCACTCCTTTGAAGCATCAATGAAAAGTGTGCTGTTTGCGGTCTTGTTCTTTTTCAACACCATAATGCAGGTTGCGATAGAAGTGCCGTAAAACAGATTGTCGGGGAGCTGAATAATGCAGTCCACGAAGTTGTTATCTATCAGATACTTGCGGATCTTCTGCTCAGCACCGCCACGATACATCACACCGGGGAAACATACGATAGCAGCGGCACCGTTGCTTGCAAGCCAACTCAGCGAGTGCATAATAAATGCGAGGTCAGCCTTAGACTTCGGAGCAAGCACTCCTGCGGGGGAGAAACGAGGATCGTTTATAAGCAGCGGATTGGAGTCTCCGTCCCACTTTATCGAGTATGGGGGATTTGATACAATGACCTCAAAAGGCTCATCGTCCCAATGCTGCGGCTCGGTGAGCGTGTCTTCGTGGGCGATATTGAATTTATCGTAGTCGATATCGTGAAGGAACATATTGATACGGCAGAGGTTATAGGTCGTGATATTGATCTCCTGACCGAAAAATCCCTGACGAACTTTATCCTTACCGAGAATCTTTGCAGCTTTCAGCAGCAGCGAACCTGAACCGCAGGCAGGATCGTAAACCTTGTTTACCTCAGTTTTACCAGCTGTTGCAAGTCTTGTAAGCAGTTCTGATACCTCTTGCGGAGTATAATACTCACCGCCTGATTTTCCAGCATTTGAAGCGTACATACCCATGAGATACTCATAGGCATCGCCGAAAGCATCAATGGTATTATCCTGATAATCGCCTAACTGCATGGAAGCAACACCGTTCATGAGCTTGACAAGCCGCTCGTTACGCTTTGCGACTGTTCCGCCAAGCTTGTTACTGTTTACATCGAAATCGTCAAACAGTCCCTTGAAATCGTCCTCACTCTCACAGCCCTGAGCAGAGCCTTCAATGCTGCGGAAGATACCTTCAAGCGTTTCATTGAGGTTTTCGTCCGAATCAGCCTTTGCCAGTACATTGCAGAAAAGCTGTGACGGCAGAATGAAGAAACCCTTAGTTTGCACCATATCCTCACGGGCGGTTTCCGCTTCATCATCCGACAGCTTTGTATAATCAAAATCGGGAGTGCCTGCTTCGATTTCGCCTGCATTGATATAATTTGTCAGATTTTCCGAGATATAGCGGTAAAACAGCATAACAAGGACATAATTCTTGAAGTCCCAGCCGTCTACGCTGCCACGCAGATCGTTGGCAATGCCCCATATCGTGCGGTGCAGCTCAGCACGCTCCTGCTCTTTTTTATTATCTATCATAGGTCATAACTCGCTTTCATTCAGTAGGCTATCAAATTATATTTATTGTATAATTATAGCATATTCCACACAATTAGTCAATCAACAGCCACCTCTTTTCCTCATTTTTACCGATAATAATTAAAAATTTCTCCCCAGCCTCAAAGGCAGAAGCGTTTCACTTATTGAAATTGCTTATTTAATAGTAGAGTATTCCAGTGTACAACAGAAATGATTGAGAACACACTATGCTGTGAAACAAGACAGGAAAATAATAACCATAGAAGTAAAAAATGAATTGTGAATATTTGGGGATTAATTGACTATACCTCAGAAAAATGATGTATTATTTAACCAATCTTATCGTCCCATCCGCATTTTCAATGTACGCTCTATGAGTAACGATATCATAACGTGCAATTGGCTTTCCGCAAATTTTTGCCTTATTAAGTGCTGCTCTTACAGCGGCAGTTGCCCTTATATCCATATCTTTATCATCCTGAGTTAGGAACGCATCTTTTTCCTGAGCATCGATTACTTTGATTGTCATTCCGTTTAAATTTACTACTTTAGCCATTGAAGACCCCCTCTGTATCTGGAACCACCTGTTCTCCGTTGTATATTCTTTTTCCATCAGGATACTCAATATATGGCATTTTCTTATCATGATCATATCCGGAGATAGGGAGTCCCTTGATACGACGTATCTCGTTCTCTATTCTGACTGCTTCAATAAAGCGTCTTGTGAGCTCATCATCGCTTACTCCACAGGTTGAATCCAGTTCATTTAATTCTTCCATATAGGCTTACCTCCGTGTTTTTCACATATTATATCATATCAGACTTCATAAATCAATTCTATTACAATAAAATAATAGCATGTTTTTTATTTACAGAGAGATCAATATGTCTGATCACGGACAGCCGTTTAATAACAGTACCATCACTATGATCGATTTGCGATCCAAACTTTGAGCTTTTCCGCCAATACTAAGAAACACTTAGATTAAATTTCAAAAATATATTTCTATTGACTTGTAGAGTCGAATATGGTATAATAAATTCAGTACAACATGGGAGGTGCTGAATATGCTGTATGATTATCTTCTTGAAACGTTTGGTAAGAATGAACCGATATTCCTTTCGGATATTCGTTATAAGGATTACTCTGATATCTGGCTCAAAAAAGAGCTTGCCAAGCTCTGTGACAGCGGCCAGATCATTCGCTACGAAAGAGGTATCTACTATATCCCTATCAAAACACCGTTTGGAAACAGTATTCTGAATCCAAACAGGATCATTGAGCGAAAGTATTTATCCGAAAAAGGAAAGCGAATCGGGTTTTACACCGGAATCACTGCATTGCAACAGGCAGGTCTTTCTACGCAGATGTCGAATATCCCCGAAATTCAAACGAATAATGAAAACTCTAAGCTCCGCAGAGTTAAAATTGGAAATCAGGAAGTTATTTTACGAAAGGCAAGAGTTACAATAGATAATGACAATATATTTGTTTTGCAGTTCCTTGAAATGATGAACAGCACCTCATCAGGATATTTTGACGATGAAAGAAAAGCTGTCATCAAAAACTGGATCAGAAAATGTAATATTTCTCAGGAACTTGTTACAAAATATGCGCCGTTTTTTCCTGACAAGGCTTTGCGAAATCTCATAGAAAGCGGAGTGATCTATTATGTTGCATAATGAAAGAATTCACAGTGTGCTGTTATGTCTCGATAACCACTCAAAGAGAAAGGTTGACATCAAAGGAAGTGTATGAAAAAATTTCATCATTTGAACACATTTTTCTGTTGCAATTACTTCGGTAAACCGTTATAATATATGTAAGAGAGGAGGGATTTTCATGTTGATAAATGAAAAGCTCGAAAAAATCAATATGACCAAGTATCGTCTAAGTAAGGACAGCGGAGTGCCACAGGCAACTATCAATGACATTTGCAGTGGAAAAGCCGACCTTGAAAAATGCTCGGCAGGAACACTCTATAAAATAGCAAAAGTTCTCGGAATATCAATAGAGTCTATATTAGATTCAGCCAAAGATGATATTCGCAGTTCCTTTGAAATATTTAAAAGCAATACCTGTCACCATGTAAAGGATATGGGTGATCTGGACTTTATTGTAGTTGTGCTGGAATCCGATGAAGTCCGCAAGCTCTATAACAAGCATTGGTATCCCGAAGCTCTTTATTTACTTGCTATGCTCGATTATTTATCAAGGATTAACGAAATACCGCTTTGTTCCAAGTATAACGATCTTCGTATGAGGAAACTGGAAAAGCCCATATATCCAGTAGGCGTGTTGCTTAACAGCGAGGTTTTAAAATCAGATGAACCTTTGCGAATAGCAGAAAAAGAGGCTATTCCTGAATTCAGAAGATTTAATATTATCGAAAGCGATGTGAGAAACGTTGTTTGAGCAGCCATTTACAAAAGAAAACCTTGATCAGTATCTGAAGGAACTTGCAAAGGAATTCAGAAAAATTAATGGTAAAAATATGCCTGCCGATATTATTCTTATTGGCGGAGCTTCTGTAGTAATTAATTACGGATTCCGCGAAATGACATATGATATGGACGCAGTTATAAATGCTGCTTCTTCTATGAAAGACGCTATCAATCATGTTGGTGATAAATTCAACTTACCAAACGGTTGGCTGAATACGGATTTCATGAAAACAACGTCATATACTCCGAAAATTGTTCGGTATTCCAAGTTTTACCGCACTTTTTCCAATATTGTTACTTTCCGTACAGTAACAGGCGAATACCTCATAGCAATGAAACTTATGGCAGGTCGTCAATACAAATACGATTTATCCGATATTATCGGCATCTTATGGGAACATGAAAAAGCTAACAATCCAATTACCATAGATATGATAAGAGGAGCAGTAAGTAATCTATATGATTCTTATGATAAACTTCCTGAACACTCCAGAATTTTTATTGAGAAAGCAATTTCTGATAAGAGTTATGAGGAAATGTATAAAAGTGTAAGGCAAATGGAAGCTGATAATAAGGATATTCTTTTACAGTTCCAAGAAGACTATCCGGATGCTGCAAATAGCGATAATGTTAATGATATTCTTGCTGCAATAAAGAAGAAAAAGGAAACCACTCAGAACTAAGAAAGGCTTCGCTCAGGATCACTCCTGAGCGGTAATGTCATATGAGCTTTCTAAGCAATTCCAAGTGCATATCAACCTTTTTCACGATGTTATATCCGTCACCGCAGTAGAAGTCGATGAGCCATTCGCGGCAGGTTATAAGTCCTGTCTGCACTATTACCGAGCGGAGACTGCCTTTCACTATCCACCGGTCCACGGCATTGGGAGTGTAGCCTGTTATGGCTGACACCTCTGTGATAGTCAGCACATCAGGCACATCGAACCACACATCGTTCAGCTGTTCTCGGAAGCACTCCGGCGGTCGCTGCGGCTGAACCCTTTCTGCTGCGTTCTCAGTCCGTATTATATATTCGATAACGTCATCGAGCTTCACAGCGTATCGGCGAGTTTTATTGCAGTTATCAGTGCAAGGAATAGCTCCGCTTTGGAGGAGCCATGCACACTTCCGCTTGCTGATATGGAGTATCTTACGAAGCTGTTCTCCCGATATCACTTCGGGGAACTCATCGTACAGGTAGCTGTAATCATTCATCCTTGCCGCCTCGCTTTATCGAACGTGCAGGTTCATCATCGCAGTGCTCGAGCAGATAGTCGATGAGGTCATCCTTGCTAAGTATGTATCCGCCCTGATACACGAAGGAGCGAAGTTCGCCGCTGTGTATGAGTTCGTAGACTCTGTTCTTTCCAAGCGGAGACCACCTGGCGGCTTTTATCGGTGATAATATCTCGGGACATCTTCTGAGCATACGCTCTAATTCTTTACGCTTTTCTTCCTTGTTCATGGTCACTTTTTCCTTTCATTTTTCGCTTTAGCCGCCTGAAATTTCTCGCAGTTTTCTCGCACTTTTCTCGCAAATTTCCGAATTCTCGCAGAAAAGTGCTCAAAATCAGGGAAAAACGGCGTTTTTTTAAGACGATAAGTGACCAAATGGGAAGTTTTATAATTTGCTCGAAATCATGATGCCCCTTGAGGGACGTGGGTTCGAATCCCACCCACTGCGCCAAGCCAAATGCGGAGTATTCCGCGTAGTTCCGCCCTTTCGAGAGGCGGAACTTTTTATTGTATTCCGAAAACCCCTGGCTCTGCCAGGGGTTCAAAGAAGCTTTAGCTATGAGTAGAAAAAGAAAACCTCCCATGTTATAATAGTAATGGTCTGCCAACCAAACTGAAAATAACAAAGGAGGTATCGTCATGAAACGAGACGATATAAATAGTTTAGCACATTCCAAGTGGAATTGCAAGTATCATATAGTGTTTGCACCGAAGTATAGACGAATGGTGATTTATAGTCAGATAAAAACTGATATAGGAAAGATACTAAGAAGGCTATGTGAACAAAAAGGAGTAGAAATAATAGAAGCAGAAGCATGTCCGGATCACATACATACTGTATTGCCAACAAGCCCGATGATTCTGACTATGTTATCATGCCTGTTTCCAATTTTGATGCGTATTTCGGAAATACCAGCTTCAGCCACAAGTGGTTAAATCTGTTCCCCGATACACTGCTTGAACGTGATGCAGAGCTTTGGGGTGTGTCGAACGAAAACATTGATTTAGAATGAATCATTTACTATATTTTTTAAAATTCTCTGCTTGCTCCAGCACTTCCTTGTACACATCATCAATGGTAACAGGGGGATAATCGAACTCATCAAGCAAAAGTATCAGGTCAACTTGCAGATTTGCTTTGATATCTTCACGGGTTGCCCAATCAGTATACCTCGCCTTATCCGAGTTATCGGGGAAGTATACAAAATCCTTTATTACAGCCAACAGGCGATCTTTTCGGAACATACCCTTTACCATTGTTAGCAAAGAGTTGATGCCGTCAAGCTCCGTATCCGACGATTCGATTTTTCTCCATGCATAGAAGAAATCATATGACGAGAAGAATAAGCCATACTTATTATTCGCACCGTCGCTTATAACAACGAAGGCATTATATTTAAAAAGCTCAGGTATATCTCTGCGGTAGCGAACAGTCAATTGAGTATATGCGTCCATAATTGTGGTATCTTCACGGACAGCACTTTTGAATTCAAAGACTACAACAGGGATACCATTTATAAAGATACCGCCGTGTCAGAGAGTATGAAGTGGAACATGGGATTGCAGAGCCGACCTCTGCTTGATATATAGCAATATAGTTTGTTGAGTATGCACATATTTTTTACAGACTTTTGTGCAATCCTCTAAAGTTGTAATGACTATATTGACAACTCTGCATTTGCATGATATACTGATATCGGAAAGTTGAAACAGAAATGATTACAACTTTACAGAAACTAACTTTTATGCTATAATTCAGGAGGTACTTATTATGAAAATCGCAGTAGTTTGTGCAAACGGCAAGGCAGGTCAGCTCATCGTCAAGGAGGCTGTAGACAGAGGATTTGACGTTACCGCATTCGTTCGTGGAGAGAACAAGTCTGCCGCTCAGAACGTGATCGTGAAAGACCTGTTCGACCTGACCGAAGCAGACCTCACGGGGTTCGATGCTGTCGTAGACGCTTTCGGTGCATGGACACCCGAGACACTTCCGCAGCACTCCACATCACTTGCTCACCTGTGCGACATTCTTTCGGGAACTGACACAAGACTTCTCGTTGTGGGCGGTGCAGGCAGTCTGTATGTGAACGCTGAGCATACCGTTTGTGTTTCTGACGGTGCAGATTTCCCCGAAGTTTTCAAGCCGCTGGCTTCTGCTATGGCAAAGGCGCTTGGCGAACTCCGTCAGAGAAATGACGTAAAATGGACATACATCAGCCCTGCCGGAGATTTTCAGGCTGACGGCGAGCGCAGTGGCAAGTACATTCTCGCAGGAGAGGAGCTGACCCTCAACGCTAAGGGCGAGAGTATTATCAGCTATGCAGATTATGCTATTGCTATGGTTGACGAGATCGAAAAAGGCAATCACATCGGTCAGCGTATCAGCGTGGTAAGAGAGTAAGAAAGAGATGAACATCTATGCAGATAACAAGTAAATTCACAGCAGCGGTGCATATCCTTACCTGCATCGATATTTTCGACGGTCAGATGAGAGTGACCAGCGATTTTCTGTCGGGCAGTACGGGTGTAAATGCGGTGATAGTCCGCAACGTCCTCGGACAGCTCCGCACGGCAGGGATAGTTGAAACTCGTCAGGGCAGCGGCGGCGCACACCTTGCAAAAGCTCTTGACGAAATAACGCTGTACGATATTTACAAGGCGGTTGACTGCGTAGATGACGAGGGACTGTTTCACTTCCACGAAAATCCCAACGTGGAATGTCCTGTGGGACGCAATATCCATAAAGCTATGGACGGCAGGCTTGAAGCGGCTCAGGCGGCTCTTGAAAACGAGCTGAAAAGTACTACACTTGCGCAAGTTGTTGCTGATACACGCAAGATAATAGACGGAGAATAAAAAGAGAGTGTGCTGAAATGATCGGCACACTCTTTCCATAGGGAGTGAAAGAAATGACAGTGGGAGAATTTGCAAAAGCTTTTGATAAAAAGACAGGATTTATTGCAGTCATCGACTCTGCTAAAAACTGGTCAACTGACGCAGTAGTGATGCGAGATGTTTCCTCTGCCATTGAATCAGAAATGATAATAGACCGCATTGCCTATTTCAACGCACCTGTTTTTATGATACAGCTTGAAAAATACGTGCAGTGCAGTCAGGAGGCTTCTGATGTTGTTGTGGTTTTCGCTCACAAAAAAGGAAAAACTCCTGTGAACACCAGACTGAAAATGGAGATCTGCGACGTATTTGAGGAAGCAGGAAGACTAACAGTTATGTCGGAGGGATATCTATGACAGCACATGATTATCTGAATTTTATCGTGGACGAGATACACTCCACCGTTGTGGCAACAGTGGACGGTGACGGTCTGCCCGTGACCTGTGTGATCGATATGATGTACGCAGACGAGAACGGACTGTACTTTCTCACCGCAAAGGGAAAGAACTTCTATCAACGGTTAAAGGACAAGGGCTATCTTGCTCTTTCGGGAAAAAAAGGCGAGGATACCATGAGCTGCACTGCTGTTTCTGTCCATGGCAAGGTCAGGGAGCTGGGTTCTGCTATGCTCCCGCTGCTGTTTGAGAAGAATCCCTATATGCGTGAAATTTATCCCACCGAAGAAAGCAGAAAGGCACTCACCGTTTTTCAACTATATGAGGGCAGCGGAGAGTGGTTCGACCTGTCGAAAAAGCCTATCGAGCGTGACAGCTTCACATTCGGCGGTGCAGAGATCACGGAAAGCGGATATTTTGTTACGGATAGCTGTATCGGGTGCGGTTCATGTCTAAGCGACTGTCCGCAGAGCTGTATCGAACTGAACGGCAAGGCTGTGATCCGTCAGGAAAACTGTCTGCACTGCGGAAACTGTGCGGAGGTCTGTCCTGTGGGGGCAGTCATAAGGAGATGATCGTATGGAGAAATTAGACTTTCTGATAAACTATCTGCTGTCAGAAAGAAACGACGTTGACGGAATAAAAATACCCGAAACGCAAGCGGATAAGTTCAGGCTTTACCGAAGCCTTGTGAATATCCGCCCTGCTGTCAAGGCAGACGAGGATTATTTGCAGGCAGAGGACGAATATCTCACAGCCTTGACCGAGAGCAAGGGTATCACGGATATTGCAGATCTGTCGCCAATAGAGGACGGCATTTATCTCTGGAAAGGTGATATTACCACGCTCCGATGCGGAGCGATAGTCAACGCTGCCAATTCGGGAATGACGGGGTGCTGGCAGCCCTGCCACTCTTGTATCGACAACTGCATACACACCTTTGCGGGGGTGCGTCTGCGGTACAAGTGCGGTCAGATCATGAAAGCGCAAGGTCACGAAGAACCCACGGGCAAGGCGAAAATAACGCCTGCCTACAACCTGCCCTGTGACTATGTGATACACACTGTCGGACCTATCGTGCAGGGACGGCTCACCGAGGAGCATTGCCGTCTGCTTGAAAGCTCCTACAAAAGCTGTCTTGAAATAGCCGTACAGAACGGTATCGGGAGTATCGCTTTCTGCTGTATCTCAACGGGTGTGTTCGGATTTCCGCAGGAAAAGGCGGCAGAAATTGCTGTCCGTACTGTCAGGGAGTTCCGCAAGAACCACGATATACAGGTGATCTTCAATGTATTCAAGGAGGACGATCATGAAATATACAAGAGATTACTCGGCGGAAATTGACCGTCTGAAAAATGAGATCGAAACGGCAGATGCAATTGTCATCGGTGCCGGTGCAGGACTTTCCACCGCCGCAGGCTTTACCTATTCGGGAGAGCGTTTGCAGAAGTATTTTGCTGATTTCGTGGAGAAATACGGCTTTCGTGATATGTATTCGGGCGGTTTTTATCCTTTTGAATCGCTCGAAGAGCAGTGGGCGTACTGGTCACGCTACATTTACATCAACCGCTACATGGACGTAGACAACGGTACATACAAGCGCATGTTCGAGCTTGTGAAGGACAAGGACTATTTTGTCATCACCACCAATGTCGATCACCAGTTCCAAAAGGCAGACTTTGACAAGCACCGTCTTTTCTATACGCAGGGTGATTATGGGCTTTGGCAGTGCAGTGAGCCGTGCCACCAAAAGACCTATGACAACGAGGAGACCGTCAGGGCGATGTTTGAAACTCAGAAGGATATGCGTGTTCCGTCAGAGCTTGTTCCGCAATGTCCTGTCTGCGGAAAGCCTATGAGCATGAACCTCCGAGCAGATGACACCTTTGTCGAGGACGAGGGCTGGCACAGAGCAGCGGAGCGCTATGATAACTTCATCCGCACACGTAGCGGTCAGCATATCCTGTTTCTGGAGCTTGGTGTGGGCATGAATACGCCCGTTATCATCAAGTATCCGTTCTGGAAGATGACCTACGCAAACCCGAAGGCGGTCTACGCCTGCCTGAATTTCGGGGAGGCGTATGCACCTGATGAGATCAGAGGTCAGAGCATTTGCATCAATGGGGATATTCATGAGGTGCTGAATGCCTTAGTCTAATATAAATTTGAGCCTTGCTCTCTGTTTTGAGTGCAAGGCTCATTTTATGTCAATAGGTTATGTTGTTATTTCGGTATGCTCCACAATGCCTGATCGGACTTGTGTGGGACGTAAAACAGGTGCGCCAATAGACTACGGTCATTTGACATCACAGGAACAAATCACAAAACATAAAACTGATCATATTCCAAAAATTTTCATATCATCCTCAACCGTAGTAATTCCTGCAATACCAAAGTTTTCTACCAACACATTTGCAATATTCGGTGAAAGAAATGCAGGCAGAGTCGGTCCGAGGTGAATATTCTTCACGCCGAGATACAGCAGAGCAAGGAGTACGATGACTGCTTTCTGCTCATACCATGAGATGTTGTAAACGATGGGCAGATCATTCACATCATCAAAACCGAATACCTCTTTCAGCTTCAGAGCGATAAGAGCCAGAGAATAAGAATCATTGCACTGTCCTGCATCAAGAACTCTGGGAATACCACCAATGTCGCCTAAATTGAGCTTATTATACTTATACTTTGCACAGCCTGCGGTAAGGATCACCGTGTCTTTAGGCAGTTTCTCTGCAAATTCCTGATAGTAGTTTCTGGACTTCGCTCTGCCGTCACAGCCTGCCATGACTACGAATTTGCGGATAGCCCTCGATTTTACAGCTTCTACAACTGTATCGGCAAGTGCAAATACCTGTTCATGGGCAAAGCCGCCGATAATAGAGCCGGTTTCGATCTCGGTAGGCGGAGGACATTTTTTAGCCTGTTCGATGATCGGCGAGAAATCTTTTACTTCGCCGTAGGGTGCGTCAATATGCTTACAGCCCGGATAGCCTGCGGCACCTGTTGTCCAAAGTCTGTCCTTGTAGCTGCCCCTCGGAGGAACGATGCAGTTTGTGGTCATCAGCACCGGACCGTTGAAGCTCTCAAATTCCTCTTTCTGCTTCCACCACGCATTGCCGTAGTTTCCTGCGAAATGCGGATACTTTTTGAAGAACGGATAATAATGCGCAGGTAGCATTTCCGAGTGCGTATAAACATCAACTCCCGTATCCTTTGTCTGCTCAAGGAGCATTTCAAGGTCTTTCAGATCGTGACCTGAGATCAGTATTGCAGGATTTTTGCGGACACCGATATCAACTGTCGTGATCTCAGGATTGCCGTATGCCGTAGTATTTGCAGCATCAAGATCAGCCATACCCTGAACGCCGTACTTGCCGACTTCCAGCGTGAGAGCCACAAGGTCATCGACCGACAGACTGTCATCAAGCGTTTTAGCAAGAGCCGACTGTAAGAAAGCATCAAGCTCCTCATCATCATTCAGCAGAGCGTTTGCGTGTTTTGTATATGCCGCAAGTCCTTTCAGACCGTAGGTTATCAGCTCTCGCAAAGAGCGTATATTCTCATTCTCTGTTGCAAGTACGCCGACAGTCTTTGCCTTCTCGGCATAGTCCGAACCGTTCCAAAGAGCTGCTTCGGGGAGTGATTCTTTATTCTGCATCTTTCCGAGCAATTCCTCTTTGACTGCAAGTGTTTTAGTAACCTTAGCGGTAATGCTGTCGAGATCGAAATTTGCATTGGTGATCGTGATAAACAGGTTCACGCTGATAAGATGATTAACAGTCTTATCGACAGTCTTTCCCTCTGCACGGAGCTGAGTTGTGACTGCCGACAGTCCTTTTGTAACATATACGAGCAAGTCCTGCATTACAGCGACTTCGGGTTGTTTACCGCAGACACCGCAAGCGGTACAACCTTTACAGCCCGCTGTTTCCTGACACTGATAGCAAAACATTTTCTGTTCCATGATATATTCCTCCATTATTTTCTTATCTCAACGATACTGCCGTCCGGCGAAATGACTGCAACATCAAGCGGAATATCCTTACCGCTTGCTTCTATCGCACGTTTTATCGCATACTCCATACCTCCACAGCATGGTACGGTCATTCTTGTGAGAGTGATGCTCTTTATATCGTTATTACGGAATATCTCTGTCAGCTTTTCGGAGTAATCAACAGCATCGAGCTTCGGACAGCCGATGAGCGTGATCTTCCCACGGATAAAATCATGGTGGAAGTTCCCGTAGGCGTAAGCTGTACAATCGGCAGCGATAAGCAGATCAGCACCGTTGAAATAGGGTGCATTAGTCGGCAGGAGCTTTATCTGTATCGGGAACTGTCTCAAACAGCTTGGAACACGAACATCGCTGTCATCTTCTTTTGGCGTAAAGCTCTGCAATGCAGAACCCGGACAAGTGAAACCGCTGCAAGCGGACTTTTTCTGCTTGTTTGCCTGTACCGCCTTTTCGTCATAAGCCGCCGCTTCACGCTCGGTGAAGTGGATAGCGTCCATAGGACAGGCAGGGAGACAGTCACCGAAGCCGTCGCAGAAATCGTCACGCATAAGCTTAGCTTTGCCGTTTACGATAGCGATTGCCCCCTCATGGCAAGCCTTCGCACACAGACCGCAGCCGTTGCATTTTTCTTCGTCTATCTCAATTATTTTCCGTATCATAGCCATACCTCCTTGACTTTCTGTATCCATTATAGTATAATTAAAGGAGAAAGTATGTTGTATTTACAACGAAAGCAGGGGTTTTATGAAAAAATATGCAGCTCTTTTGAAAAGAACAAAGCTGTTCTCCGGTGTTGGGGAAAATGACATTCTATCTATGCTCCATTGTCTGAACGCTCAGGTTCGGGAGTATAACAAGGGAGAGTATGCCTTTCGGCAAGGTGAGTATATCCGCAGTTTGATGATCCTTGCTGTGGGCAGACTTCACATTCAGAAAGAGGATTATTGGGGCAACCTGAATATATTGAATGAGATACGTCCCGGAGAAATGTTTGGAGAAGCCTATATTGTACCAAACAGCGGAACTTTGATGAACGATGTTGTTGCTATCGAAGAAAGCGTAGTCCTCTTTTTTGATATAGACCGAATACTGACCGTGTGTTCCTCTGCTTGCCCCTTTCACACTCAGCTGATAAAAAATATATTTTACACGATCTCAGATAAGAATAAAAGCCTTGTACAAAAAATCAGCTATATGTCTCAGCGTTCCACAAGAGAAAAACTGCTGTCCTACCTTTCAGATGAAGCAAAACGTCATAACAGCAATTCATTCTCTATTCCATTTAACCGACAACAGCTTGCGGATTTTCTTTCGGTAGACCGAAGTGCTATGTCCAACGAGCTAAGCAAGCTGCGGAACGAAGGAATGTTGGATTTTCATAAAAATGAGTTTACCCTGCGGTAACTTTGATCTGCAAAAACCATACACATATCCCAAACCCAATGAAATTTCGGGTTTGGGGTTTTCTATACATAGAAATAAAACATGGATATGCCTTCTGTGGTTGCCACAGTAGACATATCCCATTTATCGTAACAGATAAACCTATAAAGACGGCTCAGAAAAGTATAAAAATTTCTTCAGGTTTTGAGCCTTACCTCTTATAATTATAGCATATACGGCGGTTTTCGTCAATTCATCGGGCTTTTTGTCGGCTTGACAACATAAGAAATAATCTGATATACTTTTTATAGCACAGCATGAAAGGAGAAGCTCATGGCAAAGAAAAACGATACAGGACAAAACCGCAAGATAAAAGCGGTAGTTGATATGATGTTTGATGACATTCCTTATTCCGAGGAGGTCACGCAGGCACAGGAAAAGATTGAATCTGCTCTCAATTCGGAGTTTGACAAGATAAAGGCTGACCGCCACGAGGACGAGGCTTTGGAAGAACTGCTGGGCAAGTACGGCAAACTCTCGCAAATGGCGGAGCTTGCAGGCTATCCTGCGGACAGTGCCGAAAAATGGCGGGGCGAAACGCAGGCTGTTGATATTCGTCCGCTGAAAAAGGAAATATGGAAACAACGTCTGAGGATATATTTTACATCGGCATTTGCTGTGTTTGCGTTGTTGCAGGTGTTCTGGCTGATCTACAACATCACAGCTAAACCCATTGCCGTCATTGGAAATGTGTTTGTTATATCAGTAGATCTATTTATCGCATCATTTCCGTTCCGCAAATATCTGAAAACCGAGAAAGCCGCCGAGGGGAGCAAATACGACACCGATTCATACAAATATCTTCGTACCCGAAGCGACAAGTATGCAAAGCGTCTTCTCAACGGAATTGCTCTGCTGTGTGCGGTGGTGTTCGTGTTTGTGGCTTCGGAGCTGAGCTTTTACTTCTTCGGCAATTCAAAGTCGGCTGAATTTGCGGAAAACTTCTTCAATAACAGCATCGTTATCGAGATACCCGTCTTTCTGCTGATAAAGAATATCCTCTCCCTCAGAATGATAAGGCGGAGGATAAACATTCCCGATAAGGACAAGTACAAAAAGCACATCATAGGCATTACGATTTTTTCGGCGGTCTACTGGCTTGCCGTGACCGCATTTACGGTCATCAAGAGCAAGGACATCGCATACCCCGGAAATGTCTTTATGATTGCAGGGATATTCTTCGGACTGCTCGTGATTGCTTATGACTTTACATTAAGGCGAAAAGTCACATTCAGAAATATCGTCATCAACAAGCCGAGAATAGCGGTCTATACGGCTGTTGCAGTTGCGGCATCGGGCTTTATGATCTTACAGCAGGACACATGGTACACCCAAAGCTACATCAATTCCGTTCCCGTTGTCAAGCATAACACTCACAAGATAGAGTACAATGACGAAACAGGAGTTTACACCATAACCAAAACCACAGACGATTTCAAGATACTGCATCTTACCGACATTCACATCGGCGGAAGTCTGTACTCCTACCGCAAGGATATAAAGGCGCTGAAGGCTTGCTATGCGGAGATCGAGCATACCCACCCCGACCTTGTTGTGGTCACGGGGGACCTGAGTTTTCCGCTGGGGATAATGTCCATGTCGCTGAATAACACCGCACCTGTCGGACAGTTTGCGGCGTTTATGCGAAACACGGGAATTCCGTGGGCTTTCACCTACGGCAACCATGATACCGAGTCGCTTGCATCTGCAAACAAGCAGGAGCTGAACGAGGTCTACAAGTCGCTGTCTTTCAAGACTTCGGGCAATCTGCTTTACCCCTACACCCAGCCCGATGTTATGGGCAGGAACAATCAGCTGATCGAGGTAAGAAATGCTGACGGCTCGATGAACACGGGGCTTTTCATGATCGACTCAAACGCCTACACGGGCGAGGGCATCAACGTTTATGACTATATCCACGACGATCAGGTGGACTGGTATGCCGATGAAGTCCAGCGAATGAACGCTGAGGCAGGTCACACGGTAAATTCAATGGTGTTCTTCCATATCCCCTTGCAGGAGTACAAGACCGCCAACGAACTTTATCTTGACGGCAGCGACGAGGTGAAATACTTCTACGGTGAGAACCCCGGCGACCACGGTGGTATCACCAACGATCTTGTGTGCTGCTCGGACTATCCCAGCAAAATGTTCGACACCGCCCTTGAGCTTGGCAGCACGACGGGATTCTTCTGTGGTCACGACCACTACAATAATGCGTCTATCGAGTACAAGGGTATCCGCCTGACCTACGGCATGAGTATTGACTACCTCGCAATGCCCGGCATTGAAAAAGAGACAAAACAGCGTGGTGCTGAACTGATTACCATACACGCTGACAGCACATGGGAGTCAGAACAGATACCGCTTGATTCTATAACATAACAAGAAGCAGATGCTTTCGATTGGGAAGCATCTGCTTCTTTAAGAGGACAGCTTTGAGTAAGCTATACCTTTGTCTGTCCGTTAGTATGCTTTTAAAAGCTTTACTAATTTTAGCATAATCTGCATAATAGTCAATCAGCACAGGACGCATTTCTCCATTCTCACTGAGAGATTTTTTCAGTTGGCTAATGTGACATTCCTGTCAAAAATATGAAACCTGTGTGAAAATTAGCACTCTCCCCTTGACAGTGCTAATTCGGAGTGC
>Ga0129317_1001037_pt1 | contig 23008 bp, 26 predicted proteins | sample Cm1ome_FD_94430 | JGI IMG/M metagenome (GOLD analysis project Ga0129317, IMG submission 94430) | Eastern black-and-white colobus group fecal microbial communities from Wisconsin, USA - Cm1105 metagenome | ecosystem: Host-associated > Mammals > Digestive system > Large intestine > Fecal | place... | reverse complement strand
TTCTTCAGAAGAACTATTTCTTAACGAACTAGCTAAACTTAATGTAACTGATAATACTATTTTCTATAAAATCTAATTTATCCTCTTATTTCCAGTTTCTGCTTGCAATTCGGGCATAAATATAAGTGTTGACATAATGAATTTGCCTCACATATAATATCTACAGTTTGATGCAACTAACAATTATTAGTTAAAACTAAGTGAGGAGATGACTATGAAATATATTTGGATATTATTAGGCTTTATAAGCTTGTTTCTTGGTACTATAGGAATTGTACTTCCCATACTTCCTACTGTGCCTTTTTATATGGCAACCGTATTCTGTTTTGCGAAAAGTTCAGAGAGACTTCATAACTGGTTTACGCACACAAACCTTTATAAAAAGCATCTTGATAGCTTTGTACAAAATAGATCCATGACTCTAATGACAAAATGCAAGATTATAGGAATGATCACAGCTGTTATGTTGATAGGTTTTATATGTATGAAAAATGTTCCAGTAGGGAGAATGTGTATTGCTGTTGTCTGGATCTTTCATATTTTATATTTCTTTATTCGCATTAAAACTATAAAAAAGGAAGATATAGTAAATGAATAAAGTAGAGAAGAAAAGACTTAAAGAACAGCAGACCATAGAAAAGATGATTCACATTTATTGTTCAAAAAATCATCATACAAAAAGTTTATGCCCTGAGTGCCAGGAACTATTAGATTATGCAAAAGCGCGTAGTCAAAGATGCCCATTTATGGAAGAAAAGACATTCTGCGCACACTGCAAGATACATTGCTATAAACCAGAGATGAGAGAAAAAATCAGACAGGTCATGCGCTATTCTGGACCTAGAATGTTGATTTATGATCCAAAAACTGCTCTATGGCACATGTTATGCAGTATAAAAGAAAGGATATTATCATGATTAAAACAAGACTTATAAAACTATTGTCACATTCCAAAAAATATATTATTTATACTGTCTTCTGGCAGTGGATATCTCTACTTGCACAGATTACAGCTGTTTTTACTATTGCTGAACTATTAGAAGCTGTTTTAAAAAACACACTTACTTTTGGTGTTCTTAAATCAACATTTCTATTATTGCTTGGGGTCATTGTTGTTCGTTATATATGTGAACGTATGAGTGCCCGTTCTTCTTATCTTGCGAGTGTTGATGTAAAACGTATATTAAGAGAAAAGATTTACGATAAGATGCTTCACCTTGGTGCGTCTTATAATGAGTATGTCTCTTCTTCTGAAGTTGTACAGGTCTCTACAGAAGGCGTTGAACAGTTAGAAACCTATTTTGGAAAATATCTTCCTCAATTTTTCTATAGTTTACTCGCACCTATTACACTCTTTATTATTTTAAGCCAGGTTAATTTAAAAGCGAGCATCATCCTATTAATCTGTGTTCCTCTTATTCCTATGTCCATAGTTGCTGTTCAGAAGTTTGCGAAAAAACTATTAAGTAATTACTGGTCTGTCTATACAGGACTAGGAGATTCATTCCTAGAAAATCTCCAAGGGTTAACTACATTAAAGATTTATCAAGCTGATAAGATGAAAGCCGCAGAAATGGATAAAGAATCTGAAAAGTTCCGTAAGATCACAATGAAAGTTCTTACAATGCAGCTTAATTCCATCAGTGTCATGGATATTGTGGCATATGGTGGGGCAGCTGTAGGAATGATTGTCGCTTTATCAGAATACCTTCATGGACATATTTCTATGTCTGGTGCACTTTGTATCATTCTTCTTGCTAGTGAATTCTTTTTACCTCTAAGATTACTTGGTTCATTCTTTCATATTGCAATGAATGGAATGGCAGCAAGTGATAAAATATTTAAGATTCTTGATTTACCTGTTGCAAGTGAGGGTAAGGAAGTATTGCCTGATAGTGATTTAGATATCGTATTGAATGATGTTCATTTCTCTTATGAAGAGAATAGGGATATATTAAAGGGTATTAATATGACTTTACCTAAAGGATCTTTTATCTCACTTGTAGGAGAATCTGGATGTGGTAAGAGTACAATTGCAGGTATTCTTGCAGGTAAAAATAAAGGCTATAGAGGTCATATTACAATAGGTGGTATTCCTCTTAATGATGTTAATGAAAAAGACTTAATGAATGATGTTGTCTTAGTCAGACATAATAGTTATTTATTTAAAGGAACTGTCGAAGATAATCTTCGTATGGCCCATCCTGATGCAACTAAGCAGGAATTAGAAGCAGCACTTGAAAAAGTCAATCTATTAGGATTTTTGAATACGCAGGATGGATTACAGACAAAACTATTAGAAAAAGCCTCTAATTTATCAGGAGGTCAATGTCAAAGATTGGCTATTGCCCGTGCTTTACTTAAGAAGAATGCTTCTATCTATATCTTTGATGAAGCAGCTTCTAATATAGATATCGAAAGTGAAGAACTCATCATGAATGTCATTCATGAATTAGCCAAAACAAAGACTGTATTGCTTATTTCTCATCGTTTAGCAAATGTTGTTAAGAGTGATGCTATTTACTTCTTACAGGATGGAGAAATTAAAGAAAATGGCACACATGAAGAATTGATGAAACTTAATGGTGCTTATTTGCATCTTTATGAAAGTCAAATTGCTTTAGAAAACTATGGAAAGGAAGGAACAGAATAATGCGTAAGATGAAACGTAGAAGTGCGATTCAAATCATGGCTCAGCTTATTGGCTTAGTCAAACCTCTTCTTTTAATAATGATAGCTGCCATACTTCTTGGTACAATAGGTTATCTATGTGCCATCTTCCTTACAATTCTTGCAGGGCAGGTACTTATTCATGGACTTGGGACAAATATATTATTCCAGTTGAGAAATCCAAGACTTGTCTTAGTTCCTGTTAAGACAATGATGATCATCATGATTGTGATTGCCTTATTACGTGGTATTCTCCACTATCTTGAACAATACTGTAATCACTATATCGCATTTAGATTATTGGCTATTATTCGTCATAAGGTCTTTGCAGCATTACAGAAACTCTGCCCTGCAAAACTAGAATCTCGTGATAAGGGAAATCTTATATCCATCATTACAACCGATATAGAATTACTTGAAGTATTTTATGCACATACTATTTCACCAATTGCGATTGCTTTATTGACTTCTTTAGTCATGGTGCTCTTTATTGGTCATTACCACATTTATGCTGGATTACTTGCTTTGGTGGCTTATATTGTCGTTGGTGTTATTATTCCTGTTATCAACGGTAAATTAGGCAGTGAAGAAGGCATGACTTTTCGTACTCGTTTTGGTGAATTAAATAGCTTTGTATTAGATTCATTACGTGGTTTAGATGAAACAATCCAGTATGGACAGGGAGAAAAAAGAAAAAAAGAACTTGTAGAACGTTCTCAAGAACTTGCTGAACAGCAGGAATATTTAAGCTATAGAGAAGGGGCACAGCGTTCTATCACGAATATGGTTATCTTACTTGCTTCTTTTGGAATGCTTTTCTTAACACTATCACTTTATCTTAATCGTCAATTAGGTTTTGAGGGTATTATTACATGTACACTCGCAATGATGGGTTCCTTTGGACCAGTTGTTGCCTTGTCCAGCCTCTCTAATAATTTGAATCAGACTCTCGCAAGTGGTGAACGTGTTCTTTCTTTACTTGAAGAAGAGCCTTTGGTTGAAGAAATAGAAGGGGATAAGGAAAATAGTGATCTATTTAAGGGTGCATTAATGGATCATGTTACTTTTTCTTATGAAGAAGAGACAATTCTTGATGATTACTCTTTAAAATTAGAACCAGGAAAGATCACAGGTATTCATGGTGTCAGTGGCTCTGGTAAATCTACTTTACTTAAATTACTTATGCGTTTCTGGGATGTGAAGCAAGGCATTATTACAGTAGATGGGGAAGAAATCAAGCAGATTCCTACCAAACATCTTCGTGACATGGAAAGCTATGTCACTCAGGAAACCCATTTATTCCATGATTCAATTGCGAATAATATCGCAATCGCAAAACCAGAGGCAACTCGTGTTGAAATCATGGAAGCAGCTAAAAAAGCCTCTATTCATGATTTCATTATGACTCTTCCAAATGGATATGACACTAAAGTAGGAGAATTAGGGGATACTCTATCTGGTGGAGAGAAGCAGAGAATAGGTATTGCCCGTGCATTTCTACATGATGCTCCAATGATTCTTATGGATGAGCCAACTTCTAATCTTGATTCTCTTAATGAAGGAATTATCTTGAAATCATTAAAGGAATCTTCAGAAGAAAAAACAATCGTGCTTGTTTCGCATAGAGTATCTACAATGAATATTGCGGATACAGTATATGAAATGAAGGATGGAAGAATTTCTTAATAAAAGGATGTTTATGCATCCTTTTTTTCATGATAAGATAAACATGAGGTGAAAATAATGTTGTGTGACTATCATGTACATACTATCTATAGTGATGATTCAGTATACAAAATGGAAGATGTTATTAAAGATGGTATCAAAAAAGGAATAAATGAATTATGTTTTACTGATCATGTTGATTATGGGATTAAAAGAGATGTAGATGATCCTCTTGGTCCTGTATATCTTAATGGTCAGCCAATTAGTAATGTTGATTATCCGGAATATTATAAAGAATATCTATATTTAAAAGAGAAATATAAAGACCAGATAACATTAAAGCTAGGATTAGAATTTGGTGTTCAGGTCCATACTATTACAAAATATGAAGCTTTATTTAAACAATATCCTTTTGATTTTATTATTCTTTCTATTCATCAAGTAGATGATCTAGAATTCTGGACAGGAGATTTCCAAAAAGGAAGAACAGAAAAAGAATATTATGAAAGATATTATCAGGAATTATATGATGTGGTGAATTATTATCATGATTATAGTGTTCTAGGTCATATGGATCTTATTAAACGTTATGATGATCATGATGGCTATGATAGTTTTAATAATCATAAAGAAATCATCACAAAGATTCTAGAAACTGTCATTAAAGATGGCAAAGGAATTGAAATCAATACTTCTTCTGTACGCTATAAAGTAGGTGACTTAACACCTTCTAGAGATATCTTGAAGTTATATTTAGACTTAGGTGGTAAAATTATCACAATTGGTAGTGATAGTCATCAAGAAGATCATTTAGGTGCTTACATAGAGGATACGAAAAAAGAACTCAAAGAACTCGGTTTCAAACAATATTGTGCTTATAATAAAATGGTTCCAGAATTCTATGATTTATAATATTCAAAAAATGATGAATAAATCATGTGTTTCTTAATTTTGAAGAAAATACAGGTATTTTTATGCAAAAAAAGGCTTGCAATGACTCTCTTGGTATGTTATTATACATGAGCAGTCAAGAGAGTTGTCTACGTAGCTCAGCTGGATAGAGCACACGCCTTCTAAGCGTGCGGTCAGGGGTTCGAATCCCTTCGTGGACGCCATCTAACAATTACCTCGGTTTATCCGAGGTTTTTTTGTACATTATTTTAAAAAGAATTTATTTATAACACCTTATAATAGGCTTTGTGAGTGCTATCTTACGAGAAATATTTATTAAAATCCTTTATAATCATAGATGTAGAAAGGAATGGGTGATGAATATGTTAAAAAATGAACACTCTTTATATCGTTTGATGAATATTTATATGAATGATTCCCTTGCCGGAATTCGCTTCTTTTATAATATTAAATGGCCAGAAGGCTATCATTGTGAGGAATGTGGAAGTTCTCATTATATATATGATCAGGAAAATAGATGCTTCATATGTGCAAAATGCGGCCATAAAGAAGATCTACTCGCACATACTGTTTTTTCTGAATGTCTAGATAATCCAAATTCACTTATATTAGGATTATATTTATGTCTAACAAGTAAACGTAGAGTAAGTCAAAAGGAACTTTCTCAGCTCGTAACTATTCCAGTTAAGAGTGCAGCCATTTTGATTAAAAATACAGAAATGATAGATGAATGTAATATCAGAGAGGATATTATTAAAAGAATGTTTGAGGATAATGAAAGTCCCTTATTAAAAAATGTATCTTATACTAAAAACAATCAGTCAAATCGTGCTATAATACCTACGAAAGCAGGGTGATTAGTATGACAGAAACAACTGGTTCAATCATTAATATAGTAAATACGGGGCAAACAATTACATTGACTGTAAGATATATGGTCGATCATCATGTATATGCCATTAAAGAGGAAGCTGTATTAAAACCCGCAAAACACTTACTTTTATTTAAGTCAAAAAGAAAAGTACCTGTATTAGGTACTTTAAGAGTAGGACAGGAAGTCGCTGTCTTTTATGACGAGAAACATCCAAGTACTGCTTATCTAAAAGATAACACTAAATAGAGTGTTTATATGCTCTCAAGAAGATGATAAAGGATAAGAAGGCAAGCCATTCAAATAAACCTGTAACATCTGCAAGAAAGCATAATACAGTCGTTAACATGATACATAGTGACATCAACAGCTGTAATAATTTATAAGCTAAATATGTATTTGTCTGATGCAAGTCATAGAGAATCACTGCGAGAGTGATGACTACAAATACTATCCCAATAAAGCCAGCATAAGTATGACATTCTGAAAAGAAATCATGACTTGATCTTTTAAAGGGCATAAATAAGCTGATTATAAGACAGATACCTGATATATTAACAAGTACTTTGCGTTTGGTTATCTTATAGAGCTGATACCAGTAATAAACCAAAAACACAAAAAAGAAGCACTGCATGGGATAATGATATTGTGGCATGCTCATGACACCCGATAGATTATTGTGTATTGGACTGAGTCTTGTCGCAAAATAGACAAGTATTGTAAGAAAAATGATGTGTACCATAAAAACCTCCTGCTTCATTATAACGGCTTCTATTTGAGAAGAGTAGAAAGATATGCTAAAATATATTAAATGTGATAGGTTGAACATATTGAAAGGAGTATTATGAAACACAATAATGTTAAAATCATGCCTCTAGGTGGTCAGGCCGAAGTAGGCAAGAGTATGTACAGTATAGAAGTTAATGGAAAGATCTTCATCATTGATGCTGGTTATCGTTTTCCAGATTTAGATAAGCTTGGTGTTGATATTATCATTCCAAGTTTTGATTATTTAATTGAAAGAAAAAAGGATATTGTCGCTATTATCATTACACATGCACATAATGATGTCATGGCTGCACTCCCTTACTTATTAAGCGCAATTCAGGGTGTTCCAGTTTATGCGCCTAGCTTAACAGCAGATTTAATTGAAATGATGATTGATCATTATCAGAGACATCAGAAGAAGAATCTACATATGGAATTAATCCGTGTAAGACGTGATGATTCTATTAAGATTGCAGGTATTCCAGTAGAATTTTTCCCTGAAACACATTCTATTCCAGGAAGTGTGGGTGTTGCTATTTGGACACCTAATGGATATGTTGTTTATGGTGGAGAATTTATTATTGATTTTGGTTCTCCTGAAGGATTTAGATGCAATATCCAGAAGATGATGGAGATTGGTAAGAAGGGCGTTCTTGCCTTAATGGTTGAATCTTCAGGAGCAAGCAATCCTGGTTATACTTCACCAAATCATAAGCTTACAAATAAGATTGAATCTATGTTTGAAGATGCCCCTGGCAGAATCATTATTTCTTCTTATGCTCAGAATGTCTTTAGAACAAAAGAAATTGTAGAACTTACTAAGAAGTATCATCGTCAGATTGTCTTCTATGGACGAGATAAATATGATCAGACAAATAGTATTATTCGCCTACAGAAAACATCACGTGAACCTGTTATCACTGTTCCAAGTAAATATCTAGGAAAGAAGGAAAATGTAGGTATTCCAGCAAAGGATTCAAGTTATGTTATTCTTTTAAGTGGTGCACCTAATACTATTTATAGTGATATTTGTGATATTCTTGATGGTGGAGATGAATTATTAAAGATCAGAGAAGGCGATACATTTATTGTTGCTTCTCCAGTCCTTCCTGGTACAGAAAAGATTGCGAATAAAGCACAGAATGATTTATTTAGAACACCTGCTGATATTCATATTCTTAAAAATAAAGAATTACCTTCAATGCATGCCTCTATCGAAGATATTAAAGTATTTATTCAATTATTTAATCCTAAGTACTATGTCCCAATCAAGGGTGAATATCGTCGTTTTGTAGCTAATGCACATATCGCCAATGAAATGGGTATTGATAATGATCATATTGTAATTTTAGACAATGGTGAAAAATGTACTTTCGAAAATGGACAGCTTGATGAGAATAGAGAAGTTATCGAAATCGAAGATGTTATGATTGATGGTATCGGTGTTGGAGATGTAGGCGAAAAGGTTATTGACGACCGTATTCAGTTATCTAATGATGGTATTGTTGTTGTAGGTGTCACTATTGATGCACGTACGAAAGAAATTATTGCTCAGACAGACTGTCAGACTCGAGGATTTGTTTATTTAAAAGATTCTGGTTATGTTATTAAAGAAATCATTAATATCTGTGAAGGGGTTGTCTCTAAGTTAAAAGATGATCCTCAAATGGATGTTCAGGATATACGTAATGAGATGAAAGAATTATCTATGCGTTATATTATAAAAGAAACAGGAAAGAAACCTGTGTTTATTGGTGTTGTAGTAGAAATCTAAGCAGGATTTATTCCTGCTTTTTACAACTATGGAAGGGAGTGAAAATATGGCTGAAAAGAAAACAAAAAAGCCTAAAAAAGCACCTGTATCAAAACAGCCAAAAAAAGAAGAAAATAAATCTAACAAGATAAAAACAAGATTAATTGCTTTGTTTTTATTGTTTATATTCTTTATAAGCATATGTCAATTGGGAATCGTAGGTAGATTCTTCCATACACTCATGGTTTATATTTTTGGTAGTATGATGATTTATCCAATTCTTATCATACTTTCTATTATATCTGCTTATTTTGTTGTTAAAGGTGAGTCTCCTCAATGGAAGGGACCTCAGGCAGTAGGACTCATCATGATGATTATAGGTATCTTACTTATCTGTACTTATGCAGGTAATATGCATTCAACAGGTAGTATGAATAATTATATAAAACATGATGGTGTAACAAGTGGAGGTCTCATTGGATCATTATTATATGCACCATTAAGTGCACTATTTTCTACTATTGGTACACTTGTTTTTGGTATTTTTCTTTTGCTTGCTGGTCTTGCATTATTCTCTAGTAAGTATATTCATCAATACAAGATAAAACAGAATGAAAAGGAAGCACAGAGTGCAGTAGAAGTGTTTGAAAATAAGAAAGAGAAAACTAAAGTCAAAGATTTCTTTGCTCCTAAGCAGAAAGAGAAGGGATTCTTCCCAGATAAGGTATTTGAAGACAAAGAACCTTTAAAGGAACCAGATATTGATCTGACTTTCAATCAAAAAAGCATGCGTCTTGATATTGAAAAGAAGAAACCTAAAAAGATGGAGTACAAGGATGGTGTTTATCAGCTTCCTTCATTTGATTTATTAAATCCTATTCGTAATACAGGTAATTTATCAGAAGAAGCAAAGCATGCTAAAAACACAGGTAAGATTCTTGAGAACATGTTTGAAGAATTTGGTGTCAATGCGAATGTGGTACATCTTTATATTGGACCAACAGTTACTAAATTTGAAATCAAGCTGGAAGCTGGCACACGAGTGAGTCGTATCCTACAGTTACAGGATGATATTCAGCTTGCTTTAGCTGCAAAAGAAATTAGAATTGAAGCACCTATTCCAGGTAAGCCTTATGTAGGTATTGAAGTACCTAATAAAACAGCAGCTATGGTTCCTTTTAATGAAGTCTATCAGCTTTCTATGCGTGATCACACATGGGACAATAAACTAGCTGTTCCACTAGGCAAGGATGTATCAGGTAATTTAATTGTTGCAGAACTCAACAAGATGCCTCATTTACTTATTGCAGGAGCGACTGGTTCAGGTAAATCAGTTTGTGTGAACTCTATTATTACTTCTATTCTTATGAAAGCAACACCAGATGAGGTAAGACTCATTCTTGTAGACCCTAAGAAGGTTGAATTGTCTAACTATAATGGTGTGCCTCATTTATTATCTCCTGTTGTCACTGATCCTAAGAAAGCAGCAGGGGTATTACAGCAAGTTGTTGCAGAGATGGAAAGACGTTATGAAGTATTTGCAGATAACGGACAACGTAATATGGAATCTTATAATGTCTATGCAAAGAAGTTCAATGAAAAAGCCAAAGAAGAAGATAAAAAAGAAATCATGCCTTATCATGTTGTCATCTTAGACGAAGTGGCTGATTTGATGATGGTCGCTTCTAAAACAGTAGAAGACTGTATTATGCGTATTTCACAGATGGCCCGTGCAGCTGGTATTCATCTTATTGTTGCAACACAAAGACCATCTACTGATATTATTACGGGTGTTATCAAAGCAAATATTCCATCACGTATTGCCTTTGCAGTATCTTCAAGTGTGGACTCACGTACTATATTAGATGCAACAGGCGCAGAAAAACTGCTTGGAAAAGGGGATATGCTCTTTAGTCCAATGGGTTCTAGTTCACCAGTACGTGTACAGGGTGCATTTGTCGCAGATGAAGAAGTCAGTCGTGTTGTAGAGTTTGTTTCTAAACAAATGGATGCGAACTATGATGATAATTATGTCAATGCGAAAGAAGTATCTAATGGTGGCTCTTCAGTCAATGATTCTTTAGATGATACAGAAGAAGAATATGAAGAATGCCGTGAATTTGTCATCAAGGAACAACGTGCAAGTACTTCTTTATTACAAAGAAGATTCAGAATTGGCTACAATAAAGCAGCGCGTATTATGGACCAATTAGAACAAAATGGTGTTATTGGTCCACAGATAGGTTCTAAACCAAGGGAAGTTTATATTCGAGGTTATAGCGAAGAAGATATTTAGGATATCTTCTTTTTTTGATTAATTAAGCGGTAACACTTTATAAAGTAGCATTAAAGTGTTAAAATAATTATATATCAAAAGGAGGAATTGAATAATATGAAAAAGCTTATGGCATCTGCTGTAGTACTTTCAATGGTACTCGTTGGCTGCGGTTCAGGTAAAGATTCTAAAAAACCAGAAATCGCTTTAGTCACTGACTCTGGAGGAATTAACGATAAGTCGTTCAACCAGTCAGCTTGGGAAGCGGTAAAAGAGTATGGAACTAAGAATGATAAAGGTTATAAATATTATAAACCTGCTTCATTCGATACTGCTGGTTATAAGGATCAGATCAAGAACGCTGTTGACAATGGTGCAAAAGTCGTTGTTTTACCAGGATTCAAATTTGCTGCTGCATTAGGAACTATTCAGAATGAAGCAAAATATAAGAACGTTAAGTTCATTGCGATTGACTTCACACCTACTGATGAAAAAGACAATCCTGTTGACATTGCGAAAAATGTTTACTGTGCAACTTATAAGGAACAGCAGCCAGGTTATTTAGCTGGCTATGCTGCTGTAAAAGATGGCTACACAAAGATTGGTTTCATGGGTGGTATGGCACTTCCTGCAGTAATTAACTATGGTTATGGTTTCTTACAGGGTGCTAACGCTGCTGCAAAGGAAATGAAGGTAAACGTTAGTGCAAAGTATACTTACGTTAATAACTTCAATGAATCTCCAGAAATCAAAACTAAAGCTACTGGATGGTATAATAGCGGAACTGAAGTTATCTTCTCTTGTGGTGGTCAGATTTGTAACTCTGTCTTCGCAGCTGCAGAAGATACTAACAAGAAGTCTATTGGTGTAGATAGTGACCAGAAAGATGATTCTAAGACTGTTATCACTTCAGCTATGAAGGGTGTTAAACAGACTGTATTTGATGAAATCACTAATGCTTACAACAATAAGTTTGAAGGTGGCGCTCATTTATTAGGTGCAGAAGATAACTATATTGGACTTTCATCTGATTTCTCAAGATTAAAGAAATTCAAGAAAGCTGATTACGATAAAGTATTCAAAGAAGTAAAAGATGAAAAGATTAAAATCCTAACTAATGCGGATGTAGATCCAAATGCAAAAGGTGATCCAAATACAAAAGTATTAAAGGATACTTTAACTAACGTAACAGTATCTTACGAAAATTAAATAAAACCTATAAAAGTGGCTTCGGCCACTTTTTTTATGTGCGTTTACACTGATTTAGAGGTGGAATAAAAATTCCTATGATCTTCTTGGTTTATCAGCAGATGAAAGTGACAGTATTGCTCAAAAGCATAAGCCTCCTATATTGTTAAAAACAATAGACTTTTAGAACGAAAAAGAAGCAGTCTATAAAAAAATAGAAACTGTGTGTATAATTGCAAGTAATGGAGATGTTTATAAATGTTTTGGAACAAATAATAGAGTATTCCCTGATATTGATTTAGGAGAAAGACTTTATGGTGTTATAGCGTCACATAATCATCCTATTGATGAAACGGCTTCTTCCTTTAGTAGTGCAGATAGATATATGTTTTCTCACTTTAATCTAATTTCATTAAGGGGATGCGATGAAACTTATGTATATAAACTATCTAAAAAAATTTAACTAGTGATGAAGTGCTAGAAAATTGGATAATATATGACAATTATTTGCATTGTTCCAATATTTATAAAGCTCAGGAAATGAAAATCGGTTATAGGAGATAGAAGAATGAAAACAAATGAAGAAAAAATGGATGAAGAATTGACAGAGCTGTTTATGAATTATGAAAAAGAAAGAAAAAGAATTGAAAATGAAATAAAAGACAAGGTTCTCTGGGAAACGTTTGGATTAGATGCAAATGAGCATTTTTTTAAATTTCTTAAAAAAGAAGTTCAAAAAAAAGAAGCCGCAATTAGATCAAAATATGGAGAATTGTAGTTTTTTAATGAATCAGTATCCAGAAGGTGGCGCCAATTCATTGTGACACCTTTTTAAACATTCAAAAGTAGTAGGTAAAAGGTACATGTGTAATAAGATAGGCAGACCCACTTATTTTTAGGACTAATTTTAACTAAAGGAGGATAAATAGATGGAATTATTTGGGAATTTCTATGCATTTTTAAAAGGATATTGTAAAAACTGTTCATTAAATTATGATAAAATTATTAGAAGCCCTAAATGTGGCAATAAAGACAGGTTGTTCATATTAAAAGTAGATTATGAAAGGGCTAAGTTAAAAGGATTAGCTGATGATAGACCAGCCGAAGTTCTTTTAACTATACTTCGCGATGCAGATGGGAATTTCACAGTTATTGAAGAAGAGAATGCAAAGAAGTTTCTATACGATGATTAAAGAATAATATAATTAATTAACGAAGTATAACTTATAAAAGTAGCCATGACTACTTTCTACATATACAACAAAAACTAAACAAGGACCAGGTTTAAAAACACACTGGTCCTTGTTTCAATATAATTTTTCTTTTTACTAGTTTTGATTTTGTTTAGCTAAAAGATACATACCACTAAGCATTATTAATATTCCTATTAACCAATATTTTTTATATACAGTTAATGCAATTCCTGCAAACATTAATAATATTGTCATTTGTTGTTTCATACACTTTCTATGTCATCTAGAAAAAATTAAAGATACATCTATGCAAGCAGAGATTATTCAATCGTAGGTGATAAATAGTAAGTAACTCTTTATCTAGATTACTTCCTTTCTCATTACTCAATGAATATATTATATAATTGGTATTTTTGAATACCCATAATCAACAGGTGACGATTTAAGAGAAATGTGGAGCAGAAATATTCAGGATATATACTATCAGTCTATGACTGATAGGAAATGATTTCTGTAGGTATTTCTTGATTTTATCCATAACAGTCTTTCCCATATTTCTGTGGTTAAATCTATACTCCTGTTCATTCAGGAATAAAGGCATCTCTCTTTTAGTTATTCCATGATATATCCCAGTAATATTATTTTTAATATTACCAATTATTATATTTAACCAGAGTAGTCTATGATCCCTTTCTTCATAGCTAATCTTCTCATTCTTTACCTGTATTTCTTCATTTAGTGTATTAAAGCCTTTCTCACCATCAGTATTAAATAATGCATCATGTGATAATACACAGCACTTTTCTATGTTTTTCTTAAGTGACAGACCCGTATAATCTGTGATAAGTCTCAATTTGATGAACCTGGGATAGTTATTTTCTTTATCTGTAGATAAAATACCAAGAATAGGTTGCTGTTCACTTGCACGACCCGCTTTATTCTTGGATTTTGCGCCAATATTAAAGACATCTGCTTCATAGAAAAGGCTGTTGAGCAGCTTGTCTGAATTGCTTAGTGACATAAGAATTCTACACTTGCTTTCTAGAAGAAGTGCAGTCTTATAGTTGACGTCTAGTATTGAACATAACTCTACTGCACTGATTCCTTTATTTTTATTAAAGAAAAGGAAGATACCTAACAGAAGCTTGTATAGATCAAGCTTGCAGCTCTGAAAAATAGTGCCTGAAAGCAGTGAGTGCTGCTTATGGCATGAACTGCATTCAAGAACATATGAAGTCTTGGTCTTTCCTACACGCTTGACTAGGTAATACTTATGACAGCCACAACGGTCACATGAAAAGCCTTCAGGCCATTTCATGGATTTGAAGAATTCAATGCAGTTATCAATATTGTTGGAATATTTCTGAGTGAACTGATAAAGAGAAGCTTTCTTAGACTTTAATACTTTGTTTGACATATGATTATACCTCCATCTGATTTCTAATCTAATTATAGAACAGATGGGAAATTCATGTGTCCGGTTCAGCTTCATGAACGCCGTTTAATCGGTGCTTATGAAATTTAATTTTCACTAACCTGTGGTTTGTGGGTATTCAAATTGGTATTTATAAATGAAAATATTTTATAAAGTGCCCCATATTCGGCGCTCTGAAAAGCAAATTCAATGCATAGTATTTCATTTGGTTTTATAATTATATTAGTAACTGGAGGAGATGATCATATATAAACATTTACAAAGAAGTGATAAAAGTATGTCCATAAAGCGCAAGCGTATAGAAATGCTTACAATAAAAGAAAGGGGTTGAAAATATGACCGGACCTTGTTTTAGATTCCTTTGGCAGGAACCAGAGTACTCTACTGTTGATGAAAATTTAGTTTTCCATTTAAAGGATGATGCTCCTGAAATTGCCAAAAAAACTATAAAGAGTATCAAAGATACTATTCAAAAGAAATGGAAGAAAAACATGCTGAATTTTTCAGAAAAATTGAAGAAGAAGTTGATTATGGAGACGATGATTGAGTCATACTTACAAAGTAAAAGAAAGAAAATGATTAACTATGCGTAAAATAATTGATGAATGGCAAATCCATCAATATATTGTGTTAGTTCTAGATAAAGATATTTGGGGCATGCATCCATACAATTATTTTTGGATAAATGGACGAAAATATAAATCAGTTTATGTACATAATATGCCAAACTGTATTGCGATAGAAGGCGAGCTTAAAGATACTTTCATCGGTCAATATGTAAAATTTGTTTTATAAAATATTTAAGATAACAGAGGTGAACTATGAATTATCAAGAAATGCAAATGAAATTAAAACAATATCTACTTCCTAAGAATACAATATCCGACAAAAGAGGGTTTGTAGATGGCATTCTCAGCTTAGTAGCACATGAGGATGACTTGAAAATCATGTGTGATTGGATTAATAAATATCCGAATGCTACAGAATCAGAAATAATATGTAAAGCATTAGATTTGAATATTCCAAGAACTGAACCAGAAAGAATAATTCGTTAACGCAAGAAGGACCAAAGCTTATATGCTCTGGTCCTTCTTTGCTTTCTCAATAATTGCTTCCATAGTTTCTCTAAAAACAGCTGACTGCTTAATTCCAAGTTTCTCACATGCTTCTCTGAACTCTGTAACAAACTCAGTCTTGTAACTTACACTTACTGTTTTCATATTACTTTTCGTCCACTGCTTAACATACTCTTTTTGATCAAACTTTTCTTTTTCCATATTGAATCACCTAAAATACTAATTTCAAAACAATCATAATCAAAAGAATTAATGTCATGATCTGAACAATCTCAGTGGTATCTTTCAAAAACCTGTTTAATTTTTTCATTTAAACCCTTCCTTTCCTTTCTTGATTATATCATATTAATTATTTTTACAAACCAATCTCTTATCAAATCTCTTATTTTGTATATGTTTCTTTATATTCAAAAATCCATTTAGTTATTTTTAAAGTAAATAATTTATTGTATAATATGGTCAGAGGTGAGAATATTGGAATATGCTATTGAAATGCTTAATATCACAAAGGAATTCCCTGGTATTAAAGCAAACGACGATATTACTCTTCAAGTAAAAAAAGGCGAAATTCATGCTTTATTAGGTGAGAATGGTGCTGGTAAATCTACATTGATGAGTATTTTATTTGGTCTTTATCAGCCTGATGTAGGTGAAATAAAGATTAATGGACAAAGCGTTAAGATTAATGACCCAAATGATGCCAATAAATATAATATTGGTATGGTTCATCAGCATTTTAAGCTTGTTCATAATTTCACTGTTTTGGAAAACATTATTTTAGGTGTTGAAGAAAAAGGGTTATTTGGTAAGCTCAAGACAGATAATGCACGCAAGAAGGTGATGGGCTTATCTGAGAAGTATCATTTAAACATCGATCCTGATGCGAAGATTGAAGATATTACTGTTGGTATGCAGCAGCGTGTAGAAATCTTAAAGATGTTATATAGAAATAATGATATCTTGATTTTTGATGAACCTACTGCAGTACTCACTCCACAGGAAATTGATGAGTTAATGAAAATCATGAAGGAACTTATTAAAGAAGGTAAATCCATCATTTTCATTACTCATAAGTTAAATGAAATCAAAGCAGTCGCTGATCGCTGTACAATCATTCGTAAGGGACGTTATGTTGGTACAGTCAATGTTGCTGATGTCACTAAGGAACAGTTATCAGAAATGATGGTTGGTCATAAAGTTAACTTAACAGTCACTAAAGATGATCATGAACCATCTGATGTTGTATTAAAAGTAGATCATTTAAGCTATCAGCCTAAGACTTCAGACAAGCTTCTTTTAAATGATGTTTCATTTGAGGTAAGAAAAGGGGAAATTGTTTGTATTGCTGGTATTGATGGCAATGGGCAGAGTGAATTGATTTATAACTTAACTGGTCTTGAACAGCCTAATATGGGTCATGTTTACTTAAATGATGAAGAAATCACTCATAAGAGTATTCGTTATCGTAATGATCATGGTTTATCTCATATCCCAGAAGACCGTCATAAGCATGGGTTAGTTCTTGATTATACTCTTGCTGAAAACTTGATTTTAAAATCATATTATAAGAAAGACTTCCAGAATCATGGCATTATTAATTTTGATGCAATGAATACTTATGCAGATCGTCTTATTGAAGAATATGATGTACGTTCTGGTGAAGGTAGAAATTCTATTGTACGTGGTATGTCCGGTGGTAACCAGCAGAAGGCTATTATTGCAAGAGAAGTAGAACAGAATGATGACTTACTTATCGCTGTACAGCCTACACGTGGTCTAGATGTTGGGGCTATTGAATTTATTCATAAGCAGATCATCAAGACAAGAGATAACAATAAAGCCGTACTTCTTGTATCACTTGAACTTGATGAAGTTATGAACTTATCAGATCGTATTTTAGTTATGTATGAAGGGGAAATCGTTGCGGATCTTAATCCAAAAGAGACTACTATTCAGGAATTAGGACTTTATATGGCAGGTTCTAAGAGAGGAGAAGGTTATGAAAAGTAATAAACCCGCTTTAATGGAACGTGCCAGCTTCAAATCAATTGTGTCTTCTTTACTCGCAATTTTAATGGGGCTAGTCGTTGGTTTTATCATTATCTTAATTGCTAATCCTAGTGATGCATTACAGGGATTATCTATTTTATTAACAGGTGGCTTTAGAGAAGGGTTATCTAGTATTGGTCAGGTTATTTATTTAGCTGTACCAATCATGATGACTGGTTTATCTGTTTCATTTGCTTATAAATGTGGTGAATTCAATATCGGTGTTCCTGGACAGTATTTAGTAGGAAGCTTCACTGCTGTATTTATCGCATTAAGAGCTACTTTTATTCCAGATAACTTAGTATGGATTTTTGCTATTTTAGGGGCAGGAGTTGCCGGTGCTTTATGGGCACTTATTCCTGGTATCTTAAAAGCAACTCGTAACGTAAACGTTGTTATTTCTGGTATCATGTGTAACTATATTGGTATGTTACTTGTTATTCAGGGTATTAAAGCAACTATCTATAATTCAACTGGTGCAGAAAGTTATGCTGTACCTAGAGCGCGTAGTATTCCTGGTTTTGGTTTGAATCAGATTTTTGGTGATCGTGTTAACTTTGGTATTATCATTGCTATCTTACTTTGCGTACTTGCCTGGTTTATCATGAATAAAACAACTTTTGGTTATGAACTAAAAGCATGTGGTTTCAATAAAGATGCGGCAAGATATGCAGGAATGAACGAAAAGAAATGTATCGTTCTAGCACTTATGATTTCAGGATTCTTTGCTGGTGTAGGTGGTGCCTTAACTTACTTATGTGGTACAGGTAAAACATTGCCAATTACTGAAACATTACCTAATGAAGGCTGGAATGGTATCCCAGTTGCCTTACTTGGTTTCTCTAATCCAATTGGCTGTATCTTTGCTGCCTTATTCATTGGTTATATTAATGTTGGCGGTAACTATATGCAGGCTCTCAATATTGCGATTGAAGTTATTGATATTATCGTTGCTGTTATTATCTACTTTGCTTCATTCACATTATTCATTAAAGCCTTATTAGAACGTTATCAAAGAAATAAAAAGAGAAAAGCAGAAATGCAGAATGAAGGAGGTAAAACAGAATGAGTATAGTTTATTTCCTTTTTGCTCAGACTTTACTATTTGCCATTCCATTAATGATTGTTGCCTTGGGTGGTATGTTCTCTGAACGAAGTGGTGTTGTTAACTTAGCCCTAGAAGGTATTATGATCATCGGTGGTTTTGCTGGTGTATTCTATTTAAATTATATGCAGTCTAATGATATTCTTCATGGTATGCCACTTCTTTTAACAGGTTTACTTATTTCAGGCGTTGTAGGTGTACTATTTAGTATGCTTCATGCCTTTGCAGCCATTCATTTAAGTGCTGACCAGACTATTTCTGGTACTGCATTAAATATGCTTGCTCCTGCACTTGGTATCTTTATCGCAAAGACTGTACAGGATGGTATGCAGAACGTTTCATTTACTAATGAATTTAGAATTTCAGAAGTGCCTGGCTTAAGCAGTATTCCAGTACTAGGTGATTTATTCTTCAAGAACTGTTATTTTACAACATTCCTAGGTATTGCGATTCTTATCATTTCTTGGTATTTCCTTATGAAGACTAAGACTGGTTTAAGAATCCGTTCTTGTGGTGAAAACCCTCAGGCAGCAGATGCTGCAGGAATCAGTGTTTATAAGATCAGATATCTAGGTGTAGGTATTTCTGGTTTCTTAGCGGGTATGGGTGGACTTATTTATATCCTTCCAATATCTACAGAATTCACTTGTACTGTTGCTGGTTATGGTTTCTTAGCCTTAGCTGTATTAATCTTTGGTAACTGGGCTCCATTAAGAATTGCTGGTGCAGCATTCTTCTTTGGTTTCATGAAGACATTGTCTTATACTTATAACTCAGTACCATTACTTGCTAAAATGTCTTTACCTGATACAACATATAAATTAATTCCATATGTTGCGACTTTAATTCTATTAGCATTCACATCTAAAAACTCAGCAGCGCCTCGTGCAGATGGTGTACCTTACGATAAATCTAAACGTTAATAGACTGGACTCCTTAGGGAGTCCTTTTTTCTTGCACTACTATACAAAAAAGTTATAATGAATAGAGAAAGAAAAGAGGTATACAATGAACAAGATCTATCAAATGAATGGATATCAACTTCACTTGATTTCATCTAAGAAATTTAAAGATATTACAATCTCTGTTCGTTTTAAAGGACGTTTTACAAGAGAAACAGTCACAAGTAGAAGTGTTCTAGGATTCTTAATGATCACTGGAACTATGAAACATCCAACACAAAAGGACTTATCTAGAACACTAGAAGATTTATATGGAGCCAATCTTTCTGCTAATATTTCTTCAGCAGGTAAAGGTCATATCATTACTTTTAAGAATACATGTGTTAATCAGGAATTCCTTCCTATTGATGAAAATCTACTTATTAAACAGGTGGATTTAATAAATGAATTAGTGAATCATCCTTATATCGTAGATGGGCATTTTGATGAAGAAATGACCAAGCTTAAGAAACAGGAAATTACATATCGTATTATGGCTGATATGGATGATAAGATGGGCTATGCCTTTGACCGAATGGTCGATTATATGGGCAAGGGAAGTGTCCTAGGATTACGTTCTACAGGCTATATAGAAGATATGGATAACATCAATGCTTATACTCTAGTAGAGACATATACAGATATGATTCAAAATGATGATAAGCATGTTTATGTAGTAGGGGATATAGATGAAAGTATCGTTTCTATCTTTGAAGAAAGACTACAGTTCCCACAAGCCACTCATGAACCTTATCCTACTGCTTATATTTATCAGAATGAACGTATTCATCTTTTAGATGTCATTGAAAAACAGGATATCGTACAGTCTAAGCTCGTTATGGGCTATAAGGCAAACTGCTGTACCTTAAGTGAAAATACCGCTGCAATGAGCGTATTTTCTAATTTATTAGGTGGATATTCTCAATCTAGACTATTCCAGGTAGTCAGAGAAAAGAACAGCTTATGTTACTTTATTCATTCAAGTTATGATCCTATGAATGGTATTATGACTATTGCAGCAGGTATTGATATGAATAATTACGATCAAACTAAAGAGTTAATTGGAAAACAGATCAAAGACTTACAGGAAGGTCATATCACTGATGAAGAATTAGCAATGGTGAAGACAATGCTAATCAATGCATTATCTAAAGTAGATGATGATCCTGATGCCATCATCTCATTCAACTGGAGAAGAGATATCATTGATAGCCAGGATACAATTGAAGATAAACAGAATGCAATCATTCATGTCACAAAAGAAGATGTTATTAGATGTGCTCAAAGTATAGAATTAGATACAATCTATTTCTTAACTGGAAAGGAATTCTATGAAGAAAACTTATTATCCAACAATTAAAGAAACTGTATATCATGAAAAGATGAGCAATGGACTCAATGTCTATCTCATGCCTAAAGACGGTTTCACAAAGACATATGGTTTATTTTCAACACGTTTTGGTTCTATTGACCGTAGTTTTATTCCTCTAGGCGAAACAGATTGTATCACTGTACCTGATGGTGTCGCTCATTTTCTAGAACATAAGATGTTTGATATGGAAGATGGAGATGCCTCAGAAAAGTTTGCTGCACTTGGTGCAAGCAGCAATGCCTTTACATCTCATAGCCGTACTGCTTATTTATTCAATACAGCGACAAATGTAGATGAATGTACTGAATTACTATTAGACTTTGTACAGGAACTCAATGTTACACCAGATAGCATTGAAAAAGAGAAGGGCATCATCAACCAGGAAATAGGCATGTATAATGATGATCCTGACTGGCGCGGTTATTTTGGTGCTATCAGTAACCTTTACCATAATCATCCTGTAAGAATTGATATTGCTGGTACTGTTGAAACAGTGGCAGAAATTGATTATGACATCTTACAGAAGTGTTATCACACATTCTACCATCCTTCTAATATGATGTTATTTGTGACTGGAAACTTTGACCCTGAACACCTCATGTCTATTATTAGAGATAATCAGGATAAGAAGAATTTCAAAGATATGCCACCTATTGTAAGAGGGGCTCATAATGAACCTGAAACCATCTGCAAAGCCTATGAAGAAAATATGATGGATGTCACTATGCCTAAAGTCAATGTAGCAATTAAAATCAATAATGTTCCTGCTTCACCAGAGGAAAAATTGAAAAGACAGCTTTCTTTCTATATCTTCATGGATATGTTATTCTCTAAAAGCAGTGATTTAAGAGATGAATGGACTAAGAAGGGACTCATTAATGACTCTTTCTTTACTAACTTCTCACAAGAACGTGATTTTTCTCATATTATCTTTGCGGGAGATAGTCCAATGCCTGATGAATTAGTGGCTCATATTCATCAATTAATTGAAGATATTCCACATATGACACTAGATGAAGAAGCATTCAATAGAATGAAAAGAAACAATATTGGAACATTGATTGGTTTCTTCAACTCTATTGAAACAATTGCTTCGTTATTTAGTCAGTACTATTTAGAAGGCATCAATTTATTTGACTTATTTGAAGCATATCAGTCTCTTACAATCGCTGATATCAAAAATATTTTGCCTTTATTTTGTATGGATTTAACATCTAATTTTATTATCCGACCACTTAAGCAAAACGTCTAGATGTTGACTAAAAAAGCGCTTATGCTATAATGGTGGTGACCTGAGAGTATATGGATTTCCTACATTTTTGATAAGGGAACCTGATTGTTAGAAAGACGGTGTTGAAGACCTGCTACGAGTAGGGATCCTAAAGTTTTTCACAAGGTACCCACCTGTATTTAACAGGGATAATCAACTCCTCTTAGGTCTTTTCATTTGTTTAATTATACAGGAGGTCATTATGGCTATTGATCAGAAACTCATCGATGAAATTAATGCACTTGCTCATAAAAAGAAGACAGTAGGTCTTACACCTGAAGAACAGGCTCGTCAGCAGAAGCTTAGACAGAAGTACCTAAAAGAATTTAGAAGAGGCTTTGAACAGCAGCTTCAGAGCATCAAAGTTGTTGATGCAAACGGTAACGATGTCACTCCTGCAAAAGCAAGAATGCATAAAAAAATAAACTAGACAGTCTTTGTGAAAAGATTGTCTTTTTTATTGCC
>Ga0129317_1001035_pt1 | contig 23071 bp, 26 predicted proteins | sample Cm1ome_FD_94430 | JGI IMG/M metagenome (GOLD analysis project Ga0129317, IMG submission 94430) | Eastern black-and-white colobus group fecal microbial communities from Wisconsin, USA - Cm1105 metagenome | ecosystem: Host-associated > Mammals > Digestive system > Large intestine > Fecal | place... | reverse complement strand
TATCGGGCAGCTCCAAGAGCGGGATAGTCCGTTTTCGTTAGACACAGCATTGTACAAAGAACCATATGTGACTGGCAGATACTGAATATCGATGCGAAAGACAAAAGGAAAGAAAATGCCGCCCGTTGGGCGGCATTCGATCTTTGTTCAGATGTCCCTCCGGCCTTCCAGAGCCCGCATGAGGGTGGCGTCGTCGGCGAACTCCAGGTGTCCGCCCACGGGGATGCCGTAGGCCAGGCGGGTGACCCGCACATCAAAGGGCTTTAACAGGCGGGCCAGGTACATGGCGGTGGCCTCGCCCTCTGTGTCTGGGTTGGTAGCCATGATAACCTCCTGGACCCCGCCCTTGGCCACCCGCTCCAGCAGGGGCTTGATGGCAAGGCCATCGGGACCCACGTGGTTCATGGGGGAGATGACGCCGTGGAGCACGTGGTAGTGGCCGTTGTACTCCCGGCTGCGCTCGATGGCCGCCACGTCCCGGGGGTCCGCCACCACGCAGATGGTGGAGCCGTCCCGCTTGGGGGAGGAACAGATGGGGCACAGCCCTCCGGCGGTGAAATTCTGGCAGACCGGGCAGCAGGTGACGGAGTGCTTGGCGTCCAGAATGGCGTCGGCGAACTCCCTGGCCTCCTCCTCGGGCAGACCCAGAACGTGAAAGGCCAGCCGCTGGGCGGACTTGCCGCCGATGCCCGGCAGCCGGGCAAACTGCTCCACCAGTTTTTCAAGAGGTGCGGGGAAGTATTCCATAACGGGGATGCTCCTTTCAAAAGGACATGGAGAAACGGCGGGGCGGGGGCGCCCCGCCCTACGGAATGCGCTTTGCGGCGGGGCGAATGCCCTGCCAAAGAAGGGGGCTAGGGGAAACCTGTGGTTTCCCCAGTTCTTTCGCCAGCGGCGAAAGAAGGAATTTCAATCATTTTCGGCAGGACAGAAGGTGAATTGCCGCAAAGCGGCAAGAGAAGCCGCTCTGGAGCGTGTGCCTGCCGAAAATCCCTTGACCCAGCCGCCTTGGGCGGCGTTCACCAGAGACCGACATGGGGTCCCCGCCGAAGCCCAGCGATTGGGCAGCCGTTGGCGGCTCTGCCGCCTTACGGATGCGGCATGCCCCTTGCGGGTAAGCGGGTTCGGTGGGGAGAGGAAGAACAAATGGAGCGACGTGAGCTTTCGCCGAAGACGGAAGCGAATACAGCGCAGTTTCTTCTGACGAGGTGGGGGGGATTTAAAGGGGGGACGCAGTCCCTTCTTTAAGCCAAGTCCATGGCAAACAGAGCCGCCGCGCCGCCGGTATGTACGAACACGATGTTGTCCTGGCCGTCGAAGTAGCCATCCTGCAGCAGCTTCAGCATGCCCGTCCAGGCCTTGCCGGTGTAGACGGGGTCCAGCAGGATGCCCTCCATCCGGGCCAGCTCCTGGATGTACGGGGTATCCTCGGCGTTGGGGATGGCGTACCCCTGGCCCAGATGGTAGACCATCTGGAAGTCGTCGGGGGTCCGCTCAAAGGGGGCGTCCAGCAGCTCTGCGGCCCCGGCTGCCAACGTGGGGACGATCTCCTCAAAGGGGTCGTCATCCACGCCCATGCCCGTGACCTTCACGCCGGGCTGGTACAGCTTGGCACCCAGCAGCAGACCGGCGGTGGTGCCGCCGGAGCCTGTGGCGGAGACGATATGGCCGATCTGCACACCCATTTCTGCCGCCTGCGCGGTGAATTCCCGGACGCAGTTCACATAGCCCAGGGCGCCCAGCGGCGTGGAGCCGCCCACGGGGATGTGGTAGGCCTTGCGGCCCTCCTTGGCCAGTTCCTCACTCATGCGGTCCATCTCGGCGTAGATATCGTCGTATTTGTCGGTGTCGATGAATTTCACCTGGGCACCGTAGATGTCGTCCAGGATCAGATTGCCCTTGTGCTCCGTGACGCCCCGCTTTTTCAGGGGGAGGACGCACTGCATGCCCAGGCGGGCCGCGCAGGCAGCGGTGAGCATGGCATGGTTGGACTGGGCACCGCCGGTGGTGAACACCGTGTCGCAGCCCTGGGCCCTGGCGTCCGCCAGCAGGAACTCCAGCTTGCGGACCTTGTTGCCGCCCAGCGCCACGCCGCACAGGTCATCCCGCTTGATCCAGATGTTTTTGCCGTACTTGGCGCTGATGTTTTCCAGCCTGTAAAAAGGCGTGGGGTACACGCCCAGAGGCAGTCTGGGCAGGGAGAGAATGTCTTTCATGGGCTTACCCTCTCAGTTCCGCGATGCGGGCGGGGATGTCCGCCGCTTTGTACACGGCGCTGCCTGCCACCAGCACATTGGCGCCCGCGTCAATGCAGGTTTTGCAGGTGTCGGGGGCCACGCCTCCGTCCACCTCCAGCTCACAGGCAGGGTTCTTCTCGTCAATGAGCTTCCGGATAGCCGTCACCTTGGGCATCATATCGGCCATGAACTTCTGGCCGCCGAAGCCCGGCTCCACGGTCATCACCAAAATCAACTCCACCTTTTCCAGATAGGGCAGTACTGCCTCGGAGGGGGTGGCGGGCTTCAGCACGATGCCGGCCTTCTTGCCCTTGGCGTGGATCTTGTCGATGGCGGCGTGGATGTTCTCCGGGGTGTCGGCTTCCACATGGACCGTCACCAGGTCGGCACCGGCGTCGCAGAACCGCTCCACGTACCGGAGGGGCTCCACGATCATCAGGTGTACGTCCAGGAACATGTCCGTCACCTTGCGGATGGACTGGAGGACGGGGAGGCCGATGGAGATGTTGGGGACAAACACGCCGTCCATCACGTCCACATGGACGTAATCGGCGGTGGAGATGCGGTTGATATCCCGCTCCAGATTGGCAAAATCAGCGGAGAGGATGGAAGGAGCAATTTTGATCATGTGAAAGCCCTCTTTTCTGTCGGTTTTGCGGCGGCGGAGTCCGGACAGGCCGAACAGGCCCGGTGGCGGGAGGACGCGGGGCCGCATAGGATGGTGCAAGCGGCCAGGACGCCCCCAGTCAACCAATCCGCGCAGCGTCCGCCCCTGGGCATGGCGCCGCCGCTTTTTTAAATATAGGGAGCCGGTGGGTCCGCCTGCCGGCTCCCCTTTGCGTCAGGCTTAGTGTATCAAACTCCGCCTCCAAAAGCAACCGCGCGGGATAATTTTTGCGGCTGTGGCAAATGTCACTTCCTCAGTTAGAATATCGTGATATTCTAATACTGCTGATAAAATTGTGAAAGGGGGCGGCAGACCATGGAAAACCGCATAGACTACCAGGAGCAGGCGGAGCTGCTGAAAGCCCTGGCCCATCCGGCCCGTTTGCGGATTGTCCACAGCCTGCTGACCGCGGGCTGCCGGAATGTCCACTGTATCGAAACGCATCTGGGTATGAGCCAGTCCAGCATTTCCCAGCATCTGCAGCGGCTGCGGGCAGCCGGTGTGGTGACGGCGGAGCGCAGTGGCAATGAGGTCTACTACCGGGCGTCATCCCGGCATGTGGCTGACCTGATGGCGGCGCTGATGGGAGAGGAGGAAACGGTCTATGTCCTATGATGTACTGGTGATCGGCGGCGGGCCTGCCGGGCTGTCCGCGGCCCTGAATGTCCGGGCCAGAGGCCGCAGCGTTCTGGTGGTCTCCAATCCATTGGAGGAAAATCCCCTGTGGCGGGCGGAAAAGGTGGACAACCATCTGGGGATGCCCGCCCTGTCCGGCGCGGAGCTGCTGAAAGCGTTCCGCCGCCACGCGGAGGAGTCCGGCGCGGCGTTCCTGGAGGGAAAGGTGCTGAACACCGTCCGCATGGATAATACCTGGTATGTAGGCATCGGCAGCGATATGGAGAATGCGAAGGCGCTGGTCCTGGCGGGCGGCGTGGCCCGGGGGAAGAAATACCCCGGTGAGGCCGAATTCCTGGGTCGGGGCGTCAGCTACTGCGCCACCTGCGACGGCATGCTGTACCGGAACCGGCCGGTGGCGGTCCTGGGCTTCAGCGACAGTGCCAAAAAGGAGGCTGACTTCCTGTCCGGCATCGGCTGCGATGTGACCTACTTCGACAAACCCAGGAGCTGCACCATCAGCGGCGGCAAGACCGTGGAGCAGGTCACCTGCGACGGGGAGACGGTCCAGGCGGACTGCGTGTTCCTCCTGCGGCCCACCATGGCCCCCACGGACCTGTTCCCGGGGCTGAAGGTGGACAAGGGCTATGTGACGGTGGACCGGAAAATGGCTACCAACCTGCCCGGCGTGTTCGCGGCGGGCGACTGCACCGGCGGACCGCTGCAGGTCTCCAAGGCGGTGGGCGAGGGCCTGATCGCCGGACAGAGCGCGGCGGCCTTTGCGGCGGAATTGGCGAGAAAGAATCCGTAAATTTACAAAAATAAAGGAGAATCGTTATGGCGATCAAGCATTTAAAGACAGCGGAATTTGAGGCGGCGGTAGAGGCGGCTCCTCTGGCTATGGTGGATTTCTGGGCCAGTTGGTGCGGCCCCTGCAAGATGCTCTCCCCCACGGTGGAGACTCTGGCGGAGCAGTACGAGGGCAAGGTCCTGGTGGCCAAGGTCAACGTGGACGAGGAGCCGGAACTGGCCCGGGCCTTCGGGGTCATGAGCATCCCCACGGTGGTGTTTCTGAAGAACGGCCGGGAGTTCGACCGGAAGGTGGGCCTGATGCCCGTGGGTGCCTTCACCGCCGTGCTGGACAGCAATCTGTAAGAACAGGGGAAGAGCGCTTTAGGCGCTCTTCCTCAGCTTGTCGAAAAACCTTTGCTTGGAGAAAAGAGTTCAGTTTCGCAGGGGGAGTGCGAGGGGGCGGGAGCCCCTTCGTGTTGAATCGAATGCCTGCAAAAAGCCTGCGGCAACAGGAGTTTGCGCCGCGCAGCGGCAGCTTTTTGGACTGCGAAGCAGACAAAAAAGCGAGGCATTGTTCAGGCTGTCGAAAAAGTCCAGCGGACTTTTTCGACAGCCTGGGGAAGAGCGCCTTTGGCGCTCTTCCTTTTTCGGACGGGTTGTGCTATACTGGGGGCACGTGAAAAAAGGAGGCTTCCCTATGAGCTGTGACAACACCCGTCCCTGCCCCTGTACCTATGCCTGCCCCCGGCACGGCAAATGCTGTGAATGCGTCGCTCACCACCGGGACCATGGAGAGGGCGTCCCCGGCTGCTTTTTCTCCCCTGAGGCGGAGGCCACCTACGACCGCAGCGTGGAGGCCCTGGCCCGAGACCGGGGACTGCTGTCCTGATACGAAAAGGCTCCTGTTTTTTGACAGGAGTCCTTTTTTCGGAAACACTTTGACGGATAAGGAGAAAACGGTATGCAGCTCAACACCCTGGGACTGGTCCACACCTTTCTGCGGCAGCACGTGAAAGCGGGGGCCTTCTGTATCGACGCTACAGCGGGCAAGGGCCGGGACACGGCCCTGCTGTGTCGTCTGGCGGGGCCGTCCGGCCGGGTGCTGGCCTTTGACATCCAGCAGGAGGCCGTGGACCAGACCCGGGCGCTGCTGGAGAGGGAGGGCCTGACGGCGGAGGTGGTCCTGGACAGCCACGCCAACATGGAGCGGTACGCCCAACCGGGGACCGTGGACTGCGTGGTATTCAACTTCGGCCGCCTGCCCGGCGGGGACCCTCATATCTTCACCCGGGCGGAGTCCTCGGTGGCGGCCATCGGCACGGGGCTCCGGCTGCTGCGTCCCGGCGGGGTCATGGCAATTGCCCTGTATTACGGTGGGGAGAACGGTTATGAGGAACGGGACGCCGTGCTGGAATATCTGAAAACCGTGGATGACCGGGCTTACACTGTACTTTGCTGCGACTGGGCCAACCGGCGGGGAGAGCCGCCTATGCCCATTTTTGTCTGGAAGGAGCAGTGACCGCGTCAGTCTTCAGAAAAGACGGCCTCCAGCAGGGAGACGGTCTCCTGCAGCCGGGCGGGCTCCAGGCCACCGTAGTTCACCACCAGCGTGTGGGCGTAGGCGGGATCAGGGGTTGACGCGTATTTCGACAGAAAAGCCAGTTTCACACCCAGGCGCTCTGCTTTTTGGCGGAGCGCCTCGTCGCTTTCGGGGGTGTTCAGCCGCAGCAGGAAGTGGAGTCCGGCATCCTGCTCGGAGAAGGTGACCCGGTGGGCGAAGGCGCTGCTCTGGAAGGCCTCAATGACGGCCGCCCGGCGGGTGCGGTATTCCTTCCGCATCCGGGAGAGGTGCTGCTCGTAGTGGCCGCCGGCCAGAAACCGGGCCAGGATGTGCTGGTCCAGCACGGGGACGGTGCAGGCGTAAAAGTCCAACTCCTTCCGGTACTGCTCCAGCAGCCGGGGCGGCAGCACCATGAAGCCCACACGCATGGAGGGGGAGATGGTCTGTGAGAAGGTGTTTATGTAGATCACCCGGCCACCGCCGTCAATGCTCTGGAGGGTGGGGATGGGGCGGCCGGTAAAGCGGAACTCGCTGTCGTAGTCGTCCTCGATAATGTAGCCGCCCCGATCCTCCGCCCAGCGCAGCAGGGCCTGCCGCCGTCCGATGGGGGTCACCAGGCCGGTAGGGTAGTGATGGGCGGGAGAGATGTGGGCCACGGCGGCGCCGGAGGCGGTCAGGGCCTCCAGGTCCATGCCCTGTTGGTCCAGCGGCACGGGGCGGCAGCAGACACCGCACTTGCCGTAGACCTGGCGGATCTTGGGGTAGCCGGGGTCCTCCACGGCAAAGATGGCGTTGCCGTCCGGTGCCAGAAGCTGCGCCAGCAGCAGATACAGGTATTCGGCGCCGGCGCCGATGACAATCTGCTCCGGCCGCACCGCCATGCCCTTGAAGTCCCGCAGGTCATCGGCAATGGCCTGCCGCAGTGCCAGAAGCCCCTGATGGGGCGCCGGGGCCAGAAAGACGCCCTCCGACAGCACCTGCCGGGTGAGGCGGGCCCAGGTAGACACGGGGAACCGGGAGGTATCGGCCTGGTTGCGGCTAAGGTCCAGCCGCCAGACGGGGGCGGCAGGCTCCGGCGCGATGGCGGCAGGGGCGGCGGCCGCCGGGACCCGGTCCACAGGGCTGACGAAAAAGCCCCGCTTGGGCAGGGTGTGGACGTAGCCCTCGGCCTCCAGCTGCTGATAGGCGTTTTCCACGGTGATGACGGACACCCGCAGGTGCTCCGCCAGAGCCCGCTTGGAGGGCAGCCGCTCGCCGGTGGCGAGAACGCCCTCCAGGATATCCGTCCGGATGCGCTGGTACAGGTATTCATACAGGGGCAGGCCGCCCCGGTCCTCCATGGAATAGGTCAACATATGAGGCCCTCCGATCTGATCTTATAAAAAAGATGAAAATTGGATATTTCAAACATATCACAATTGGGATACGATAGCAACACCAAAGATCATCCGAAAGGAGAACTTCAACATGGAACGTGTGATGGAACGAACTGGAACGACCGCCGCTTACAAGGTCAAAATGCTGGTGATGACGGCCCTCTTTATTGCTTTGGGCTATGTGGCTACCACGGTGCTCATGGTCCCCTCCCCCACCGGCGGCTACATGAATCTGGGTGACACGGTGGTGCTGCTGGGAGCGTATCTGCTGGGGCCGGTCTACGGCGCCGTGGCCGGCGGCGTGGGCCCCGCACTGGCGGACCTGCTGGGGGGCTACGGCATCTATGTGCCCGCCACCCTGGTCATCAAGGCGCTGATGGGCCTGACGGCGGCTGTGCTGTATCAGGCGCTGCGCAAAAAGGGCTGGGCACTGATCGTGTGCGGCGTTGTGGCAGAGGCCATCATGGTGGTAGGCTATGCCCTGTTTGACGGCTTCCTGGCGGGCAACCTGGCTGTGGGCCTGACGGGCATCCCCAGCAACCTGGTCCAGGCCACCTTCGGTCTTGCGGCGTCCACCCTGCTGGCCCTGGCCCTCCGCAAGAGCAGCTACGTCCGCAAGCAGTTCCCCCGTCTGTGATCCGTTAAGATCGGGACAGACAAACGCCCCCGCGGTTCTGAAAACCGCGGGGGCGCTGTACGTTATTAGAAGATCAGAAGCCGCCCAGGTCGTCGGGGCCGTTCCGCCAGGTGTCCTGGCGGTTGGGAGTGGCACCCTCTCCCACGCCGGAGGTGCTCTTGGCGATCTCAAAATAGCCAAGCTCCACACACTGGTAGGTGGGCAGGTAGAAGATGGCCACAGCCAGCTGCCACAAGCCGGTCAGTAGCGTCCAGCCCCAGACAGGCAGGATGGCGGTGCTGAGAGAGCCGGTAGTAAAGGCAATGGTGCCGATGGAGCCGAAGTCCAGGGCGTTCATGGTATCCATCAGCAGCTCCTGGGACAGCAGGCCGCTGTACAGCATGGAGGGCACGGAGGCCAGAATGCTCCAGCCCAGATAGCTGAGGTCCAGCATGAACAGCTGGGACTTGTAGCCGAAGGTCTGCCGCTTGCTCATGTTCAGGGCCTCGAACACGCTGAAGCCGGGATTTTCATAGAGGTTGTACAGGGCGAAGCGGTAGCGGTAGGCGGCGATGATGCCGGGGATCACGAAGAGCATGGACCAGAGGGCAATGAAGAAGTACATGATGATGTTGAGTCCGATGAGCTTTCCCACAAAGGAGAAGCCGTCGAACAGCGTCAGGAATTCGGCCCGTTCCCCGCGGCGCACCGCCATGCAGTACAGCACGAAGCCCGCGCTCAGCACCATCCCCAGCAGGGAGGTGAGGATGGAGAGGAAGGTGGCAAGCAGGCCGGAGTCTCCGGCCAGGGCGTCCGCCATGCTCAGGACCAGGCTCAGGCCCAGGTACAGGGCCGCCATGGCCCGGGGAGAGACCTGGGCGTCGGCCAGCAGGTCCTTCATATCCCGTTTCAGTTGCTTGCGGTCGATCAGTGTAGCCATCATAAAGGAAGTCCTCCCAAAATATGTATCAATCCATGGAAACCGGAGTAGGCATGAAAGCAGTTTAGCATGTTTTTGCAAAAGAAGCAATCCCATAGCGCGGGAAGGACAGCCGGGCCGGCACCGTCCAAATGGGGCGCACTTCGGGAGAGGCAATCGTTTCCCCGGACGGAACACCATGGAAAAACTCTAAAAAATTTGTGAAAAAAACAACGTATTTGAGCAAAAATCCGTGTTCACAGTATAGACATTTTTTGATTTTTGGTGTAGAATGAAACGCAGTATGTGGTAGTGTGTCCGGAGTGCGTTTTCCGTCCCAGCCGGTGACGGGGCGGTCCCGCGTTCCGGGCGCTATCAGGAGTAAAAATGAGGTGAAGACAATGGCACAAGCTTTCTTTGGCGGCGTTCATCCCCATGATATGAAGGCCGCGACCAATGAAAAGGCCATCGAACAGCTGGCACCCCCGGCAGAGGTGGTCATCCCCATGTCGATGCACTTTGGCGCACCTTGCACCCCCCTTGTCAAGGCGGGTGACCACGTAAAGGTGGGTCAGAAGATCGGTGAGTTCCGCGGTCTGGGCGCTCCGATCCACGCCAGTGTTTCCGGCACGGTCAAGGCCGTGGAGCCCCGTCCCTATTCCATGGGCGGCAACATGACCTCCGTGGTCATCGAGAACGACTTCCAGGACGAACTGAGCGAAGAAGTCGTGGCCCCCGCAGATCCCGACGCTCTCACTGTCGACGAGATGGTGGAGGCCGTCAAGAACGCCGGTATCGTGGGTATGGGCGGCGCGACCTTCCCCACCCATGTGAAGATCTCCGGCGGTATCGGCAAGGTTGACACCGTCATCATCAACGGTGCCGAGTGCGAGCCCTACATCACCGGCGACCACCGCACCATGCTGGAGCGCCCCGAGGAGATCATCGGCGGCTGCAAGTATCTGGCCAAGATGTTCGGTGTGGACAAGGTCATCATCGGCGTGGAGGACAACAAGCAGAACGGCATCGACGCCATGAACAAGGTCATCGCCGAGACCAACGCCCCCGTGGTGGTGGAGCCCCTGCGCTGCCGTTACCCCCAGGGCGGTGAGAAGCAGCTCTGCCAGGCCATCACCGGCAAGCAGGTGCCTCCCGGCGGCCTGCCCAGCAACATCGGCTGCGCCGTGTTCAACATCAACACCACCTGCGCCATCTACCGGGCCATCACCAAGGGCATGCCCGTGGTGAACAAGATCGTCACCGTGTCCGGCTCCGGCGTCATCGAGCCCAAGAACATCGAGTGCCCCATCGGCACCCCTGTCTCCTGCCTGTTCGACGCCTGCGGCGGCCTGAAGGACGGTACATACAAGATCATCGCCGGCGGCCCCATGATGGGTATGGCCCAGTATACCGCCGACGTGCCCGTGGGCAAGGGCACCGGCGCCATGCTGGCCTTCTGCGAGAAGGAAGAGCAGACCGTGGAGCATCCCCAGTGCATCCGCTGCGGCAAGTGCGTGGCCGCCTGCCCCGTGCACCTGGAGCCCCTGTTCATGTACCAGTATGCCGAGAAGGGCATGGTGGATGAGCTGAACGAGGCCCACATCATGGACTGCATGGAGTGCGGCGCCTGCGCTTACGCCTGCCCCGCCCGCATGCACCTGACCCAGATGTTCAAGACCGGCAAGCAGCTGGTGAAGGATAAGGCCGCGGCCGACAAGGCTGCCGCCGAGGCCAAGAAGGCCAAGGAAGAGAAGGAGGCTGTGAACAAATGACCGATTACAAGAATCTGAAGCTCATTGCCACTTCCAATCCTCATATCCGCAGCAATGAGACCACCCGTTCCATTATGCTGGACGTCATCATCGCCATGCTGCCCACCCTGGTGTGGGCTATCATCTGGTTCGGCGTCAAGGCCCTGACCCTGACCGCCGTGTCCGTGATCGGCTGCATGTTCTGGGAGTGGCTGTACCGCAAGCTGATGAAGAAGCCCCAGTCCGTGGGCGATCTGAGCGCCGTTGTCACCGGCATGCTGCTGGCGTTCGTCTGCCCCGTCACCACCCCCTACTGGATGATCATCATCGGCGGCTTCTTCTCCATCGTTGTGGTCAAGCAGCTCTTCGGCGGCATCGGCAAGAACTTTGTCAACCCCGCCCTGGCCGGCCGTGCCTTCCTGCTGGGCAGCTATGCCGGCGTCATGACCACCTGGATCGACGCCACCCAGAACAAGGCTCCCCTGATGGGCTCCACCGCTGACATCATCACCGCCGCCACCCCCCTGGCCTACATGAAGACCGGCAACATGGCCGGCCTGACCGAGACCTATTCCGTGGTGGACATGTTCCTGGGCAAGACCGGCGGCTCCCTGGGCGAGATCTCCGCCGCCATGCTGATCCTGGGCGGCCTGTACCTGATCTGGCGCAAGGTTATCAACTGGCAGACTCCCGTGGCCTACATTGCCACCGTAGCCGTCCTCAGCTTCCTGTTCCCCAAGGCCGGTTCCGGCTTGGATTGGATGCTGTACAGCGTCTTCGGCGGCGGCCTGATGCTGGGCGCCTTCTTCATGGCTACCGACTATGCCACCTCTCCCGTCACCAAGAAGGGCCAGCTGATCTTCGGCATCGGCTGCGGCCTCTTTACCGTCCTGATCCGTTACTTTGGCTCCTATAACGAGGGCGTCTGCTACTCCATCATGGTCATGAACCTGTGCGTGGCCCTGATCGACAAGTATACCAAGCCCACTCGTTTTGGCGTCGTGAAATCCGATAAGAAGGAGGCGGCTGCGAAATGAGTAACGAAGTGCAGACCAAGGAAAAGGTCAACCTGGACCCGAAGTACATCATCAAGCTGACCGTTACCCTGTTCCTGACCTGCGTGGTCGTGGCCGGCCTGCTGGGCCTGGTCAACAAGGTCACTGAACCCAACATCACCGCTGCCAACAAGGCGAAGACCGAGGCTGCCATGCAGCAGGTCGTGGCCGATCCCGAGGGCAGCACCTTCTCTGACGCGCTGGAGATCACCGAGGACATGAACGCGGCCGCCGCTTCCGCCGGCGCCAAGGTCACCGAGGCCTACGAGGTCCAGTCCGGCGGCGCTCCCGCGGGCTACGCGCTGAAGATCGTGGCCTCCGGCTCCCAGGGCAACATCGAGATGATGGTGGGCGTGGACGCCGAGGGCGTTGTTACCGGCGTCTCCGTTGTCAAGAACTCTGAGACCGCCGGCATCGGCTCCAAGGTCATGGCCAACGAGCCCACCGCCGCCGGCGTGGGCGTGCTGAGCCAGTTCGTGGGCAAGAGCGCCGCGGACGGCACCCTGGCTGTGGGCACCAACGTGGACGCCATCTCCGGCGCCACCGTGTCCTCCAAGGGCGTCACCACCGGCGTCAACGCCGCTCTGGCTGTCGCCGCTGTGATGGGCTAAGAAAGGAGGAGCTGACTTATGAATCTGAAAAAACAGTTTATGGAAGGCCTCCTGACCCAGAACCCCGTTCTGGTGCAGGTGCTGGGTATGTGCTCCACCATGGCCATCACCACCTCCTTCTTTAACGGCCTGGGCATGGGCGTCGCCGTTCTGGTGATCCTGACCCTGTCCAACGTCATCATCTCCCTGATCCGCAAGATCGTTCCCGACAAGATCCGTATCGCCATGTTCATCGTGGTCATCGCGGGCTTCGTCACCATGGTGGACCTGTTCCTGCAGGCGTTCGTCCCCGCTCTGGCTGAGTCCCTGGGCGTGTTCATCCCCCTGATCGTGGTGAACTGCATCATCCTGGGCCGCGCGGAGTCCTTCTCCTACAAGAACGGCGTCGCCGCCTCTTTCTTCGACGGCATCTTCCAGGGCATCGGTTACACCCTGGTCCTGCTGGTCATGTGCATCATCCGTGAGTTCCTGGGCGCCGGTACCTTCGGCGGCGGCCTGCTGGGCGTGGACGGCAAGGGCATCCAGATCCTGCCCTCTCAGTTCCCCGCCGGTATGCTGACCCTGCCCGTGGGCGGCTTCCTGGTGCTTGGCTGCCTGATCGCCGCCATGCAGTGGGCCCTGTCCAAGTCCAAGAAATAAGGAGGAGAGAAATTCATGGATCAGATCTATCAACTCCTGGCGATCACGCTGGGCGCCATTCTGGCGAATAACTTCATCTTCTCCCAGTTCCTGGGCATCTGCCCCTTCCTGGGCGTCTCCAAGAAGGTCGACACCGCCGTGGGCATGGGCATCGCCGTGACCTTCGTCATGGGCCTGGCCTCCGCCATCACCTGGCTGGTGAACCTGCTGCTGGTGAAGCTGGGTCTGGCTTACATGCAGACCGTGGCCTTCATCCTGGTCATCGCCGCCCTGGTGCAGTTCATCGAGATGTTCCTGCAGAAGGCCATGCCCTCTCTGTACACCGCTCTGGGTGTGTATCTGCCTCTGATCACCACCAACTGCGCCGTGCTGGGCGTCGCTCTGCTGAACATCCAGAACAACTACAATTTCATCTCCTCCGTGGTCTACGGCATCACCGGCGGCCTGGGCTTCCTGCTGGCCATCGTGCTGTTCGCCAGCATCCGGGAGCGCCTGGTCTTTGCCGAGTATCCCAAGGCCTTTGAGGGATTCCCCATCGCTCTGGTCACCGCCGGTCTGATGGCTCTGGCCTTTATGGGCTTCTCCGGCCTGAAGATCTGGTAAGGAGGTAACGAGAAATGACGAATGTGATTTTTGCTATTGTCGTGCTGGGTGTGCTGGGCGCCGTGTTCGGCCTGCTCCTGGCCGTCGCCTCCAAGATCTTTGAGGTGAAGAAGGACCCCCGCGAGGAAGCCATCCTGAGCCATCTGGCCGGCGCTAACTGCGGCGGCTGCGGCTATCCCGGCTGTGCTGGCTGCGCTTCCGCCATCCTGGCCGGTGACGCCCCTGTCACCGCCTGCGCCCCCGCCGGCGCTGAGAATGCCGCCGCCATCGCCGAGATCATGGGCATGGCCGCCCCCACCGGGGAGCGTCAGGTGGCCTTCGTCCGCTGCACCGGCGGCGTCAACGCCAAGAAGCGCTATGACTACGTGGGCGTGAAGGACTGCATCTCCGCCACCAAAGTGGCCGGCGGCCCCCTGGAGTGCTCTTTCGGCTGCCTGGGCTTCGGCTCCTGCGTCAATGCCTGCCAGTTCGGCGCCATGAGCATCGGCGAGAACGGCACCGCCGTGGTGGACCCCGAGAAGTGCACCAACTGCGGCGCCTGCATGAAGGCCTGCCCCCGCCACCTGATCGTCTCCGTCCCCGCCTCCAAGAAGGTCCACGTAACCTGCGCCAACCAGGACAAGGGCAAGGCCACCATGAGCGTCTGCTCCAGTTCCTGCATCGGCTGCGGTTTGTGCCAGAAGGAGTGCAAGAAGGACGCCATCCATGTGGTGAACGGTGTTGCCGTGGTGGACTATGAGAAGTGTGTGGGCTGCAAGCTCTGCACCAAGGTTTGCCCCCGCGACGCCATCATCCCCGTGGCTACCGCCGAGGAGAAGGAAAAGTACAAGGCCATCAAGAAGGCACAGGCTGAGAAGGCCGCTGCCGCCAAGAAGGCTGCCGAGGAAGCCGCCGCTGCTTCCGCTCAGTAAGTTTTGCTGGAAAAAAGTACCCCAAATCGAGAGATTTGGGGTACTTTTTGCATTGCTTTTTTCAATGTGGAAGATTATGATAAAAGAAACTTAGGCAGAGTAGGAACATACGTGACCAGTGCCGGAAAAACGGGGAGTTGTTTTCCGGACGAAAAGGAGAGAAGGACGGCCTTCCTCCTGCAGTGTGTGTTCCGCATCCCGCTGCCGCATAAAGGCGCGGGAATGTCCCTCCTCTGTGCGGCGCTCCGGAAACGGACTGCCGAAATACAGAAGGAGGACTTTTTATGTATCCACATCCCTTTCCCGCCGAATACTGGCGGGACGCCGTCAGGGAGCTGAAGGACCTGCGGAAGCTGACCTTCGCGGCCCTGATGATCGCCATGTGCGTGGTCCTGAGCCACATTCCATCCGTGCCCCTCTTCGGCGGGGCCAAGATCACCTGGGGCTTCCTGGCCCGGTCCCTCTGCGCCCTGGTGTGCGGGCCGGTGCTGGGCGTGGCCTTCGGCTTTGCCGAGGACATCCTCAGCTTTTTCCTCACCGGTGGCGGCGGCTACCCCTTTTTCCCCGGCTATACCCTGACCACCATGCTGGGTGTGCTGATCTACGCATTGTTCCTCTACCGGGCTAAGGTCACCGTCCGGCGTGTGTTCCTGGCCAAGCTGCTGACCAACCTCCAGAACGTGGTGCTGGGGTCCCTGTGGTCCGCCATTCTCTATGGGAAGGCCTGGTCCGTCATGGCCGTCGGCAGCTTCTGGAAGAATCTGATCATGCTGCCCTTCCAGACGTTGCTGTTGGTGGTGCTGTTCGGCGCCCTGCTGCCCGTCCTGCGGCGGGCCGGCCTCGTTAACCGGAACACCCCTGCCAAGATTACCTGGTGAACTCCCCAAACCGCCCCGAATGGGGCGGTTTTTTGGCGTTTTGGGAGTGTTCAAAAAATCTTCCGCCTTTGTTCACAAATTGTTTATCATCCATCCATTGACAATGATTTCCCATGGTGGTACACTGCCTTTAGCACTCCGGGGAACAGAGTGCTAAAACCTCTGCGAAGCCCCGGAGAAAGACCAGAGGTGCGCCGTGGAACTGACGGAACGGAAAAAGCAAATACTGAAAGTGGTGGTGGATGATTACATCCACACCGCCGAGCCGGTGGGTTCCAAGGCCATTGCCGCCCGGATGGGTGGAGTCAGCTCCGCCACCATCCGCAACGAGCTGGCAGACCTGGTGGAACTGGGATATCTGGAGCAGCCCCACACCTCGGCGGGCCGCGTACCCTCCCCTAAGGGCTACCGGCTCTACGTCAACGAGCTGATGGAGCGGCAGAAGCTGTCCCTGGACGAGACGGAGAAGATCAACCAGTCCCTGCAGCTGAAAATGGAGGAGCTGGACCGGCTGCTTTCCCAGGCGGGCCGGGCGGTGAGCTCCTTCGTCAACTACCCCACCTATATGGCCGCTGCTGGGAAGAAGAGCATGACGGCCCAGAGGTTCGAGCTGCTGCCGGTGGACGACCGCAGCTGCATCGTGGTTATGATGATGGACGGCAACCGGGTGAAGAGCCAGCTGCTCCGCCTGCAGTTGAAGGTGGAGATGGACCAGTTCCCCATTCTGGTGAATCTGCTGAACAGCCACTTCACCAAGGTCTCCACCAAGGAGATGAACCTGCGGCTGATGAACGTGGCGGATCAGATCCCGCCCCAGGTGTTCCTGCTGCTATCCCAGATCGTGTCCTACGCCGTGGAATCCCTGGAGGAGGCGGGACACCGGGAGATCGTCACCGCCGGAGCCAGGGAACTTTTAAAGCTGCCGGAGTTCCGGGATGCCGACAAGGCCCATGAGCTCATGAGCTTTCTGGCGGACAGCAAGGAAAATCTCCCTGTGCCCGAGGACGACAGCCCCCTGAAGATCCTCATCGGACCGGAGAACGTCAACGATGCTCTGAAGGACACCAGCGTGGTGGTGGCCAGCTACGACATCGGCGACGATATGCGGGGCCTCATCGGCGTGGTGGGCCCCACCAGAATGGATTACGCCACAGTGGCCGCACGGCTGTCCGGCTTTGCCGACGGGTTGACGCGGCTGTTCGGAAAACAGGAATTACCCCCGAAGGAGGAAACGCAGAAATGAGCGAAGGGAACAAGCAGCCCCTGGAGCAGGAGGAGCCGGAGACCCCGGAGACCCAGGCGGGCCCGGAGCAGGAGGCCCCTCAGGCAGAAGAGGAGGCCGAAAAGACAGAGAAGAAGCCCAAGAAGAAAAAGGAAAAAGGCTATACCTTCACCCGGGAGCAGGTGGAGCAGATGGAGCTGGCTGCCAAGCAGCTGGAGTCCGTGAAGGACCAGTTCACCCGCCTGACCGCGGAGTATGACAACTACCGCAAGCGTACCACCAAGGAAAAGGACGGCATCTATCAGGACGCCAAGGCCGACACCATCAAGGCCTTCCTGGCGGTGTATGACAATCTGGAGCGTGCCGCCGCCACTGAGGGCGACGAGGACTCTCCCCATAAGAAGGGCCTGCTGATGATCTTCCAGCAGGTCAAGGACATCCTGGCGAAGCTGGGTGTCACGGAGATTGAAGCCAAGGGTCAGCCCTTTGACCCGGAGCGCATGGAGGCCGTCATGCACATTGACGACGAGAGCTTCGGCGAGAACGAGGTGGCCCAGGTGTTCCAGGCGGGCTTTATGCTGGGTGACAAGGTCATCCGCCACGCCATCGTTCAAGTAGCAAACTAATAAAATTGCTGATAAAATAAACTTTTCGATAGATTTAGGAGGAAAACATTATGTCTAAGGTTATCGGTATTGATTTGGGCACTACCAACTCCTGTGTGGCCGTCATGGAAGGCGGCGAGGCAGTGGTCATCGCCAACGCGGAAGGCAACCGCACCACCCCGTCCGTGGTGGCCTTCTCTAAGACTGGCGAGCGCATGGTGGGCCAGGTGGCAAAGCGCCAGGCCATCACCAACCCCGACCGCACCATCGCTTCCATCAAGCGTGAGATGGGCTCCGACCACAAGGTCACCATCGACGGCAAGGCCTACACCCCCCAGGAGATCAGCGCCATGATTCTGCAGAAGCTGAAGGCGGACGCCGAGGCCTATCTGGGCCAGCCCGTCACCGAGGCCGTCATCACCGTCCCCGCCTACTTCACCGACTCCCAGCGTCAGGCCACCAAGGACGCCGGTAAGATTGCCGGTCTGGACGTGAAGCGTATCATCAACGAGCCCACCGCTGCCGCTCTGGCCTATGGTGTGGATAAGGAGCAGAGCCAGAAGATCATGGTCTACGACCTGGGCGGCGGCACCTTCGATGTCTCCATTCTGGAGATCGATGACGGCGTCATCGAGGTCCTGGCTACCGCCGGCAACAACCGCCTGGGCGGCGACGACTTCGACGAGTGCGTCATGAAGTACCTGGTCTCCGAGTTCAAGCGCACCGACGGTGTGGACCTGTCTACCGATAAGGTTGCCATGCAGCGCCTGAAGGAGGCCGCCGAGAAGGCCAAGATCGAGCTTTCCGGCGTCACCACCTCCAACATCAACCTGCCCTATATTACCGCTGACGCCACCGGCCCCAAGCACCTGGATGTCACCCTGACCCGTGCCAAGTTCAACGAGCTGACCGCCCATCTGGTGGATGCCACCATGGGCCCCGTGCGCCAGGCCATGTCCGACGCCGGCCTGAAGCCCTCCGATCTGAGCAAGGTCCTGCTGGTGGGCGGCTCCAGCCGTATCCCCGCCGTCCAGGAGGCCGTGAAGAACTTCACCGGCTCCGAGCCTTTCAAGGGCATCAACCCCGACGAGTGCGTGGCCATGGGCGCTGCCCTCCAGGCCGGCGTGCTGACCGGCGACGTGAAGGGCCTGCTGCTGCTGGATGTCACCCCCCTGTCCCTGGGCATTGAGACCATGGGCGGCGTATGCACCAAGCTGATCGACCGCAACACCACCATCCCCGTGAAGAAGAGCCAGATCTTCTCCACCGCCGCCGATAACCAGACCTCCGTGGAGGTCAATGTCCTCCAGGGCGAGCGTGAGATGGCCGCCGCCAACAAGAGCCTGGGCCGCTTCCATCTGGACGGCATCGCTCCTGCCCGCCGCGGCGTGCCCCAGATCGAGGTCACTTTTGATATCGACGCCAACGGCATCGTCAACGTCTCCGCCAAGGACCTGGGCACCGGCAAGGAGCAGCACATCACCATCACTTCCTCCTCCAACATGAGCAAGGACGACATCGAGAAGGCCGTCAAGGAAGCCGAGCAGTATGCCGCCCAGGACAAGAAGATGAAGGAAGAGGTGGAGACCCGCAACCAGGCCGACCAGATGGTCTATCAGAGCGAGAAGACCCTGGCCGAGATGGGCGACAAGATCCCCACCGACGACAAGAACAAGGTCCAGGCCGGTATCGACAAGCTGAAGGAGGCCCTGAAGGGCACCGATACCGCCGCCATCAAGGCCGCTACCGACGAACTGACCCAGGCCTTCTACGCTGTCAGCGAGAAGCTGTATCAGCAGGCCAACCCCCAGGACGCCCAGGCTGGTGCGCAGCCCGGCCCCGACGCTGGCGCCCAGGGCGGCCAGTACTACGACGCCGACTACAAGGTGGTCGACGAGGACGATCAGAACAAGTAAGCCCCCTCTCAATCAAACGTATCAGGGACAGCGCGTGGAAGCCTGTCCCTGATACGGCGTTTCGGAATACGAGGAGTTTTCATTATGGCAGACAAACGTGATTACTACGAGGTCCTGGGAATTTCCAAGGGGGCCTCGGAGGACGAGATCAAAAAAGCATATAAGAAGATGGCCCGGAAATACCATCCGGACCTGAATCCCGACAACAAAGAGGCCGAGGAGAAGTTCAAGGAGGTCAACGAGGCCTACGAGGTGCTGTCCGACCCCAACAAGAAGGCCCGGTACGACCAGTACGGCCACGCGGGCGTGGACCCCAACTTCGGCGCCGGCGCCGGGTTTGACGGCAGCTTCGACTTCGGAGACCTGGGGGATATTTTCGGCAACTTCTTCGGCGGCGGCTTCGGCGGCTTCGGCGGAGGCGGACGGCGCACCAACCCCAACGCCCCTCAACGGGGCGAGAGCATCCGCCTGTCCCTGACCATCAGCTTTGAGGAGGCCGCCTTTGGCTGCGAGAAGGAAGTCACCGTGGAGCGCATGGAGCAGTGCGGCACCTGCGGCGGCAGCGGCTGCGCCGCCGGCACCACGCCGGAGGTCTGCCCAGACTGCCACGGCAGCGGCCAGGTCCAGGTCCGCCGCCAGACCCCCATGGGCGTCTTCGCCACCTCCTCCCCCTGCGGCCGCTGCGGGGGCAAGGGCAAGATCATCCACCAGCCCTGTCCCGACTGCCGGGGCACCGGCGCTGTCCGGAAGCGCAAGACCATCAAGGCCAGCATTCCCGCAGGCATCGACAACGGCCAGACTATCTCCATCCGGAGCCAGGGCCATGCCGGCAAAAACGGCGGCCCGGCGGGCGACCTGCTGATCACCATTACCGTGCGGCCCCATGAGCTGTTCCGCCGGGAGGGCACCAGCGTCCTCTGCGAGGCGCCCATCACCTTCGCTCAGGCGGTCCTGGGCGCGGAGCTGGAGATCCCCACCATCGACGGCAAGGTCAAGTACGACCTGCCGGAGGGCACCCAGTCCGGCACCACCTTCCGCCTGAAAGGCAAGGGTATCCCCTCCATCAATGGCCGTGGCCGGGGCGACCAGTACGTCACCGTCTATATCGAGACCCCCCGGAACCTGAACAAGGAGCAGAAGGATGCTCTGAAAAAGTTTGCGGAGACCATGGGTGACAACAACTATGAGGAGCGGCGCAAGTTCTTCAAGAAATCCAAGAAGTGAGGAATGTCCATGTACCTGGCTGACTACCATACCCATTCCCGTATCTCCCCGGACGCCGGGGCCTCCATGACCGCGCTGGTGGAGGCCGCCGTCAGGGCGGGCCTTGACGAGCTGTGCTTCACGGACCATGTGGAGCCCATCGTCTGGGGCAGTACGAAGCTGCGGGGCCCTTATGACTGGGCGGCCCTGACCGGGGAATACCGCGCCGCCCGGGCGGCCATGGGGGACCGGATTACCCTGCGGCTGGGCATGGAACTGGGAGATGCCCCCTGGAGCTTCGCCCACACGGAGCAGATGATCGCCGACGCGCCGGAGCTGGACTTTGTCATCGGCTCCGTCCACATGCTGTCGGAGTGCTTCCGCGGCGTGGACCTGTACTTCTTCGATCCCAAAACGGAGGAAGAGGCCCGGGAAGGCATGGCCGATTATTTGAAGCAGGTGCAAAAGCTGGTGAAATGGGGCCGGTTTTCCGTGCTGGGCCACCTGACCCTGCCTCTACGGTATCTCAATGAGAACCGGGGCTTCCACCTGACCTTTGACGGCTTTGAGGAGGAGATCGAGCATATTCTGCGTACCCTCATCGGAAAAGGACTGGGCATCGAGCTGAACACCAACCGGGGCAATACGCCGCTGCCGGACGAAAAGTGGCTGCGGATGTACCGCGACTTAGGCGGCGAGATCATCACCCTGGGCACCGATGCCCACAGCCCGCAGTTTGTGGGCTGCGCCATCCGGGAGCGGCAGCAGTTGTTGAAGGACTGCGGCTTTACCCGCTTCTGCACTTTTGAGAAAATGCGGCCTATCTGGCATGACCTGTGAAGGAACTGCCATTGATTTTCGCGGAAAAAGCGAGTAAAATGAGTTTGCATATTTTAAAACAGGGGGAAAACTATCATGAAAATCGCATTGGGCTGTGACCACGGCGGCTATGAATTGAAGCAGTATGTCATCACGGTGCTGGAGCAGCTGGGCCATGAATACGAGGATTTTGGCTGCTACTCTACGGAGAGCTGTGATTACGCCGATTTCGGCGTGCCTGCCGCACGGGCTGTAGCCGAGGGCAGATGTGACCGGGGGATCGTGATCTGCACCACCGGCATCGGTATCTCCATCGCCGCCAACAAGGTCAAGGGCATCCGCTGCGCCCACTGCGCTGATGCTCTGCAGGCCGAGCTGACCCGCAAGCACAACAACGCCAATATGCTGGCCATGGGTGCTGGCTTTACCGGCAAGAATATGGCCGAGCGCATGGTGGAGGTATTCCTGAGCACCGAGTTCGAGGGCGGCCGCCATGAGCGCCGGGTCAGCAAGATCATGGCTCTGGAGGAGTGACTCCTGGGAAAACCTGTGTTCTGAAGCGAGGTGAAAAAGCATGGCGATGTCCAGAGGCTATCGCAATTACCGGGGACGAAGGTCCAAGGGAAAGATCGCTCTGGCGGTGCTGTTGGTCCTGGTGATTCTGGCGGCCGCGGCGGTCATGTTTTTACAACAGAACATCGTTTACGACAAAACAGGCACGCCCCATCTGGAGGTGCCCTGGCGGAAGGAGCCTGCGACAGAGGAAGAGGAGCCGGTGGACCTGGATTTGGTGGTCCAGGAACCGGAAAAGCCCCCGCGGGAGGAGGTCCGTGCTTTCTCCACGGGAAATGAGGCTTTGACGCTGGAGGGCTGGCACTCTGCCCGCACTCAGGCCGAGGCCCTGCACGGACAAATCTGCAATGCTGTGGCTGTCACCCTGAAGGACAGCCAGGGCCGGGTGCTGTTTGACTCCGGCACGGCGGTGAGCGGCGCCCGGCAGATCCATGAGGATACGTCTGCGGCGCTGAGGGAGCTGCTGACAGGCGAGATGGCGGCGGATTACAGCATCGCCCGTCTCAGCTGCTTCCACGACCCCAAGGCCGCCAACAGCGATGTGGAAAACCTGGGACTGGAGAACACCGGCGGGTATATTTTCTACGATGGCCGGAACAGCCAGTGGCTGGACCCTGCCAAGCCGGCCGCCAGGGAGTACCTCTGCCGGCTGGCACAGGAAGCGGCGGCGCTGGGCTTCGACGAGATCCTGCTGACGGATGTCAGCTATCCCACCGAGGGCAAGCTGGACAAGATCGCCTACGGTGAGACGACGAAAAGCGCCAATCTGGCCGCTTTTCTGGAGGAAGTGCGGGTGGCTCTGGAGCCCTACGGCACGACACTCTCCGTGGAAGTGCCTGTCTCCGTGCTGACGGAGGGATATTCGGAAGCCGCGGGGCTGGTGCTGTCGGAGATCGCCCCCAGAGTGGACCGCATCTATGCCGCCGCTTCGCCGGAGGAGGTCCCGGCCCTGACTGCGGCGGTGACAGCCGTCGGTGAAATCACGGATTTCGTGCCGGAGCTGACGTCCGTGGACCCGTCTGTGACCGAAAGCTGGCTGCTGTACTGAATTTCATCAAGGGACGATCCGCCCGCGCAAAAAGCGCGGGCGGGCTTTTTACCCGGGCGGAAGCATGCAGACGAAAATGAATATTCATCCTGCGTATTCATTTCAAATTGGGGAAAGTGCACAAATAAAATGGAATAAATGCTGGATTCTGTGGGAAAAATCGGTTTTTTTGAAATGGCGCTTCAAATAATTATTCATTTTTTCTGAAAAAGTATTGACATCCGGGACGGACCGTGATAAGGTATCCACTGTCAACGGAAGGAAAACCTTTCCTACGTTCTCGGACTGTATACAACGCTTCCCGCCGGGGGAGCGCAAATCAAGATGGAAAAGGAAGTTTTGAAGATGAAAAAGTTGTTTGCACTGCTGCTGACTCTGGCCATGGTGCTGAGCCTGGCTGCCTGCGGCTCTAAGGAAGAGCCCGCCAAGACCGAAGAACCCGCCCCTGCCGAGG
>Ga0129317_1001033_pt1 | contig 23094 bp, 18 predicted proteins | sample Cm1ome_FD_94430 | JGI IMG/M metagenome (GOLD analysis project Ga0129317, IMG submission 94430) | Eastern black-and-white colobus group fecal microbial communities from Wisconsin, USA - Cm1105 metagenome | ecosystem: Host-associated > Mammals > Digestive system > Large intestine > Fecal | place... | reverse complement strand
TTTCTTAAATTGAGTTGCTTTCCGACGGGGATTCTCTGTGGGAGCAAGAGAAAAGTGTGCCACAGAGAAAGGCTTTCTTGAATTGAGCACTTTCCGACGGGGATTCTCTGTGGGAGCAAGAGAAAAGTGTGCCACAGAGAAAGGCTTTCTTAAATTGAGTTGCTTTCCGGCGGGGATTCTCTGAGAGAGCAAGTGGAAAGCGTGCCACAGAGAAACTCTTTCTTGAATTGAACAGTTTCCGGCGGGGATTCTCTGAGAGAGCAAGTGGAAAGTGTGCCACAGAGAAAGGCTTTCTTAAATTGAGTTGCTTTCCGACGGGGATTCTCTGTGGGAGCAAGTGGAAAGCGTGCCACAGAGAAAGTCTCTCTCGGGGCGCTCCTACAGAGAATCCATGGATCATGTCATGCTACTTAGATACTTCTTTGTATTAGTTTCAAAACATGTGCCACTTCTTGGGGACCTGAACAGTATAAAAAATATAGATTGTTTATCAACAATACATCCTTTCCGGCAGCCCAAATTTTTGCTTGTTTGAATTCCTGCCAGGTCAACATTCCATAATTGTTTGGGAAGTCTTCCGTTTCAAGATAATAGAATCCGCTGGTGCAAAGTGCAAAGCCAGCGTTAATTTTGGAAAAATCAGTACTAATATTTTCATAAAGGAAAACATCATCTTCTTCCGGGATATGAAAACTTAATTTGGCTTCTTTCATTTTTTTCTTGTAAAAAAAAGAGCTTTTCATAGAACCGCTTAAATAAAAATAGTCGGGTGTTACATCTAATGGTCTGTAGTAGGAGGCGCAAAAGTGGCTGACAATATTGAGATAATCCGGATGAAGGACGGTTTCTTTCAGATCCTCTTCTTCTAGCATTACGAGTTCTTTTTCGGTAAGTAAAAAGGCGGATTGGCAGTGTTGGCAGATAGCAAGAGTCTTGCTGCTATCAAGGTCCAGATTTCCACCACATTTTGGACAAGGCAGTGGTTTGCGTTGCTGTATTTCTAAGTTCATGTTATTTCCTTTAAATGATTTTTTGTATTTTTCTTAGTAAGTCACATAAGCGTATGTTTAAAATTTCATTTGACGAAAAATTGATATCATCTATAACTAAAGAGCTTATTCCATAAAGCGATGCAATTTTAAATTGACTCCATGGAAGGTATCTACTCGTTTTCATTCCGTCACCGCGAAGATATAAGCCACTTTTCCCGATGATGAATCCTTTTTTTCCCGATTCCCAAAAGGAAAGGTCGCAGGCAAAAAAAGCATCTTCATCAGATGGTATATCTAAATATGTTTGAAGATTTTTGTACAGCTCTGTATCTTTGATATTCTCAGAAGACATCGTATATGGCGGTGTATCTGGGAAAGATTGACAGATTTTTCTAACTTCCTTTAATTTTTCATTTAGTATTCTGTATACAGAAAATTCAGAATTGCAGTAAGGGCAAAAACTTTTCTCGATATTTATGTTTATTTCTAATCGTCCGCCGCAATTTGGGCAGGTCAAATCTATTTCAATCATAATATAACAGGTAATTCCTTTAAATCATTTGTTGTATTTTTTCAAATAAATCTTTCAATGGAAAGGTTAGCTTTTCATCCGTAGAAAAGCAAATATTATCTATCATGAAAGTGTCATTTGCCTGAATGGATATGTGTTTAAATTCTTCCCAGGTGAGATGTCTGCTTTTTTCCATTTTATCACCGCGAAAATAGAGTCCATTTTCGCAGATAGCGAATCCTTTTTTGCATGGTGTCCAAAATGACAGAGTACAGATGAGAAAAACCTCATCTTCCGGAGGTAAACCAAGCATCTTCTGGGCAGAAAGGTATAACCGAGTCTCTTTGATATATTCAGATGCTGCTGTTGATAAGGTTGTGTCTTGAAGCGAAAAGCGAAAGCAGAGTTCTTTTATTTCTTTAAACTGTTCGTTGGGTTTTTTGAATACCAAGAACTCTGAATCACAATACAAACAAAAACATTTCTTTGTGCTTGTATTTATTTCTACTATTCCGCCACAATTTGGGCAGGTTACATGAGTTATCATAGGTGCTCCTTTCCCTCATCAGTCAAGATATCCGTCAGTTCCAGATGCCAGAGATCGAGCTTGGGAATAAAAATTACATAGACATTCTGTTTGTCTATATATTTTGCATAAGGTTTTCCCACAAATGCTTTTGTGACAGATTGGTTATTTTTATCAATAAATTCATACTTTTGCTTTACATGAAACGTGTCAATGCATCCATACCAGACACGGTTCTCAACGAGTTTATCATAAAAATTCAGTGCATGTTCCCGTTGCTGATAGCCACGTATTGCGAAAACAAGTACGACAATTGCGCACACAAGACCAGGCAGAAGTACAAAAGCATCAGAAATATCGGGAAATATGCAGAGGAGAGCAATCATATATATAAAAAAAATGAATACTGTAGATAACGGAAGGTAGAGATTTCGAATTTGACTGAGCTGTAATTCTTGTTTTCTTCTGGATTCCGCATATTGTAATTTTTGTTTATAAGGTAGTTCTTTCAACAGAATTGGTTCCATGTTATCCTCCCGTAACTGACGTAAATACGTTCAACAGTTTTTATCATAGCATATTGTCATATTGAAAAAAAGAGATTTTGTCTAATAAAAAGCAATATTAGTAACAAGTATGTATAATGCCCACTTTTTTTGTCCACACTTAGATATCGCATGAAATAGAAATATCTAGGAGGTTACATAAAATGGACAAGAAAAAGAAAAGCTTAATCAGCATGGGAATCGCGATAGGAATTGCTTTTCTGGTAACTGGTGGAGTTGTGTATGCACACCAGGAGGAGTTACATCGGCAGGAGATCCAGAGGGGATTGGCCAAAGAAGTCTTTCGCTTTCATGTGCTGGCGAACAGCGATAGTGCGGAAGATCAGGGAGTGAAAATGCGGGTGAAGGAAGCAGTTATTTCTTATATTAAACACGAGATTCCGGACAGTGAAAATGCAGAAGAAACAAAAATGTGGGCGAAGACGCATTTGAGAGAAATAGAAGCGGTAGCGAGAAAAGAAATAAAAGATGAAGGAAAGGCATATGAAGTAAAGGCGGAGGTAACGAACTGTGCATTTCCGGAAAAAGTGTATGGGGATGTGACATTTCCGGCGGGGTATTACGATGCACTTCGTATTAAAATAGGAAAGGCTGAAGGACGGAACTGGTGGTGCGTGCTGTATCCGAATTTGTGTTTTATGGATTCGGTGCGCGCGGTAGTGCCGGAGGAAGGAAAAGAACAATTAAAAGAAGTGCTTACAGAGGAAGAGTACGAGGAGGTCACCGAGGTGAAAATTAAATGGTTTTGCTTGCAAATGTGTGAGGGAGTGTGTAGAATAACAGAAGTAGCCAAATGGCAATAACTGGATAGGGGTGAGAATACAAATGACAGATTTGTTGGTAAAACTTTTTGTGAAAGACTATAATGATGTAGAGAAGGTGTCTGTTCGTACCCGATATGGTGTTTTGTCGAGTATGGTGGGCATCTTTTGTAATGTGTTTCTTGCGGCAGTCAAGATGATCGCTGGTATGATGCTGCATAGTGTTTCTGTTATGGCAGATGCCTTTAATAACTTATCAGATGCAGGCTCGTCGGTGATCGGATTTCTTGGAGTGAAAATGGCGGAAAAACCGGCGGATGAAGAGCATCCTTTTGGACATGGAAGAATGGAATATATTGCTGCACTTATAGTTTCTTTTTTTGTTATCGAGGTGGGATTTACATTTTTTAAAGATTCCATCGGGAAAATTCGTGAACCGGAGACACTTACATTTAGTCTGGTCTCAGTGATTATTCTTTGCTTGTCTATCGGAGTGAAATTCTGGCTTGGGAAATTTAATCAGAAACTGGGAAAGAGAATTGATTCCAAGGTAATGATGGCAACGGCGGCAGATTCCATGGGAGATATGCTTGCAACTTCTGCAACGATTTTTTCGATTCTCTTTTGGAAACTCACAGCAATTAATATTGATGGATTCATTGGAGTTGGCGTTTCTCTGGTGATTATGTGGGCAGGTATCGGAATTGCGAAAGATACTCTGGAACCACTCCTCGGAGAGGCGGCATCTCCGGAAGACTACCACCGTATAAAGGCATTTGTAGAGAAGTATGATGGTATTGAAGGAACACACGATTTGATTATACACAGCTATGGACCGGGAAGAAATATGGCAAGCATTCATGCGGAAGTACCAAATGATGTTCCGATCGATATTTCGCATGAAATCATCGACCGTATTGAGAAAGAAGCCGCAGAAGAGCTTGGAATTTTTCTGGTGATACATATGGATCCCCTTGAGACAAAGGATCAGGTTGTGCTTGAGACGCGCAGACAGACGGAGCAGGCAGTGGCTGAGATTGACTCAGAAATCAGCATTCATGATTTTCGTATGGTGCATGGTGAAGAGAGAAGTAACCTTATTTTTGATTTGGTAGTTCCGTGGGATTATACAGAAGAAAAGAGGGAGGAGATCTGTAGAAAGCTGACAGAGCGCATGCAGAAAATAGATCCTCACTATTGTCTCGTGATAACCGTAGAACAAAGCTTTGTGGCAAAATAGGTGAAAAGAATGTATACATTTGAAAGTAGAGTAAGATTTAGCGAAGCAGATTCGTCAGAGATGCTGACACTTCCGTCGGTGATCAATTATTTTCAGGATTGTTCGACGTTTCAGTCGGAAGATCTTGGACTGGGAGTGGATGTATTAAAGAAAAAGGGAAAAGCCTGGATCTTATCGGCATGGCAGATTGAAGTAGAGCGTTATCCCCATGTTGGTGAGAGGATTAAAATAGATACCTGGGCTACGTCTTATAATGGAATTTTCGGAGACCGCAATTTCCGACTGCGAACGGAGAACGAGGAAATTCTTGCAAAAGCCAACTCTATCTGGGTGTATATGGATATGATAAAAGGAAGACCCGTCCGCCCAGATCCAGAGGAAGTTTCTGCATATGGAACTTGTCTGCCGCTTTCTATGGAACCGGTTTCAAGAAAAATTGCGCTTCCAAAGGAAAAGAAAGAAGAAGAGCCATTTCCGGTTTTGAGGCATCAAATTGATGTGAATAATCACGTAAATAATTGTCAGTATATACAGATGGCACTGGAAGTTCTGCCAGAATGTGGACATGCAAAGAAAATTCGTGTAGAATATAAGAAATCTGCGGTTTTTGGAGATATGATCTGCCCGAAGACCGCGATAGAACCAGACAGGAAAGTAGTGGAACTTTGCGGGACCGACGGAAGTGTGTTCGCAGTAGTAGAGATGAGGGAATAAAGATGTATTTAGGAAAGAAACAGGTATTGACCGTAGTAAAAACAGTTGATTTTGGAGTATATTTGGGAACAGATGACGAGAAAGTCCTGCTTCCGAAGAAACAGGTTCCGGCAGGAATTGAGCCAGGAGACCCTGTGGAAGTTTTCTTGTATAAGGATTCTTCTGATCGATTGATTGCGACAACGAATGAACCAAAACTCACATTAGGCGAAATTGCGGTTCTCCCGGTTGTTCAGGTGGGTAAATTCGGAGCATTTCTGGATTGGGGATTGGAGAAGGATCTCTTTCTTCCATTTAGAGAGCAGACAACAAAAGTAAAACCGGGGGATGAGTGTCTTGTCGCACTTTATATTGATAAAAGTGAAAGACTCTGTGCGACAATGAAAGTATATCAGTATCTGAAAAAAGGTGCACCATATCAGAAAGACGATCAGGCGGAAGGCATCGTTTATGAAATCAGCGAAAATTTCGGTACATTTGTTGCAGTTGATAATCAGTATTCAGCGCTCATTCCGAAACGAGAGGGAAATCCGGGACTTCATGTGGGCGACCGCGTACATGCCCGTGTTACAGAAGTGAAACCGGATGGAAAAATCAGCTTGAGCGTTCGTGAGAAAGCATTTCTTCAGATGGACAAAGACGCGCTGATGATCATGAAGAGACTGGAGAGCTGCGGCGGGAAACTGCCATTTAATGACAAAGCTGATGCGGAACGGATCAAACAGGAATTTGGACTTAGCAAGAATGCGTTTAAGAGAGCAGTAGGACGTCTTTATAAAGAAAGAAAAATTGTAATTCTGGAAGATAGCATTGAATTGAAATAAAAAGCGAATGAGGAGATACCCCGCAATATGAGTGAATGGATCATTCATAATGTGGGGTATCTTCAGAGGAAAAGAAAATGTACTTGGTTTCGATTTATTTTGATAAAGAGACGAACAAAAGAATACAAAGATACATTGACTTGGTAGCAGAGCGAACGGGGAATATCTTCATGACAGATGGAAAAGTGCCGCCGCATATTACAGTATCTGCTTTTGAGACGCGTGATGAAGAAAAGGTAAAACAGATTTTAGAAGAAAAATTTGCAGAACTTGAGAAAGGGAAGCTTACGTGGTGTTCTGTTGGTACATTTTTCCCTTATGTGATTTATCTTGCACCTGTTTTGAATGAGTATATACAAAAAACTTCTGAAGAAATTTATATGTGTCTTTTGAAATGCGAAGGTGTGGAAATCAGTAAGTATTATAGACCGTTTCAATGGATTCCACATTCTACGATCGGAAAGAAATTGTCGAGAGAAGAGATGAGGACTGCATTTGAAATTTTGCAGGAGAATTTCGGTGTATTTGAGGGCACGGTAACACATGTTGGACTTGCAAAGCCGAATCCGCATAGAGATTTGATACGGGTAGAATTGAAAGATTTAGCGGAATCGTGGTATACTACTGACAAAAGAGAGAAAAACAAGGCAGGTGAGTAGAATGAATTTTGCACATTTACATGTTCATACGGAATATAGTTTGCTGGATGGATCAAATAAAATAAAAGAATATGTTGCCCGTGTGAAGGAACTTGGCATGACAGCAGCCGCAATCACAGATCACGGAGTCATGTACGGTGTGATTGATTTTTATCGTGCAGCGAAAGCAGCAGGAATCAATCCGGTGATCGGGTGTGAAGTATATGTGGCACCAGGTTCCAGGTTTGAGAAAGAAGCGCTGGGACGTGACGTAGACAGATATTATCATCTGGTTCTCCTTGCCGAAAATAATACTGGATATGCGAACCTGATGAAGATTGTGTCCCGAGGTTTTACGGAAGGATATTATTATAAACCACGAGTAGATCTGGAACTTCTGGAAGAATATCATGAGGGAATTATTGCGCTTAGCGCCTGCCTTGCCGGCGAAGTGCAGAAGAATCTGTCCCGCGGAATGTACGAGGAAGGAAAGCAGGCTGCACTTCGATACGAAGCAATTTTTGGAAAAGGTAATTTCTTTCTGGAACTCCAGGATCACGGAATTCCGGAACAGGGCATGGTGAATCAGCAGCTTTTGAGACTCTCTGCGGATACAGGAATGGAATTGGTGGCGACCAATGATGTTCATTATACCTACGCGGAAGATGAGAAACCACATGACATTTTGCTGTGTCTGCAAACTGGAAAGAAGCTTGCGGATGAAGATCGTATGCGTTATGAAGGCGGGCAGTACTATGTCAAATCCAGGGAAGAGATGGCACAGTTATTTCCCTATGCGCTTCAGGCGCTTGAAAACACACAGAAAATCGCAGACAGGTGCCATGTGGAGATCGAATTTGGCGTGACAAAGCTTCCGAGATTTGATGTTCCGGATGGTTTTACCTCATGGGAATACTTAAATAAATTGTGTTTTGAAGGATTAGAAAAACGGTATGGAAATCCTTCAGAAGAACTAAAGGAACGATTGAACTACGAGCTTACCACGATTAAAAATATGGGGTATGTAGATTATTTCCTGATCGTGTGGGATTTCATCCACTATGCCAGAGAAAATGGAATTATGGTAGGTCCCGGACGTGGATCGGCAGCCGGAAGTATCGTTGCCTACACGCTGGGGATCACCAATATTGATCCGATCCGTTATCAGCTTCTGTTCGAACGCTTTCTGAATCCGGAACGAGTATCCATGCCCGATATTGATGTGGATTTCTGCTTTGAACGAAGGCAGGAAGTGATCGACTATGTAATAGAGAAATATGGAAAAGAACAGGTGGCGCAGATCGTAACCTTCGGTACCCTTCAGGCGAGAGGGGTAATCCGTGACGTTGGGCGCGTCATGGATCTGCCATATGCGTTTGTAGATTCCATCGCGAAAATGATTCCGAAGGAATTGAATATTACTCTGGATAAATCCCTGACAATGAATCAGGAATTAAAGAAACTGTATGAGGAAGACCCACAGGTCAAAGAGCTGATCGATATGTCAAAACGCCTGGAAGGTCTGCCAAGACACACTTCTATGCATGCGGCCGGTGTCGTGATCAGTCAGAAGGCAGTCGATGAGTATGTACCACTGGCATTAGGAGCAGAAAATATTCCGGTTACCCAGTTTACGATGACTACACTGGAAGAATTAGGACTTTTGAAAATGGATTTTCTTGGTCTTCGCACATTGACGGTCATTCAGGATGCGATACGCCTGGTAAAAGAAAGTACGGGAAAGAAAATTATTTCTGAAGAAATTGATTACGATGATAAAGCCGTTCTTGATTCCATCGGAACGGGAAAGACAGATGGTGTGTTTCAGCTTGAAAGCGCCGGAATGAAGAGCTTCATGAAGGAACTGAAACCACAGAGCCTGGAGGATATTATCGCGGGGATATCGCTGTACCGTCCGGGACCTATGGATTTCATTCCGCAATATATTAAAGGAAAGAATCATCCGGACGAAATTACTTACGAATGTCCACAACTGGAACCGATTCTGGCGCCGACTTATGGATGTATCGTTTACCAGGAACAGGTAATGCAGATCGTACGTGACCTTGCCGGGTACACGTTGGGACGAAGTGATTTGCTCCGCCGTGCCATGAGTAAGAAAAAGGGCGATGTCATGCAGAAGGAACGTCAAAATTTCGTTTATGGGAATCCGGAGGAAGGAGTACCAGGATGTGTGGCAAATGGTATATCAGAGCAGGTGGCGAATAAAATATATGACGAAATGATTGACTTTGCTAAATATGCATTCAATAAATCACATGCGGCGGCTTATGCGGTGGTTTCTTATCAGACGGCATATTTGAAATACTATTATCCGGTAGAATTTATGGCTGCGTTAATGACCTCTGTTATTGATAATCCGGGGAAGGTGGCGGAATACATTTACACATGTCGCCAGATGGGTATTCAGATTTTACCGCCGGATATCAATCACGGAGTAGGAAGCTTCTCAGTAGATAATGGAAATATTCGATATGGACTGACTGCGATAAAGGGAATTGGTCGACCGGTGATTGATGCCATTGTCAGCGAGAGAAAGATAAGAGGGGAATTCAAGAGCCTGAAAGATTTTCTTGATCGCATGACGGGCAGAGAAATCAATAAAAAAAGCGTGGAGAACTTCATTAAATCTGGCGCGTTTGACAGCCTTAAGGGTACGAGAAAGCAGCATATGATGATTTACCTGCGTATTATGGATCAGGTAACTCAGGAACGAAAATATTCGATGGTTGGTCAGATGTCACTTTTCGATATTGTGGATGAAGAGCAGAAGAAGGAATTTGAAATCACGCTGCCTGATGTCGGCGAATATCAGAAAGAAACCATGCTGGCATTTGAAAAAGAAGTGCTTGGTGTATATATCAGTGGACATCCGCTGGAAGCGTATGAGGAAAAATGGAGAAAAAATATTTCCGCGACAACACTGGAGTTTCAGTTGGACGAAGAGACGGGACGCACAAAAGTGCATGATGGCGAAAAAGTAATTATCGGTGGAATGATTACTGCCAAGACCATTAAATATACAAAAAATAATAAAACAATGGCTTTTCTTACACTTGAAGACCTTATGGGAACAGTGGAAGTTGTTATTTTCCCAAGAGATTATGAGAAGAATCAACAGTATATTCAGGAAGATGGCAAGGTATTCGTCAGAGGACGAGTTTCGGAGGAAGATGATAATGCCAGTAAATTAATCTGCGAAGAAATCATCCCGTTCGAGAGAACGAAACAGGAATTGTGGATTCAGTTTGCGGATAAACAGACCTTTCTGAAGGAGGAAGCAGAACTTTATAAAATGTTGGCAGAAAGCGAAGGAGACAGCGAAATTGTTATCTATTGCAAAGCAGAAAGAGCAATTAAACGACTGCCGCGGAATAAAAATATACAGATTGAACCGGGAATTTTGAGCAGACTGACTAATTATTTTGGGGAATCAGATGTGAAAGTTGTCGAAAAATCAATTGAAAAGGACTCTTAAATGTTATAAAATACTTAGCAAGAGTGTGAAATATTAAACAATAGCGAATGGCAGGTAGAGTCGTTTATTACTTATACAAATTGGAGGGAATATCATGGCTGATAAAGTTATCAGAACGATTGGAGTATTGACAAGTGGTGGAGATGCTCCGGGAATGAATGCGGCAATTCGTGCCGTAGTGCGTACAGCTCGCAGCAAAGGACTACATGTACGAGGAATCCGTAAGGGTTATCAAGGTCTTATGAATGAAGATATTATTAGATTAGACGCAGGAGATGTTTCTGATATTATTCAGCGTGGCGGAACCATTTTACAGACAGCCCGCTGTAAAGAGATGATGACAGATGAAGGACCGGAAAAGGCAGCAGCAGTTTGCAAGAAATATGGAATTGATGGTCTGGTTGTCATTGGTGGAGACGGTACATTCAGAGGAGCGCAGAAGATCTCTGCTTACGGTGTAAATACAATCGGACTTCCGGGAACCATCGACCTTGATATTGCCTGTACAGAATACACCATCGGATTTGATACAGCGGTGAATACAGCCATGGAAGCAATCGACAAGATTCGTGATACTTCCACATCACATCAGCGATGCAGTATCATCGAAGTAATGGGTCGTGATGCTGGATATCTGGCACTTTGGTGTGGAATCGCCAATGGAGCAGAACGAATTCTGATGCCGGAAGAACATGATTATGATGAGGCGAAAATCGTAGAAGATATCATTGAAAACAGAAAACGCGGCAAGAAAAATTATATTATTATCAATGCCGAAGGAATCGGTGATTCTATGAACATGGCAAAGAGGATCGAAGAAATGACAGGAATGGAGACAAGAGCAACTATTCTTGGACACATGCAGCGTGGCGGAAGCCCGACATGTAAAGACAGAGTGTATGCATCTATTATGGGCTCAATGGCTGTGGATCTTCTTCTGGCAGGAAAGACGAATCGTGTGGTTGGTTACCAGCATGGAGAATACATAGATTTTGATATTGATGAAGCACTTGCAATGACAAAAGGTATTCCTGAGTATCAGTATGAAATTGCGAAAGTCCTTGCATTGTAGGATTAGGAAAACAGTATGACGCAAGACATATTATTAACCATATCAGGTCTTCATGAGATGGGAGATTTGAATATTGAGGCGGAAGAAGAAAATGTACTTGAGACGATCACTCCTGCAAAGTATTATTTGAAAAATGGAAAGCACTATGTTCTGTATGATGAAGTGGTGGAAGGTTTACCTGGAGTGATCAAAAATAAGATTAAAATAACGGATGGAAAAGTGCTTGAGATCATCAAGTCAGGAAGTACCAATTCACATATGATTTTCGAAGAGGGAAAGAGTAATCTGACGATTTATGATACTCCGTATGGACAGTTTCATCTGGATACGCATACCAGTACATTAGAAGTTCTGGAATATGAAAATGAGATTTCTGTAAAAGTGGAGTATGAACTTGATATGAATAATCAGAAAGTGGCAGACTGTACAGTATTTCTCAGTATTAAACCAAAAGGTGCAAAAGTATTATAGAACAGTAAAAAGCTGCGGTACGTAAGTATCGCAGCTTTTGGTTACTATGTATTATTTTTCTTTGCGAAATCTTGAAAAGAATCCTTTTTTCTTCTGTGGAGTATCAAGCGGACCACGGATACCCTTTACCGCTGTAATATAAATTCCACTGACTGTAGCTTTTACTTCTTTTTTTACAGGGATAACAGCAAAAACAGGTTCGTCACAGATAAACTGCATAATTTTTGGACCAACTTTTGCCTTCACAACAGCAATCTTAGAACGACGAAGATACCAAGGGGTCTGTTCTTTTACCATGGCCGGAAGGTCTGCATCCTTGAATTTCATGATCTTTTTATCGATAACGAGCATCGATACCTGCTGTGCGTGAGCAGCGAGTGACTGCTCATTCTCTTCCTGCTTCGTCTGCATCCTCTTTCCGAAGAAATACAGGGCTACGAGAATACCGATCAGTACGGCAAGAATTATCAGGAAAATAATTGTGCTTGTTTTCACGGGAGTTCCTCCTAACTAACATATTGTACATCTTTGTTATTGTAACATTGTTTGGAAATGAGTGCAAGCTAACATGATTAAAATCTTGGAAAATCAGTAACTATTCAATATCTGAAAAAAGTGTGAACTCTGGAAATTTTCTTTTCAATTCTGAAAAAATGTGTTACCATTGCGATAGTCGTGTTTTCTAAGTGATGAAAATATGTTTTAAAAACGAATTTATGATTGAACGGAGAGGTAAGAGTATGAAAAGAAAAATGACTGCGGTTGCCGCAGTAATATGTGCTGCATCTATGCTCATGACAGGATGTGGAGCAAAAGAACTTTCAAATGAATATGTAACAGTCAGTGCATATAAAGGTGTTGAGATAGAAAAGATCGAAACTTCTGCGGAAGTGACAGATGAAGAAGTAGAGGCGAAGATCGAAAGCACTCTTTCTGATTTCGCTGAGTCGGTGGAAGTCACAGATCGTGCGGCGCAGGAAGGAGATATTGCGAATATTGATTACGTTGGAACGAAAGATGGGGAGGCATTTGATGGCGGCTCCTATGAAGGCTATGATCTGGAACTTGGCAGCGGATCCTTCATTGAAGGATTTGAGGAAGGAATCGTTGGACATAATATAGGAGAAAATTTTGATCTGAATCTGACATTCCCGGAAAATTATAAGAGTGAAGAACTTGCCGGACAAGATGTTGTATTTAATGTTACTTTAAATTCCCTCAGTGTGAAAGAAATTCCGGAACTTACAGATGACTTTGTGAAGGAAAACCTTTCTGAAGAAGCTGAGACAGTGGAAGAATATAAAGCAGAACTGAAAAAAGAAATGCAAGAGACGAACGATGAATCGTATCGCTCTTCTCTTCGCAAGGCCGCATGGAATGCCGTTCTTGAAAATACAACGGTGAATGAATATCCAGAGGAAGAGGTTCAGAAATATGTAGATATGATTCGATCAGAATACGAGACAATGGCAGGTTATTATAATTTGGAATTTGATGAATTTCTGGAAACATATATGGGAATGGATGAAGAAACTTTTGAGACGCAGGTAAAAGAAGTTGCACAGAATCAGGTGAAGAGTGATCTTGTCAGAGATTTGCTTGCTGATAATGTAAAGGGAATTGATAAATCTGATAAAGCATATGAAAATGTGTATGCGGAATATGCAAAATACTACTCTTATGATGATGTGGAAACATTCCTTACAGATATGGAAGATGCCGGGAATAAGGAATCACTGGATGACCTTGTACTGCTTCGTCTTGTGCAGGATTGGATCGCAGATAACTGTAAACAGGTAAAGAAAACAGAAAACTAAAGAACTTCCCTCTTATAAGAATAGCTTATGAGAGGGATTTTTTTTAATAATGTAATGCAGCCAAAGTTAAGTTGTGATAAAATACGGTTGATAGCATTTTCCGAAGGAGGAAATGGAATGACAAACAGAGAGTGGGAACAATTTGGGGAAGAAATTCGCAGGACTGTGCAGGACGCAGTGGATTCCCGTAATTATGAAAGATTAAATCAGACGATTTCGAATACTATCAATCAGGCGGTAAATACGGTGGCGTGGAACGTGAGAAACTTTAGCGATTCTATGAACCGAAAGAGTGGAAACAGTTTTCAGTATCAGCGCCCGGAACAGCAGCAGTACAAACCGATACCGAAAGAAATGTTGTATGATCCAAAAGGATCAGCGAAAGCCGGGAGTGTACTTTTAATGGTATTTGGTTATGTGTTTGGTGGGCTTGGACTTGTGTTTCTTCTTATTTTTGGAATTATAGGAGCAGCCATGGGAATCATAGGGGTCAAAATGAATATACTCCTTACAATGTGCGCGCTTTTGACGGTGGGATTTGGAACGATGGCGCTTACCGGAACCAAAAAATTAAGACGAAGCAATCGTTTTGGTAAATACCTCAGGGCTTTAGATGGAAGAGAGTTCTGTAACCTGAATGAGATAGAAGAGAAGGTCAGATGTTCTCATAAATATATGGTGAAAGATCTGGAAAAGATGATAAAAAGCGGCTGGTTCCGGCAGGGGCATCTTGATAAAGAGAAGACGTGTCTGATTGTGACCGACCGGATGTATCAACAATATTTGCAGCTGGAAACGCAGAAGCAGGCATATGAGGCGGAAGAAAAGAATCGAGAGGAGAGCAGGCAGCAGCAAAAGCAGGAATCGGAACGAATGCAGAAAGAAAGATATCAAAGATTGTCTCCGGAAGTACGAAAAGTAATTGAAGAAGGGGATATGTTTGTTCAGAAAATTCGTGCATGCAACGATGCCATTCCCGGAGAAGAGATTTCAGAGAAGATTTCCCGTATGGAAATCGTGGTAGATAAAATTTTCGATCGAGTAGAACAGAATCCAGGATCAGTAAATGAGGTACGCAAATTGATGGAATATTATCTTCCGACTACAATCAAACTTCTGGAAGCGTACAAAGAAATGGATGTTCAGCCGGTGGATGGACAGAATATCCAGACAGCGAAGGCAGAAATAGAGGCGACTCTGGATACACTGAATGCTGCATTTGAGAAACTTCTGGACAGCCTGTTTCAGACGGTGGCATGGGATGTGTCTTCAGACATTTCTGTTCTGAATACAATGCTTGCGCAGGAAGGGTTAAATGACAGAGATTTTAAGAATCATAAATAGTAAATGGAGATACGGATATGAAGAATGAATTTGAAACAATGCAGAAAATGCCAACACTTACGCTGGAACCATTTAAAGAAGAGCCGACAGTTCCGGAACCACAAAAACTGGTGATGGATGAGGTCCTTTTGTCGGAAGAAGAAAAAGCGGCGGTAGATGCGTTTGTGGCGCAGATTGATCTGACGAACTCGGCAATGATTCTTCAATACGGTGCGGGAACGCAGAAGAAAATGGCAGATTTTTCGGAAACAGCACTTGAAAATGTAAAGACAAAAGATCTAGGGGAAGTGGGAGAACTTCTCACGGATGTAGTAAAAGAGCTGAAGGATTTCGATGAAGAGGAAAAAGGATTTCTTGGAATTTTCAAGAAAACTTCCGGAAAGCTGCAGAGCATGAAAGCAAAATATGCGAAGGCGGAGACAAATATTAATCAGATCTGTAAGGTGTTAGAGAACCATCAGGTTCAGTTATTAAAAGATATCGCGATTCTGGACAAGATGTATGAATTGAATCTTACTTATTACAAAGAACTTTCGATGTATATTCTGGCAGGGAAGAAGAAACTACAGGAAGTACGCTCTGTTGATTTGCCAAAAATGATACAAAGAGCACAGGAAAGCGGATTCCCGGAAGATGCACAGGCGGCCAGAGATCTGGAAGCGATGTGTACAAGGTTTGAAAAGAAACTTTATGATCTGGAACTGACCAGAACGATTGCCATGCAGACAGCACCTCAGCTTCGACTTGTGCAGAATAATGATACATTAATGGTGGAAAAGATTCAGTCTACGGTTGTAAATACGATCCCGCTCTGGAAGAGTCAGATGGTACTCGCCCTTGGAGTGGAACATTCGGCGCAGGCAGCTCAGGCACAGAGGGAAGTGACGGATATGACGAATGAGCTGCTTCGCAAAAATGCAGAGAAGCTGAAACTTGCGACGGTGGAGACGGCGCAGCAGTCAGAACGTGGAATTGTTGATATGGAAACTTTAAAGACGACAAACGAAGCGTTGATTACAACCTTTGATGAGGTCATGCGGATTCAGACGGAAGGGCGTCAGAAGAGGCAGGAAGCAGAAGCAGAAATGCTTCGTATAGAAAGCGAGCTTAAGCAAAAGCTTTTACAAATACAAGGATAAAACAGGAGGAACAAAGAAATGGCGGATATGAAGTTGATCGAGGAGATTACAAATGCATTTGGACCAAGCGGGTCAGAAGATGAGGTTTGTAAAGTGATCAAAAAGTATACGGAAGAATTTGATGTGACAAATGATGCCATGTATAATGTTTACATGAAGAAAAAAGATTTTTCCGGTAAAAAACCAGTGATCATGCTGGATGCACACACAGATGAATGTGGAATGATGGTACAGAGCATTCGTGAAAATGGTCTGTTGAATTTCCTGACTCTGGGAGGAATTCATGTGACAAACCTTCCGGCACAGGCTGTCATCATTCGTAACAGTGCAGGAGAAAAGATTAAGGGAATTATCACATCGAAACCGGTGCATTTCTTAAAACAGAGTGAAAGAAATTCGTGCGATCAGGAAATCGAAGATCTGGCGATTGATGTAGGAGCAAGCAGCAGAGAAGAAGTAATGGAAGTGTACGGCATTCATGTTGGAGATTCAGTTGTTCCGGATGTTACTTTCAGCTATGATGAAAAAAGAGGAATCTGCTTTGGAAAAGCATTCGACAACAGATTAGGATGCACTTGCATTATTGAAACAATGAAAGAACTTTCTAACGATACAGACCTGGCGGTAGATGTAGTTGGTGCATTTTCAGCACAGGAAGAAGTAGGAGAAAGAGGAGCAATCCTTACATCTCAGATCGTAAAACCGGATCTGGCGATCGTTTTTGAAGGTTCTCCGGCAGATGATTTCTATTATAGCATAGATATGGCACAAGGGGCACTTAGAAAAGGCACACAGATTCGACATCGTGATGTCAGCTATATTTCAAATACAGCATTTATTGAACTGGCACATAAAGTCGGAGATAAGTATGGAATCAAATATCAGGATGCTGTGAGAAGAGGCGGCGGAACAAATGCCGGTGTAATCAGCCTGGAAAGCAAAGCTGTTCCGGTATTGGTTCTCGGAGTACCTTCACGATATGTGCATACCCATCATAACTTCTGTGCAATGGAAGATATTGATGCTACGATCCGTATGGCAGCAGAAGTAATTCGTGCACTGAATGAAGAAAATATGAATAAAATTATGAGAAAAGACATTTTGGCATAAAATAAGAAAATGAAGTAAGAAGAGGTGTGACTCGGAGGGGTTGCGCCTTTTTTTGTATAGGCGACGAGCCAAAGTTTTAAGCTTACTTAAGACCTTGGCGACCGCATACAATCCCGGAATGTGCCTTTTGGCACTTCCGGTGATTTTAGAAAAGTGGTGAGAAATTATAAGATAACTATAAAATTTTAAAAAACCTGCATTTTTCGCGTAAGTTTTTTGCGGTTCAAGAGTTAATAAAGTAGGAGGTATTTTTTATTCAAACTACAAAAAGGAAACAGTAAAAACGAAAAATGAGGTGAGCGAATGAGAAAAAGGCTAAAAGAAAAGTGGAAGCAATGGATCGCAAGCGTATTGATTGTAACAATGGTCTGTGGTTCGATCTCTTTAGAAGGTCTGGCAGCAGATGAGCAGCCGGAGACACTAAGCGATGAAGTTACCGAAGCGTTCGATTCGGAAAACGGGGATCACGAGACGTCCTATGCTATTGACAAAGCAGATGTCATCGAATCTGAGAATACAGAAAATTCCACAACTTATGATGCGGGGAACGGTATCCTTGTAACAGAGTTTTACGGACAGAATGCACGTTTCTATGATGACACAGGTACGCTGATTGATTATGACGCATCTTTAAAAGAAATTGAGAGAGAACAAAGTGATCTGGGGATGGCTCTGGAACTGTATGCATTTGAGAATACAGCAGGGGATAAAAAGCAATATTTTCCAGAAAAACTGACGGCAGATTCTCCCATTTTGATGGAGAATGGTGAGTGTCAGATTCGTTTTGTTCCAATGGAAGAAACGGTTATTGAAACGGAAGATGCCAGCTTACAGATGGAAACGGTAGAGGACATTTATGAGGAAGAAAAACTGCAGCCGGTGAAGGCAGTCTATGCAGTGGAAAATGAAAAGCTGAGTTATCAGTATACTTCCCTGGATAACGGTGTAAAAGAAGAAATTGTTCTGGAAGAACAGCCGGATAGAAACCAGTTTTCCTTTCTTCTGGAGATTCCGGGACTTACTATAAGAGAAAACCGTTCGGATACCGGGTTGACTATTTATGATGAGGATCGGATCGTTGCCGGTGTCATGGCGCCGAATATGAATGATGCCACAGGAAATGCATACAGCGAAGACTTATTTTATTCCGTAGAAGTATTAGATGGGGCGGCAGGAACGTATAAGGTCACGCTGACGATTGATGAGGCTTATCTTGCACAGGAGGATCGGCAGTACCCGGTTACTGTTGACCCTACCCTGACCTGGAATGATAATTCACAACTGAGTGATGTATACGTTCTTAGCAAGTATCCAAGTTATAACTACTATGATGCAGGAGCAAGCTCCTTCTATGTCGGATATGGAAATCAGGGAATTTCCAGAGGTTATATTGCACTGGCGAGTCTGAGCAGTATTTCAAAGAAGTATATTAAAAATGCGACACTGACCTTGCGGGAATGTACCAATTCCCTGTCCGGGAAGACGGTAAATGTGTACCGTGTAACAAGCGACTGGACTCAGAGCGGGATCAGTTGGAACAATCAGCCGGGGTATAATGGAACTGCTGTAGCCAGCTTTACATCCAGAGGAGCGTCACAGACGGATACAGTGAATCTGACCAGTCTGATTCAGGGCTATGCAAATGGAACGTACAGCAATTACGGGATTTTATTTAAGAATACCAATGAAAGCAGCAACAGCTATTTTACGAAATTCTATGGGGTACGCCATACATCGGTAGGCTACCGGCCGAAGCTGACCGTAGAATACTATGATCGCCCGGCAACGGCGACTTCTGTAAAAATCACACCAGAATACCTTAAGCCCGGAGAAAAAACAAAGGTAGAATGGGCAGGGATTACTGCCGGTGATTTAAGTTACATTCAATATAGCGTAGAAGAGTATGATGAGGCAAAGAATCAAAAGATAGCAACAGAAATACCATATTCTGAAAATACGAAAATTGGGACCACGGCGAATGGAAGTGCAGAGATTTCCATAGGCACTTCCGTGGCAGAAGGAACTTATAAGACATATAAAGTGTTTGTGCGGGGAGTTGGAAGTACAGGAGCACTTGGCGATGAAAGAGGAGCAATAGTAAAAGTAGATAATGCCGTTCCAACAGGCACAATTAAGGTACTTGCGACTGGGACCGGGGAGGAAGTAACAACATTAAAAGATACGGTCACAATCATTGGAGAAGTAGATGGAACAGGTTCACCGATTAAAGTAAACCAGATGAAACTCTATGACAGCAATGGGAACTATATTCAGGATGTTTATTCGAACCAGACCATTTCAAAAGTTCAAAATCTATTTACTCCAGAATTGGAAAATGGATCATACACACTAAAGCTGTTTATGGAAGATTCGGTGGGCTTAAAAGCAGAGGTAGAAAAGGAGATTACGATTGTCAATGGACTTACCGCGCCTGTCGTAAAGTCTGCATTTTCGAACCAGGGAACCGTTGAACTTGAATGGAACTTCCCATATGCATCGTCAGAGGTGCGGGGAATGGCCTATCAGCTCCCGGATAGTGAGACATGGAATGTAATAGAAAACGTTTCTGGAACAAGTGGTACATTTGAAATCACACTTCCGGATGTGGAAGGAACCTATCAAGTAAAGGTGTGTGGTGTCGACGGAGAAGGAACGTATGGAGCAATAGCGATCGCAGAATGTACGATTGATAAAACACCACCGACCGCTTCTTTTGGCGAAATCGAAAGAGGGCTGATATATGGTACCATTAAGGATGAACATCTGGAAAATTGGGAAGTACTATTAAAGCAAAGTGGCAGTAATACGGAAGAAAAAATTATATCCGGAGCAAGAACCGTAGAAAATGACTATATTGGATATTTCGATATAAGTCAGATGGAAGCAGGCAAGTCGTATGAACTGATAATCCGAGCGTACGATAAAGGCGGAAATATAAAAACGGTGACACAGACGGTAGTAAGGCAGCAAGGGGAAAGGCCGGCAGAGCGAAAAGCATCCGATTTCTATATCAAACGTCCGGCTTATATGGCGCATAGTATGAATCATATTGTTTTTCCTGCTAATATTTCCTCTATGCAAATAGAAGCATGGCCCCATCTGGGAAACATACCAGAAGGAACCGTGCGCTGGTATTGCAACGGCAAATTAGTAAGTTCACAAATGGAATGGAATACGGATTTCCCAAGTCTGGAAAAGCAGAAGTATTCTATTTTAGCTGTCATACAGAATGGAAATCAGTTTTATTACAGTCAGAATCAGACGATTTGCAGGGCATTACTTCCGATAGATAAAAACAGGCCAATGAACTTGCCGAAAAATTGTATTTCCTTCAGACTGAATACCGGAGAACAGGCATGCACCGCTCAGATTGCATTAGATGGAAAGGCAGTCACTGTCCGCTCAGGCGAGACGGTAAATGTTACCCAGGTTTTTGAAGGACAAAAGGCAACAGCAGAAACGATCAAATTATTGTCCGTCATAAGCGGAACACCGGGAAGTCACTGGTTCATAGAAGCAGATACCGTTGACGAAGAAACATTTGAGCTTTCTGAAATGGAGACCTATCATCCGTTTGAGGCAGGGGCAAAAGATAAATTAAATTATAAAACCTATTTGCGTTGGAAAGGGATAACCGGTGAGTGGCCGGAAGGAATCTGCTATGAAATATATCGAGGGCAGGAGGAAGGCTTTACACCATCGGCAGAGAATTTAATCGCGTCAGATATCAAGGGAAATTATTGGGCTGAGATGAACGTGAACTACTCTCGGACGTTTTATTATAGAATCCGGGCAGTGAAAAAGGATCCGTACGGGCAGGTGATGGAAGCCGGAAGCTTTTCGGATGAAATATCCAGCACTGTTGTCGATGCAGATGAATATATGAAGCGGATGGGTATCAAAGAGTATTGGGAATATGCGGAATTCGCAACTCCATCCGGGAATGGATATATTGAAAAGAGTAAAGGAAACCTGGTCTATACACAAGTGGATGCAGAGATACCGAACGAACAGCTTCCGGTTGTATTAGAGAGAACCTATAATAGCCAGTCCTCTGCGAAAACAGCTTTTGGCGTGGGCTGGACTCACAGCTTTGATATGGAGCTGCTCAACATCTGTAAGAATGATTCCCTGGATTTCAAAAATATTGTTCTGAAAGATGGAAATGGGACTCTTTTCTTCTATCATCAGGGAGCAGATGGGAAATACTCTTCTTCCATGGGAAAATATACGGAGTTAAAGAAAGAAGACAAGACCGAAGAGGTCGAACTTCCGGATAAAGAAGTTGGTGTAAAGGATAAGACGAAAAAGGTTAAGATTATCAGTTCTTTCACATTGACTACGAAAGATAACGTGGAATACCGCTTTAATTCCAGCGGACAGCTCATCTATATGGCAGAAGCCAACGGCAACTTCCTTCTGTTCGAGTACGACTCCAACAAAGGTCTGTTATCAAAGGTGACCACAAGCAAGAACCTTGCGATGGAGTTTGTCTATTATACAGAAGCAGACTATGTGAAAGGAAAGGCAGCTCCCGATGTTCTGACGGTTAAGGAGGTCCTTCTTCCAGATGGAAGTAAGATGTCCTACGACTATGAAAATGCAAGGCTGACAAATATTACACAGACCGGAACGGATAAAACCTCTACGCGAAACTGGAATTTGGTGTATAATGAAGATAACTGCTTACAAATGATTTCCGATGCCTGTGGAAATCTGTATCAAGTGGAATATGCCGATGAGAAGGCAAAGAAAGTAACTTATCCGAATGGAGAAGCGATTTCTCTTACCTATGAAGCAGAGAAAACAACTACATACAAAGAAGTAACGGAAGCTGGAGAAACGGTTCAGATTCTTCTCGAGACAAACACCTTTGAACCGTCTTCGGGCAACAGCATCCGGATGGTAGATTGCAATGGAAATTCAGTGACGTACGAATATACCGACAATCTGCGTTCAAAAGAAATCTACTCTATGACCTATCAGGAAGTGGAAAATCAGCAAGTCGTGGAAAAGAAAACAGAAAAGACTGAGACCACGAAATATTCCACCAGAGAAAATGTGACCGAGCAGGTCGATGAAGATGGAATCAAGACGACATATACGTATAATGAAAATGCGCCTAAGAATCTGAGAGATCTGCCGACAGGAATTCAGGAGGTCAATGCAGAGGGCGATCTGATTACGGATACCACTTATACCTATGACAGCTATGGAAATGTGATCCGCTCTTATGATTCGGTAGATGGTCTTGTGGTAGAGACAACGTATTATGAAGAAGATGATCCGGCAAATGGAAAAGTAAAAGGCGAGATCAAATCCGAACGGGAATACTTCCTGAATGACAGTGGCAATCAGACTTCGACAGAAACCACCTATTCTTACGATGCATCGGGAAAGAAGACTGTTGTAACAAAGGAAACCTCCGGCCAGTATGAAGTTACGACAACCAGAGTCTACGATGTGATGGGCAGAGAAATCAGCTCTACAGATACCTGGGGACTAAATACCACCACCGAGTATGATCCGTTTGGACGTGTAAGCAAAGTTACCGCCAAGCAGGGAGAGATTACAGATGTTGTCACCCGGGAGTATGATGCTAATGGAACTTTGTTAAAAGAAGTAAAAGAAGACGGAAGTATCTATAGTTATTCTTATGACAATATGAACCGCCTGATTGCAGAGTCTATTCAGAGCGGCAGTCTGGAAAAGACATGGACTACGGAATATTCTTATGGAAGCGTAGAAATCCATACGGGCAAAGGAAAAGAAACCATCGACCATGTGCGCATCACAACGGAGAAGAATCCGGATGGAGAGATCCTTGCAGTGACGTATCAGGATACCTTTGGTAAGACAATCCGCCAGAA
>Ga0129317_1001031_pt1 | contig 23144 bp, 23 predicted proteins | sample Cm1ome_FD_94430 | JGI IMG/M metagenome (GOLD analysis project Ga0129317, IMG submission 94430) | Eastern black-and-white colobus group fecal microbial communities from Wisconsin, USA - Cm1105 metagenome | ecosystem: Host-associated > Mammals > Digestive system > Large intestine > Fecal | place... | reverse complement strand
TGCACAGGCTCCGCACCTGCTTCGCAGGGTGGCCGCTGGTATGGGCCGAGGTGGCCGTTTTAATCGGACCAGGTGGCCGCTGAGATCGGGCACCCGTGGCCGCTGGAGAGGGCCTTATGCAGGCATTCGGCAGGAGTGCCTTTTTTACATCATATCCGCACCATCAAACGATTAACTGTATGGGTGGAAGGAAGCTGCGGATAGCTTTTTTATATATGAGCTGCAGCCGTGTAGATGTAAAAAAGGGCTACCTCAAGTTGAGATAGCCCCCGGGATAGTGCGGTTATACCAATTTGTTGAACTTTATCCAGAAAGAGCCTGCTGGATCACAGAGGTGGAAAGAGTTCCTTCCTGATTGGCCTTCATCCAATGTTTCAATTGATGATAAGCAACTGCATAGGGACCGGCTTTCTCATCCAGTCCCAAGACTGGATGAGAAAAGTTGTCGGCAAATACAATCAGGGGATGAACCGGGATGTCCTGCGCCGGAGTGTTTGAGAGTTTTTGTTTAATCATCTGCAGCTGTGGGGCTATGGCGGTGAGAGGGTTGGGAATAAGTCTTACCTCCGTTCCGTGGATAAGTTTCCATTCTTTGCCTTCGGCTTGTCCCAATATATTTGTGCCCCACGGGAAAACTTGTACAGCGTAGACCGCTCCGCCCAGGATCATCAAAGTGCACAGTGTGTCCTGCCCAAGCAACGGTGGGATTACCACGCCCGTTTTTTTACACAGGCGGCGTAAGGCTTTGCGCACTCTTATATTGGCAGCTTCCTGAGTCCTTCTTTTCTTGGCGTAATACAGCATAATGCCGCCTGCAAGGAAAAGAAGCCCCAGAGAAACAAATACCTCTAAATAATCACTGGGTGTGTGAAGCTTCCAAATTTGAAAGTGTTCAAAAAAATTGCCCATAGGTTATCCCTCCTGTTAAAATATAATTGGCCGGGGGACAGGGCGATTTCTCCAACTATCCCGCCTTTGCATGTGCCTTTACAGAAAAATGCTGGCAGCAGGCCCCAGAGGCAAATTGAAAAGATACCAAATGATGATCATACTGCCCCAGACAAATAAGTTGACAATAGAGTAGGGGAGGGTATGCGCAATGATCGTACCGATGGTGGCAGACTTTTTATACCGTTGCGCATAGCCAACATAGAGGGGCATACAGGAATTAAGCGGATTGATGGGATTGGTCAAAGAGTCACCCACACGGTAGATCACCTGCGTGAACGCGGGGTTAAACCCCAGAAGGGCAAACATGGGGACGAACACGGGCCCCAGCATGGCCCACTTGGTAGAGGCGCTGCCCACAAAAATATTGATGCACATAACCAGGACCAACAGGGATAGTACCAGGGGAATTCCGGAGATGCCGGTACCGCCTAAGAAGCCAGCCCCCTTAACGGCGATCAAAGAGGTGAGATTTGTCTGCTTGAGATAGGCTATAAACTGAGCAGCGCAGATAAAGATAGTAGTAATGCCTGCTACATTGCGGACGCCTTGTGCTGCACCGGCGACGATATCCCGCGTATTTTTGAAGCTGCCGGCGACGTAGCCATAGACGATGCCCACGGTGGAGAAAAATAGGAATAAGATCTGAGCGATAGAGCTGAAGAAAGGAGATTTGGGCAGCAGGGCACCGTCAGAGCCACGGAGCAGGCCGTTGGAGGGGACTGTGCAGATCAATATTAAGCCGACAAAAATTAAGGCGGCGATCCCGGCGGCACGAAGTCCCTTCTTCTGCTGTTCTTCCACAATGAACTCGTCGCTCTCATAGGCGGCGTCCCCATTCCAGTCAATTTCTGTATCGGCGTTGAGAATTGGCTCAGTGACACGCAGCGCAACAATAGTTTCTGCCACAGTGAGAACGACGGCACTGGTGAGAAGGAAAAAATAGTTGCAGGAGACGCTTAGGGGCAGATGCTCAGTAATTGGCAGAATGGAGAGAGCATCTGAAGTAATGGCAAAGATATTGGCGTCGGTTGAAGCCAGGAGAATATTGGCACTTAAACCGCCTTCATAAGCAACGGCGGTAAGTATAATGGCCATAATGGGGTTGCGGCCTCTGGCTTTAAACAGCATCGCACCTAAGGGAGGCAGCAAAACCGCGGTAGTGTCGGAAATCAGGTTGCCATTGATACACAGAAAAATGTAGCCGCCAATGAGGATACTGTCAGGCAGGGCGGTGGACATCTTGGTGATCATGCTCTTGTAGAAACCGGCCTTTTCACCGATGCCCACAGCCGCGCCCAGACAGATGAGCATGGCGACAATACTAACACCGGAGAAGTTTGTGAAAATGTTGCCCAGCATAAACTGAAAACCTTCACGAGAGAGCAGGGAGAATACTTTAATTGCATCCTCCTTGCCGGGGACGGTAAACTCCATGCCGCCCCAAATGGCGGAGGCGATGATCACAAGAATACAGAGAAAGAGGTACATGACGCAGGGATGGGGGATCTTGCGGCCCAGCCGTTCCATACGGAGAACAAAACGCTACATAACCGACTTTTTAGTGAGCTGTTGTTCCATACGATCTTCTCCTTGTTTTTTATTATTCAACCTTGCGGGCCAGATGATGACCGGCTTTTACGCCTGTGAGCGCACCTTTCCACAAAGCCAAATTTCCGTTGACAAAAACAGTTTCCACGTTGGTCATTTGCACATCAAACAGTACAATGTCTGCAAAGCAGCCAGGGGCCAGACGGCCGCGGCGATCCAACTGTAAGATAGCGGCAGGACGATAAGTCATTTTCCCCAAAAGATTTATAAGAAGCTTTCTTCTGGAGCTTTGTGTCTGGGCGGTGGATAAGAGATTGAGCATATTCTTGAGCATCAGCTTAGAACGGACACCTTCCCCCAGGTCATCACTTTCAATGGCGTCAACGGCACCGCTTAAAGCACAGATCAGATTGTTTTCCAAAAGGTTTTCCTTGCTGTAATAGTAGGGGGGCTGGTCAGTATCCAAATTGGTCAGAGGGGTCGCTTCCAAGGTGACGGGATCAATGTGATAGGCTTCGCCCATGTTGAAATACCGCCGCAAAAGATCGCTCTTGCTGGAGTTGCCACCGGCCATGGGGGCTAAGTGGGTATCACAAGTAATATTTTCTGCATGGTTGAGGGTATTGAGAACCCGGTGGAGATCTCCGCCGGCCACGGTGGAGCCAATATGGCAGATGTGGAGATGTCTTCCATTGGCGATATCGATTGCGTTGAGTACGCCATCAGTTCCGAGCCCCGTATGTAGAAGTATCGGATATTTGTGCCGCTCTGTGGCGTCCAGGAGTTCATCCAGGAAGGGCTCACTCATTTCAGAGAGGATATGTGCAGTGCCCCCCAAAGGCAGGACTACTTCACCAATCGCAGTAATGCCAAGACGCTCAAACTCTGCTACCCGGGCTTCGGCACCTCCGGAGGGAATGCTGAGTTCCTTATAGGTTTCATGGGATCTTGTGTCAGGCGGCTCAATAGAAACGGCAGTTGCCACATTGGTGTATTGATTTTCTGAAGCGTTTATTACACCATGTAAATCACCATAGTAACCGAGGAAGGTTTTCCCCAGCACGTTGCAGGACATGATAAGCGGTGTGGTGACACCGGCTTTGAGCATTTCTTCCGTCATCCGCTCGATGCCAAAGCCGGGATTTGCCTGCAAATCGATAAAACCGGGGGTGGCCAAAGCTCCGTTGGCCTCTATAATAGTGGCATCTCCTTCCGGTAAGGTAATCTGTGGCTCTACCGCTGTAACAAGATCCCCTTCGATGAGAATATCCGCTGTTTGGGCAAAATCGCTGGCGGGATCCACAACAAAAGCTTGGTGAATGAGGTATTTTTTCTTTTTCATTGGCTATTCTCCCATCATCTGGTATAATTTGATAGTATTCCATTTCTGCTTGATATGAGATCGCGCAATTTTTGATATACGGCATAAAATATAATGTTTGCTACATTTTCAATTTTCATCATATCTTAAAAATGTAGTAAAGTCAACATATTTATAAAAATTTTATAATAATATACAAAATCCTACAACATAGTCGTGTGTTTTGACGAAGGAGGTTTTCTAATGTCCATTGATTTATTTCAACTGATACAGGAGCAATATCCCCAAATGACCAAGTCGTTTCAAAAGACGGCAGATTTTATTGTCTTGATGCGGGAGCGGGTTCTGCTTTATTCTGCGGGGACTTTGGCCAAACATGTGGGGGTGAGTGATGCGACGATTATTCGCTTTTGTCAATCTCTTGGCTATGATGGGTATAGCGAACTTAAGAGGGCTTTGGTGACCTCGCTGGAAAACACCTCTGCCACAGTGCTGGGTGAAGTACCACCGGAAATTCATCGATTTGGGGCACAGCATGAATACATTGACATTGCCGTTCAATATGAGCTTTCCGCACTGGGGGAGGTTTCTCAAAATCTTTCGGTGGAGAAGGTTTGCCAAACGGTGGATGCCATTGAAAAGGCAAGAAAAAGTTTCTTTTTGGGTTTGGGCAGCAGTGCAATTCCGGCCCATAGCCTTTATTTTGCCTTTGATCGATTACAGCTTAATTGCGTATTATTGGATTTTGGCGGAAACGCACTGATGGAAAAGCTGGCCTTCTCCAACGAAAAAGACGTATTGGTAGCGGCCAGTTTTCCGCGGTACAGTACGGATACTTATAATGCTATTAGGCAAGCCAAGGAAAATGGAACCGCTACAATTCTGATTTCCGATGGAAACAGTGAAAGGCTCTCTGCACTTGCGGACGTGGAATTTGTGGTGCCGTCCAAAAATCCCTTTATGATGTACAACTCCAACGTGAGCGCCTTGATGCTTTGCAATATTTTGGTATTGGAATATTGCTACCGGCATTCTGAGGAGAGCAGCCGTATTTTGCAAAGTATCACTGAAAAAACAATGGCTTACAAGATCAAGTAGGTCCGTTAAAGAGTGTCCTCAAGTATATTCGCGGTTAAGGAATACGACGCACTGCTTGCAGAGGACTGATGAAATTTGATCATTATGGATGCCAATATTTTGTTAAGGGGCAGACTGTCCGATCCGTTTGGGTAAAGGCTTGCGGGTTTGGGAGGAAGAGCGTATAATAAAATGCGGCCGCGGTCCCATGCCGCAGGGAGAAAGGAAGCGAGGAGCATGGTCTGGTTTGTTATTTTGCTGTCTGCTGTTGGAGGCGGCTTTATTCAGGCGGTGACGGGATTTGGAGCTGCCGTTGTAATGATGCTGGTCGCCCCGCATTTTTTCAGCATGCTGCAGGCGCCGGCCCTCACTTCGGCTATCGCCTTGGGACTGTCCGCCGGTCTGTCCTGGCAGTTGAGAAAAGAAGTGGACGTGAAAAAAACGCTGCCTCTGGCGGCCGTTTATGCGGTGGTCAGTACCACCACCATTGCCCTGGCTAAAACGCTGGATCTGGAACTGCTGGCCGTGGTGTTCGGCGTATTTTTGATTGGACTGTCTATTTATTACCTGCTGCTGTCTGACGCTGTCTCACTCCGCCCCGGCCCATGGACCGGAATGGTCTTTGCCCTGGCGGCGGGCGTCTGCGGCGGTCTGTTCAGCATCGGCGGTCCACTGCTGTCCATATATTTTTTGGCGATGTTTCCAAGCAAAAGAAGCTATCTGGCCAATTTGCAGACTCTTTTTGTATTTACGAATCTCATTAACACGGCTACCCGCATTTATTGCGGGATATACACCTGGGCCCTTGTCCCCCTGACTCTGGTGGGTATTGTGGGGGTAAACGTGGGGAAAGGAATTGGGCTGAGAATACTGGACCGGATCGATATCCGGTGGATGAAGAGAATGGTCTACATTTTTATTGGGATTTCAGGGGTGCTGACGCTGATCGATCATATATAGAAGTAAGGGGGAGCGCGCCATGGCCGACGAGGTGCAGATGCGGGTGATTGCCCGTATCCGCAGTGATTTTGCCGGAAAGTTTGGGATTCCCAGGCAGAGCGGCCTGGTGGAGGCGCTGGAGGCCCGGGTAGTCTTCGAACCAGAGTACCGGAATGTGAACGCCGTCCGGGGACTGGAGGACTTTTCCCACCTGTGGCTGATTTGGGAATTCTCCCAGACCAGGCGGGATACCTGGTCTCCCACAGTGCGTCCCCCAAGGCTGGGGGGCAACCGGAGGCTGGGGGTGTTTGCAACCAGATCCCCCTTCCGCCCCAATCCCATCGGCCTGAGCTGCGTCCGTCTGATTGGAATTGAGCCGAATACCGCTCAGGGGCCTGTGATTGTGGTGGCGGGGGCGGACTTGATGGATGGTACGCCTATCTATGACATCAAGCCGTATTTGCCTTACGCCGACTGCAGACCGGAGGCGGTGGGGGGCTTTGCCCACCAGCCCAAGGAGGCCAGCCTTCAGGTGGAGATTCCGCCGGAATTGCTGGCAGCGGTGCCGCCGGGGAAGCGGGCGGCGCTGACGGGAGTGTTGGCACAGGACCCGAGGCCGTCCTATCAGGACGATCCCCAGCGGGTTTACGGGATGTCTTTCGGGGGGCTGGAGGTTCGTTTCCGGGTAGAAGGTGATCGGTTAAGGGTTTGTGAACTCAATGGGGAAAGTCTGAACGAGAAATAAATGGCAGGATGGTCCTGTTTGTGGTATGATAATGTAAACGGAAGCGTTTCATCTGGATGCCTGTCTAAAGGGACGGGCGGTTTTGACTTTGCACCGCCTGAAATTGGGGCGGCGGCATTATGCTGGGAGGGATCCGAAATGAAACTGATTTTTGCGGTTATACGGGATAAGGACGCCAACGACACGGCGGCAAGTCTGGTGGAGCGGCACATTGGATTTACCAAGCTGGCCAGCACCGGCGGGTTTTTGCGGGATGGCAACACCACTCTGATGATCGGCATCGAGGATCACCGGGTGGAGGAAGTTATGGAGGTGCTGAAGGATAATTGCGCCAAGCGCAGTGAGATGGAGATTGTGGCCCCCCACGCCACTGGGGGCGTGCCGGTATGGAATCTGGGATATACACCCATTAAGGTAGAGGTTGGAGGGGCCACGGTTTTTGTGCTGGATGTGGCGGATTACAAAAAGCTGTGACCTCAAGCAGAAGACAGATTGAAAAATCCCGGCCGCTTGGCGGCCGGGATTTTTTTGAAATTTATTTCCCCGGCAATAGGGGAGCGTATTTGCGGGCTGTTGCCCCTGACAAATTTGCAAATATAACGAAAAAAGCGGACCTTCCGCCAGGAGGAGGGTAAACTATTCTCAAAAGTATCTTGACTTTCCCCCTGGGGGAAGGTGTACAGTTGGGGCAGAAGGGGGGGCGGAGGAATGAAAATCAACGAAGTGGAGGCCCAGGTGGGCATAACAAAAAAGAATATCCGCTTTTATGAGGAGCAGGGTTTGATTTCGCCCAGACGAAACAGTGAGAACGGATACCGGGACTATGGAGAGGAAGAGGTGGAACTGCTCCGGCGGATCAAGCTGCTGCGGAAGCTGGGTGTCCCCCTGGAGGAGATTCGACGGATGCAGGCTGGGGGCACGGTGGCCGATGGGATGCGCCGCCACCTGATCGCACTGGAGCGGGACCGCCAGAATTTGGAACAGGCCATAGAGCTGTGCCGGGGGCTGAAGGACCGGAAGGTGCGGCTGGATGCGCTGGATGCCGCCGCGCTGTTGGAAGAGATGGTGCGGATGGAGGGGGAGGGCACCACCTTCCAGGACAAACAGCGGGGGGATACAAAGCCGATCCGATACGTGGCGCCTGTGGCCATTGCCGTTTTAATGACGGCCCTGATGGCCGGCGTCATCGCCCTGATGGTGTGGGCCTTTGCCGCCGATCCGGCGGATGCGCCACCCCTGCCGCTGATGGCGGGACTGGTGGCCATTCCGGCCATCATCATTTTAGGTGTGCTGCTGGCCCTGTATCAGCGGATCCGGGAAATTCAGAGAGGAGAGGCGGATGATGCGAAAAACTACTAAAGGTCACGGCGCGGTTGGAGCGGTGCTTGCCGCCGCCGGGGTGGCGGGGATTATGCTGCTGCTGGCGGGCTGTCTGCTGCTGGGATATTTTGGGGGAGAGACAGATGTATTTGTCACGGGTTTTGTGCTGGTCTATGTGCTGGGGTTGCTGGCCGTTGCCGTGGGTGTGACCGCGGCTCTGATTAGACGGATCAGGGAGATTCGAGGAGGTGAGGAGGACGAAGCCAAGAAATACTGATGCCGGCGGCCGGGCCGGTCTGCGGCGGGATGCGGTAAAAGGTGTGGTATTCCATACAGCTGTGCAGGGGATATCCGCGCTGGTTCTGCTGTGGATACGGGAACTGGTGGACCTGGGCTGGCTGGATGGCCTGCTGTTGGTATTGGCGGTAATTGATTTGGCCACCATCCCCCCTGCGTTTATTGTATTAAAACAGAGAATCAAAGAGATTGAAGGAGGAGAGCTGGATGCTGCTCGTAAATATTGATTATGTTCCAGGGAAGGAATTTGAGGCGCTGGGAATTGTAAAAGGCACGGTGGTCCAGTCCAAAAATTTTGGAAAGGATTTTATGGCCGGGATGAAGACCCTGGTGGGTGGAGAGATCACCGGGTATACGGAAATGCTCAACGAAGCCCGACAGATTGCGGTGAAGCGTATGGTGGATGAGGCGGAGGCCCTGGGGGCGGACGCCGTGGTCAATATGCGGTACGGCTCGTCCTCTGTGATGCAGGGGGCGGCTGAGGTTATCGCCTATGGCACCGCGGTGAGGTATCGATAAGCAGAATTTTGCGGAGCAGGACAGGCGCGCCGGACGAAAGCCCGGCGCGCCTGTTTTTGCGGGGCTGAACCGCATAATCCGGGAAAAAAATGGGACAACTAAGGTGACTGGCCCCGGACAGAAAAGTCAGGGCGGAAAAGGAGAGTTGATATGGAAGTAAATCCCAGAAAAGCGGCAATTGTGGGCTGTGGGGCTGTGGGGTCGTCCATCGCCTTCCGATTTTTACAGCAGGGGCTGTTTTCCCAGCTGGTACTGTTGGATGTGGATCAGGCGAAGGCGGAGGGGGAGGCCATGGACCTGAGCGACGGGCTGCCCTACGGCGCCGCGATGGAAATTACGGCGGGCACCTATGACCAGATTGGCGACTGTTCCTTGATTGTTATTACCGCCGGGGCCAACCAGAAACCAGGGGAGAGCCGTTTGAATCTGGTGGAAAAGAACACAGCGATTTTGAAAGGTATTATCAAGGAGATCACCGCCCGTTCGTTCCAAGGGATTCTGCTTGTGGTGTCCAACCCGGTGGACATCCTCACCTATGCCGCATGGAAATTTTCGGGCTATCCCCGGCACCGGGTGATCGGGTCGGGGACGGTGCTGGATAGCGGGCGGCTGAAGCAGCTGCTGGGAGAGGCCATGCAGGTGGACAGCCGCAATGTTCACGCCTTCATTATCGGCGAGCACGGGGACAGTGAACTTGCGGTGTGGAGCGGGGCCAATGTATCCGGGGTGGATTTGGAGCATTTCTGCCGGCTTCGGGGTGGTGTTGACCTGGAGGGCCTGTATCGGAAGGTGCGGGACAGCGCCTATGAAATTATCCAGCGCAAGGGGGCCACTTACTACGGCATTGCCATGGCGGTGGGCCGGATTGCCCAGTGTATCGTAAAGGATGAGAGGGCGGTTCTGCCCGTCTCGGTGGTGCTGGAGGGTGAGTACGGTCTGAGGGGACTGGCCCTGAGCCTGCCGGCCATTGTGGGCAGACAGGGGCTGGAGGAGGTGCTGGAAATCTCTTTGAACCAGACGGAGGGGCAGGCCCTGAGCGCTTCCGCCCAGCAGCTGGGCCAGGTTGTCTCCACTCTGCGGCTGTGAAGCGGCGGAGCAGATTTTAGGTATAACTGAAAGCCCCGCCCCATAAGCTGTCCTATCAGGACAAGGGGGCGGGGCACATGACGCTGCGGAGGACGAGAGTGGGATTTTTTGGGGTGCTGGGGGTGCGGCAGGTGGTGGCCGCTGGCCTGGTGCTGGTTACAGTGCTGTTTTTTCTGCCTGCGGCGGTGGTGTCCGGCACGCCGGCATACGGGCAGGGTGGGCAGAGTGCGGCACAGACAGAGCCCGAGGCTATGCTGCCCATCGACCGGGCGGTCCAGACCACAGCCTCCAGAGACAGGGGACGGGCAGTGCGGCTGCAAAAGACCGACGGAACCATTGAGGAGCTGACCATGGCCGACTATCTGTGGGGGGTGGTGGCGGCGGAGATGCCCGCCTCCTTCGAGGAGGAGGCGCTGAAAGCCCAGGCCTGTGCAGCCCGGACCTACACCGTCATTAAGCAGAATGCCGCCTCACAGAAACACCCCGGTGCGGACATCTGCGGGGACAGCACCTGCTGTCAGGCCTATATTGAGCGCTCAGCGGCGGAGACACGGTGGGGATTAAACGCAGACAGCTACGGTGAGAAAATTACCCGGGCGGTGGAGGAGACCGACGGTTTGGGGATTCTCTACGACGGAAAGCCCATTCAGGCCCTGTTCTTTTCTTCCGCCGCGGGCAGAACCGTAGACGCGGTGGAGGTGTGGGGCAACAGCGTGGACTACTTAAAAAGTGTGGACAGCCCCGAGGGGGAGGAGGTGCCAAATTACCATACCCAGGCGGCGCTGACAGCCCAGGAGGTGAAGGACGCGGTCATCAAGGCCTACCCTGGGGCGGACCTGTCCGGGGATCCGGCGGACTGGTTTGGACAGGTGCGGCGGAGTGAAGGGGGGGCGGTATCCTCCATTTTGGTGGGGGGCATCACCCTCACCGGGGGACAGGTGCGGAGCCTGTTTGCACTCCGGTCCGCCTCCTTTACCGTGGACTGGGACGGTACTCAGTTCAATTTTTCAGTCACCGGCTATGGACACGGGGTGGGGATGAGCCAGTATGGAGCCAACGCCATGGCGAAAGAGGGGAAAGGCTTTGAGGACATCCTTACCTGGTACTATACGGGCACCCAGGTGTCGGCCCTGTGGTAGATGGGGAACGGAGCCTGCCGCCTTTATGCACAAGTCAGCCGGAGCAGGAGAAACGCCTCCCCCACGGCAGGGGACAGGGTTTCCACCATTCCCACATAGGCAGGGGCGCGCCAGCCACCCCGGCCGGCATCCAGGGAGAGGCACAGCAGCACTGTACCCGAGGGAGAGACGGCGGTCCGCGCCTCTAACAGTCCCGCGGCATAGCCGCCGGCTAAATAAGGAATATCCTGGCTGTCCAGTATTCCCCGCCAGGCTGCGCCGTTGAAAACAGCGTCATAGGTCAGAAAAGGAGACGGAGCATGGGGATCAGAGCTCCAGCGGACGGCCATGGTCTGGCGGCGGGCGGGCTTGGACTGGGATAGACCGGACAGGCCGCCCAGGGACCAGCACTCAGCCATACCGTCGTGAGTCCACAGCTCCCACCGGAGGGCAAAGGAGTCCAGGTCATCAGCCAGAACCAGGTCGAAAAAGGCAATGGTTTCACCCCTGGCCTGTGCAGTCAGAACATCCAATTGGGAGGACTGTCGCGGAGCCGCTGTGGTCTCCTTCTGAGGCAGCAGCTCGGTGTGGTCCCGGGCATAGAGATAGCCTCCCCCCAGTAGAAGGACCAGCAGCAGAGCCAGAACGGACCAGAACAGGCCCCGCCACCGTCTTACCCTGGTGCCAAACTGGACTTGTCCCACCCGGAGGGAATCCAAGACCAGCTCCTCCCCGGGGAGACCCCCGGGAGCGCCTGACAGCAGCTCCGACACGGTGAGGTCCAGCAGGCTGGCCAGCGGCTCCAAAAGGGCGATGTCCGGAAAGTTCAGCCCCCGTTCCCACTTGCTCACTGCCTGGACAGAGACGTGAAGGGCCTGGGACAAGTTTTTCTGGGTCAGCTGTTTTTCTTTTCGGGCCTGAGCAATCAGTCGCCCGGTGTGAGTCGCGTTCATCCGCCCACCTCCCTGTGCCCAAAGTATACCAGACGGGGGCGCGGCTGGCAATCAACCTGAGGTTGACAGGGAATATTGCCTGAAATACAAACAAAACAGCCTGTGGATTGGCGGCCTTACGGCCCGCTCCACAGGCTGTTTTCCCTTATAGAGGTTATTTCCCCACGCAGAAGCGGGAGAAAATCCGGTTGGTGACGTCCTCACGAACAGACTGGCCGGTGAGCTCTCCCAACGCGGACAGGGCCTCCTCCACGTCTGTGAGGAGGGCGTCCGGAGTGACGCCCGCCTCCAATGCCTCCCGGGATCGGAGCACGGCCGCCTGGGCCCTCTGGGCCGCCTCCATCTGGCGCTGGTTGGTGAGAAGTTCGCCCGCCTGCTGCCCCTTCTCCCTGGGGAATTCACGGGAGATCAGTTCCGCCAGATCGCCCAATCCCAGGCCGGTCTTGGCACAGATGGGGGCGTGGGGGGCGATGTCCAGCTCTGAAGTCCATTCCAGCCGGGGAGGCAGATCCATCTTGTTCAGCAGAATAATGGTGGGGGCCAGTTCTACCGCCTGACGCACCAAGGCGGCGTCCTCCCGGCCTGCGGGCTGGGACTGGTCCAGGAGTACCAGAATAAGCCCCGCTTCCTCCATGGCCCGGCGGCTGCGGGCCACCCCCATCTGCTCGATGGGGTCGTCGCTGTCCCGCAGACCGGCGGTGTCCACCAGACGGAGCGTCACTCCCCCCAGCTCCACTCGCTCCTCCACCGTGTCCCGGGTGGTGCCGGGGATGTCGGTGACAATGGCCCGGTCATAGCCCACCAGGGCGTTGAGGAGGGAGGACTTGCCCGCGTTGGGGCGTCCGACAATGGCGCAGGGAATGCCGTCCCGGAGGTAGCGGCCCCGGCGATAGCTGGCGGTCAGGGCGCAAAGGGCCTGATACTGGTCCAGCAGGGCCTTGTCCAGCTCCTCCATGCGGAAGGGGTCAATATCCTCGTCCGGGTAGTCCAGCACCGCGTGAAAGTGGGCCATTACGTCCACCAGAGCGGAATAAATTGCCTCAATCTTTCGGGACAGAGCACCGGTGAGCTGGCCCGCCGCATGGCGGGCGCCTTCACGGTTTTTGGCTTCCAGCAGGTCGCCCACCGCCTCTGCCTGGGCCAGGTCCAGCTTGCCGTTGAGGAAGGCCCTGCGGGTGAACTCCCCCGGCCCCGCCTGACGGGCGCCCAGGGAGAAAAGGGCATCCAGCCCCAGAGACAGCACCATGGGGGAGCCGTGGCACTGGAACTCTGCGGTGTCTTCTCCCGTATAGCTGGCCGGGCCCCGGCTGTAGGTGCACAGCACCCGGTCAATGGGCTGCCCCTCGCGATCCAGCAGATCCCCATAGACCAGAGTACGGGGTGGGTGCTGGGACAAGGACTTTGCGCGCAAGGGGCGAAAGCATCCCTCTGCGATCTGCACCGCCCGGGAGCCGGACAGGCGCAGCACACCGATGGCTCCCGGGCCGGGAGGAGTGGAAATGGCTGCAATGGTATCTGGCGGCAGCGGCATAGAAGCATCCCCTTTCTTGTAAAAAATGAGACGGCCTGCGGGCCGGTTCCTGCAAAATAAGCCCGTCTGTTTTTTGTCGATAATTTACCCTTGACAGGTGTTATGGAAACTTAAAATAGAATAGACGCCATTCTTTAATTGACATAATACTATGTGGATAACCCTGTGGAAAATGTGGATAACCCTTGAAAACAGGGCAATGGGGGAATTTCATAACAGCTTTGTGGATATACACAAGGCTGCATACCCCGTGTCAAAAAATAAAAGAGAGATGAGAAGGCGGAAAAAACATATGAAGTCAAGCCCCGCAAAACACAGGCCGCGCCGGCTCACCCGGGGCAGGTAAGACGACGCGGTTTCAGTGCTGTAAGTGGCTTGGGCCGGCGGCAGGCGGTCCGAACCCCGGATGCGCCCGTCTGTGCCGCCTTCCCCCAAAGGGTACGCGCTGCATTGAATCAGCGGATCGCCGTTGGAGGCCGCCCGCTTCAGATGCGCCTTACCACGGCTCTCGCGGCCTGAACGCCGGACGCCCCCGCTTGAGCCAGGCCCCTGGTGACGCCGGCGCCGTCTCCGGCGGCAAAAAAGCCGGGGAGGGCGGTCTCCAGCTCACCCGTAAGCTGCAGGCGGGCGGAGTAGAACTTTACCTCCGCGCCGTAGAGCAGAGTGTCGTAGTTGGCGGTGCCGGGGGCCAGCTTGTCCAGCTGGTAGATCATCTCAATGATGTTGTCCAGCTGCCGCTTGGGCAGGGCCAGGGACAGATCACCGGGAATGGCGGCGGTGAGGGTGGGGCGGACAAAGGATTTGCTCATCCGGTGTTCGTTGGTCCGCCGGCCGCCCACCAGGTCGCCGAAGCGCTGGACCAGCACACCTCCCGCCAGCATGTTGGAGAGGGAGGCCACATGCTTGCCGTAGCGGTAAGGCTCGTTGAAGGGCTTGGTAAACCGGTTGGACACCAAAAGGGCGAAGTTGGTGTTTTCGCTGCGCAGGGCAGGATCGGCGTAGGAGTGGCCGTTGACGGTGTTGATGCCCTCCACATTTTCCGCCACCACGTGGCCGTAGGGGTTCATGCAGAAGGTGCGTACCTGGTCGCCATACTGCTGGGTGCGGTAGACCAGCTTGGATTCGTACACGACATCGGTGATGTGTTCAAAAACAGCGGCGGGCAGTTCCACCCGGACGCCGATGTCCACTTGGTTGTTCAGCAGCTCCAGCCCCAAAGCTTTGCACTGGTTGGAGAACCATTCGGCCCCCGACCGACCGGGGGCGGCGATCAGATACCGGCAGGACACCTCGCCGCCCTTGGACAGGGTCAGGCGGTAGGCTGGCTCAGCCTGGGTGATATGGCTGACCTCGGTGTTGAAGCGGAACTCCAGTTTGTTTTTCATAGCCTCGTAGATGTTGGTGAGGATGCGGAGATTGTTCTCCGTGCCCAGATGCTTGCACCGGGCCTGAAGCAGGTGCAGATCATAAGCCAGTGCACGGCGCTCCAGGGCCTTGGCCTCAGGGGTGGCGGTGGAGAACCATTGGGTGGTGGCTCCGTGTTCCACATTGATGGAGTCCACATATTCAATCAGCTCCATCACTTGGGCGGGATCCATAAAGTCAGTAAGCCAGCCGCCGAACTGGGTGGTGAAGTTGAATTTTCCGTCAGAAAAGGCGCCGGCTCCGCCAAAGCCGCACATGGTGTGGCACACGGGGCAGTGGATACACTCCTTGACTTTGCCCGCCACGATGGGGCAGCTGCGGTGGTAGATGTCATGGCCCTGATCCAAGGCTAAAATCCTCAAATCAGGCCGAAGCTTGGTCAGCTCGTAGGCGGCAAAAATGCCGGCTTCACCACAGCCCAGAATAACCACGTCGTAGTTGGGATTCATAAGGAAAGGCTCCTCTCAATTTATGATTGCCGCAGAACAATTACTTCTTATTATACCATGGACCAGAGAAAAAGAAAAGGGATCTTAAGCGGTGTAATTTTATGGATTTGCAGGTCAAAGGGGTCTGATTTCCCTGGAACAGGAAAAGATATGGGAAAAAGGCAGGGGGAAATGACGGTAAAAAGGGCAGCCTCAAAAAGAGGCTGCCCGGACATGGCTGAAAAGGGAGGCTGATCCGGCTGTCAGGAGGGGGCGGAGGGCTCACACGGGAAGGGTAATCCAGCCCAAATCCGCCAGTTGGGTGAGGGTGTCCTGGGGCAGATCCTGGGGACCGCCGTCCCCCAGGTGCAGACACCAGTGGGCCCCGGCCTGGGAGGGGAAGGATTCAGCCACACCGTCACAGGCCACCAGCACCCGATCTCCGGTTTTCAGACCGTCGAACAGATTCCCGGGTTTTGAACGGTCCCTCAGAACGATTGGCCCGCTGCTGCTGATGAGAATGCTGGCTCCGTTTTCCCCTTGGAGATAGCGGCCGGCGACTAGGGAATTTCCAGCGACGGTCCACCATATCAGGGGTGAGGCGCATACAAACAGAAGAGCCAGGGACAGAACCAGCAGATGCTTTCCCGCTGCCTTCAATGAAAAGTCCCCCCAGTCAAAAATTGATTTCTGTTTATATAGACGGAGAAACGAGAAAAAAGTTTCAGCTTTGGGAAAAAATTCCGATAAAAAGCCCGCCGGACACACCGGCGGGCCCCGCATCAACTTTTTTCCTGGAAGCTGGCCCCGCAGCCTCGGCAGGTGACGGTAATTTTCCCCTTTCCCCGGGGAACGCGAAGCTGCTGCCCGCAGTTGGGGCATTTAAAGTAGCGGTGTTCCTTGTCCCGGCGAATGGTCCTCTGCATGCGGAACCACTGGAGAACGGGGCCCGCCGCCCGCATAAATTTGACGTTTTCCTCCCGGCGCCGGGAGAGATTGCGGGAGAGCATACGGAACAAAGAGATGAAAATCAGCACCAGGCAGATCCAGTAAAGGACCGAAACTCTGGTGAATACAAAAATCAGGTACAGGGCCAAATACAGAGCAATGAAAAAAACATTCAGCTGATCATTTCCATACCGGCCGTACATAAAGCGCTGGATGGCGTTACGAATCATAAGGGATTGCCTCCTTTGAGAGAGAAGGACGGCAGGCGGAAACGCCTGCCGCAGCCTGACAATGCCCTCCTGCCGGCCAAAGGACCGGGAGGAGGAGAATCGGAAAGGGAAGCGCCGGGGGAGCTTCCCCTCTGTTTTATTATGAAGGGAACCGGAAGTTCAGGTTCCGCCGGACAAAAAACGCGGGTTTGTCAGCCTAAAATGGCTAAAATAATGATAGCGCGTCTGGGGGGACTCGTCAATAAGGCATTCGTAAACAAAGTGTAAATTCGGCCCGGGGCCGGGGGCTTAGAGGGGAAAAAGCCGTATTTCAAAGGAGAAAGAGGTGCAAAACGGTGTAAAATCCAGCCGCTTCGCCTGATTAAGTTTTTGTTGCGGAGGAGAGAAAAATAGGATATACTGTCCCCAATTGATAAAGTCTCATTGGAAATTGGGAGGGGCTGACCGTGAAACGGATCGACAAAGAGAATTATTATCTGGATATTGCTGAGACTGTGCTGGAACGCTCTACCTGTCTGCGCCGGTGCTACGGCGCTATCATCGTCAAGAATGATGAGATTGTGTCCACCGGCTACAACGGGGCGCCGCGGGGCCGAAAGAACTGCATGGATCTGGGTTACTGCACCCGGGAGGCCATGAATATTCCTTCTGGGCAGCGGTATGAGCTGTGCCGATCTGTCCACGCGGAGATGAACGCCATTATTTCCGCCGCACGGCGGGATACCCTGGGGGCGACCCTGTATCTGGCGGGCCGTGAGGCCCAAAGCGGGGAGCTGCTCCATGATGCCACCTCCTGTTCCATGTGCAGAAGGCTGATTATTAACGCGGGAATTGAGCGGGTGGTGATCCGGAATACGGACAGAGAGTATGCCGTAGTACATGTGGAGGATTGGATTCGGGAGGACGACTCCCTGCCGGAGAAGGTTTGAGCCCGCCGCTGGACCCTTCGCAGGAAGGCTTCAGGGGGGCTGTGAAAGGCCGCCCCGCGGGGTGTTTGGTTGGGCGGACGGGCCCTTGGGGTAAGTTTTGGGCGCAGGTCGAGGGCGGCTGGCCTGATTGCTTCTTTTGAGCAATTAACGTTTTAGTACTTTTTCGTCGTTCCAAAAACTGTCCGGCCTGTTGGAAATATCCTTCCAACAGGCCGGACCTCCCCGGCGGGGGAGGTTTTTTGCAGGGAAATTCCAGAAAACCCTTTGGCTTAAATGTGAATAAATCTTGACAGAGAAGCAGGTTGCCTTTACAATATGTACAGGACAAAAATGAAAAACCTGGGGGATGTTTTTCAGTTGTCGCAAGGGAGCGAATCGCCGCTGGCGTAACGCGCCTTGCGGCTCATTTTATGTACAAGACCCGTGAGGGCTCAAGGCCTGGACACGGGCGCTGGGGCGGTCCGCCTCAGCTTTATGAAACATTTTGGAGGTGTAAAAGACCATATGATACCCTATATCATCATCGGGGCGGTCATCGGAATCGTGATCGGTCTGGCGGTGGGGGTCCCGGTAGGCATCCAGCAGCGTAAAAAGTCCGCGGAGCGGGAAATCGGCTCGGCGGAGGAAGAAGCCAAGCGCATTGTAAACGAGGCGTATAAGAGCGCCGAGAGCAAGAAGCGCGAGGCGCTGGTGGAGGCCAAGGAAGAAATTCTGAAGGCCCGCAACGAGCATGAGAAAGAAGTTAAGGACCGCCGCGCAGACCTGCAGCGCCAGGAGCATCGTCTTCAGCAGAAAGAGGAGACCCTGGACCGGAAGACCGAAAACATTGAGAAAAAAGAGGAACAGCTGTCCGCCAGGCTGACCAAGCTGGAGGCCACCCAGGCCGAGGCGGAGGAGCTGAAAAAGAGCCAGCTGGATGTACTGGAGCGAATCTCCGGCTTTACCGCCGAGGAGGCAAAGAATTATCTGCTTCAGCAGCTGGAGGAAGATGTTGTCCACGAGTCGGCCATGAAAATCAAGGAAGTGGAGGCCCGATACAAGGACGAGGCGGACACAAAGGCCCGGGAAATTATTTCTCTGGCCATCCAGCGCTGTGCCGCCGACCATGTGGCTGAGGCCACCGTCTCCGTCGTGCCCCTGCCCAACGACGAGATGAAGGGACGCATCATCGGCCGAGAGGGCCGGAATATCCGCACCCTGGAGACAATGACCGGGGTGGATTTGATTATCGACGATACGCCGGAGGCCATTACCGTCTCCTGTTTTGATCCTGTCCGCCGGGAGATTGCCCGGCTGGCCCTGGAAAAGCTGATTCTGGATGGCCGCATCCATCCCGCCCGCATTGAAGAAATGGTAGAGAAGGCCAAGCGGGAAGTGGACGCCGTCATTAAGGCGGAGGGTGAGCGGGCCATCTTCGAGACAAATGTCCACGGGCTGCACCCTGAGCTTGTCAAGCTGCTGGGCCGTATGCGGTACCGTACCAGCTACGGCCAGAATGTGCTCAATCACTCCATTGAGGTGTCTCACGTGGCCGGCCTGCTGGCCGCTGAGATTGGAGCCAATGTGGCCGAAGCCAAGCGCGCCGGCCTTCTCCACGATTTGGGAAAAGCCATTGACCACGAGGTGGAGGGCTCCCATGTCCAGATTGGTGTGGAGCTGGCCCGGAAATACCGGGAGAGCGAGGGTGTGATTCACGCCATCCATGCCCACCACAACGATGTGGAGCCCAAGACGATTGTGGCTTGCCTGGTTCAGGCGGCCGATGCCATCTCCGCTGCCCGGCCCGGCGCCCGGCGGGAGAATCTGGAAAACTATATTAAGCGGCTGGAGATGCTGGAGGAGATTACCTCCTCCTTTAACGGTGTGGAGAAGTCCTTTGCCATTCAGGCTGGCCGCGAGGTGCGTATTATGGTGAAGCCCGAAGTAATCAGCGAGGACCAGATGGTTCTGCTGGCCCGGGATATTGCCAAAAAGATTGAGGATGAGTTGGAGTATCCCGGACAGATCAAGGTCCATCTGCTGCGGGAAACCAAAGCGATTGAGTACGCAAAGTAATTTTTAAAAGAATAAATACGAAATAAAATCGGGACGCCCCCCAGCGTCCCGATTTTTTATTTATAGCTTCTGCGGTCGATGAGATATCCGGCAGTTCAAACGGGGGGTGTCCGTCGGAAAGCCCGGGGGGCCCATCCGTTCCGCCGGTCCTCAGTCCTCGTTGGCTACAATCACCCGCAGGCGGCCGCCGCTGGAGTCCGTCTTATCATACCAGCCGGTGAGGGAGAAACCGTCCTCCTGAACCCGTGCCAGGGTGGACAGGTAGTATGTCCCGTTTTTCCGCTCGTACACCACCACATTGTCCGCCAGAGTATAGGTTTTGCCTCCGGCCTCAAAGCGGCTGCCAATGATTTCGCCATTTTTGGCGGAAGTCAGGGCGTACAGCTTTTCCGGGGATTCTGGGGAGCCCTTCGCTCTGATGCCGCCCACGGAGACGGGGTAGCGGATGGTGGTCTGGGAAATGGTCCCTTTTACGCCGCCCAGATCAAATTCATAGCTGTAGTAGCTGTTGATGTCCCCGGAGCCCATGCTGTCCATTCTGGTCAGGAGCCCGTACCGATACATATCTCCGGTGACGTCGTTGAGGATCATCCGGTCAATTTCTCCTTTTCCGTTCAAGGAGTAGTATTTCACCATGGAACCGGACAGACTGACCCCGGCCAGCCGGGCGGGATAGACCCGAACACCATATTCATCACTTACGTCCAGAATTTCCACGCCCGGGGCAAAGGAATAGGTTCCAACTTTTGTCCCTGAGGCGTTTACTGTGCCGGAGAGAGAGGCGCTGGACAAGGAGCGCAGCGTCACCCCGCCGGACTGGTCCGAGACGGTGATGCGCACCAGGCTTCCCTCACGCATACCGGTTTTGTTCTCATAGCGGTACGTCTGGCCGTCGGTGGCCAGCACGACCACCGTCCTGGCGTTGTATGTGCCGCCCTTTCCGTCGGAGTAGGAGCTGTTTTCAATGGAGGTGACCACGCCAATGCGCTCGCTTCCCACGGCGGCGGTGCCGCCGGAGGCGGTTCCCGTCACTGCCGCCACGGCGCCGTCACGGCCCAGAAGTAAGGTAACGGTATCACCCAAGTCGTACTCGCCCAAATCGGACAGGGCATAGGCGGCAGATGAGGTTTCTATTTTACAGGTGCGGCCGGCCACAGTCACTGATGTGGGATGGGAGGAGGTGGGCTCCAGAGCTTGAATGGTGCCGGTGACTCGGTCGCTGTATACCCACAGAGTATTCATGGAGCGGTTCCAGTAGATGATATCATCGTTTCGAATGGAGGAGAGGCTGGAAGATTTGCCGCCGCGGTAGACGGTGGAACCGGAGATGGAGAAGGGAATGGAGGACTGCCAGTCTCCCCGGGCCACCACCGGCCCCTCCATGGCGTTGTTGATCAGGGCCACCAGATCAATTTCTCCAGCTCCGTTCAGACTGTGGCCCAGTGTCTCGAGATAGACCGTTCCCCCTTTGTTTTTTGCAGTCATCATGTTGTAGAACAGGTACATGGCGTCCTGCCGGGTGAGGGGGGAGGAAGCGGCGGAGACGGTGACCCCCCGGTCCAGCTTCAAGCTGCGGTACATGGCCAGCTGGCCGGTGGGGTAGGAGCCGGAAAAGTCGGATGGGCCGTAACCCAGCAGCTGAAGGACGATGGTCACACCTTCGGCCAAATTAATTGGGCTGGAGGGTCGGAAGGTGCCATCACTGTATCCGGAGATCAGGCCTGCGGCCACTCCGGCCTCTACGTAGCCGGAGGCCCAGTGGTTCCGCGGTACGTCGGGATAGGGGGAGGTGGCGGCCTGCCCCACCTGCTCTCCTCCGGGGGTGGCTTTGATGGCCATGGTGACAAATTCGGCCCGGGTCACCTGGCGGGAGAGGTTCATGCCGCCGCTGTCACCCACCATGATGCCCAGGGCATTTACCACCTGGGCCGCCTCCTGGGCCGCTGCCGCAGACTCCGGCGCGGCCAGGGCGGGTATGGTCAGGGAAAGGGTAAGGCAGGCCGCCGTCAAGGCGGCGCGCAGTCGTATGCTTTTCATAACAAAACTCCTTTTCGGGTTGGAATGGAGAGAGAAGGGGAAGCCGGCGGGCTGACGGGGTCGGTGGCGCCTTCGCCCCAAAGATTCAGCCGATCCTGCGTTGACTTAGTCGTAGCGGAGGGCGTCAATGGGATTCAGTTTGGCCGCCTTGTTAGCGGGCAGATAGCCGAAGAGAATGCCGATGCCCACTGACACACCGAAGCTGATGAGGACTGCCTCCAAATTAGGGGTGGCATTAAAGGTGCCGCCTCCCATCTGGGAGGACAGCATCCCGCCGAATACGGAGCCCAGACCAGTGGCCAGAAGACAGCCGAAACCGATCCCCAGCAAACCGCCGATGGCGGAGGTGGTGCCGGCCTCAATAATAAATTGGCTGCGGATGTCCCGGCGTTTTGCCCCCAGGGATTTGCGGATGCCGATCTCACGGGTGCGCTCGGTGACGGAGACCAGCATGATATTCATAATACCAATGCCTCCCACCAGCAAAGAGATGGCGGCAATGGCCACCAGAACCGCCATAGCCACACCCATCATGGCGTTGATCTGGTTGGCCTGCTCCTCCATGGTATAGGTGTAGTAGGCGTCCGGATCCTGAAAGAAATCCTGGAGCATTCCGTCAATGACCACCTTGGCCGGAGCGGCGGTGTCCCGGGAAGTGCTGAGGAAAATGTACATGGTAACGTTTCGGGAGTGCTGAAGCTCCAGTGCGATCTCGTAGGGGATATAGATCTGGTCGTCCCGGCCTCCCTCGGCCATGAGGTCGCTGTTTTGCTTCAGCACCCCTACCACGGTAAAAGACTGGCCGCTGATGGTAAGACTTTTTCCCAGGGCGTCGCCGCCAAAGGCGTTCTGAGCCAGATAGGCGCCGATGACGCATACATTCTGCCGGCGGGCCACGTCCAGGTATTGGAGGAAGCGGCCCTGGGCCACCACCTCTCCGTCCAGTGTGTTTCCGGTTACCCGATTATACATGACTTCGCTGACGCCGTAAACCTTGGTTTTTTCAAACAGGGTTTCTCTGTGGCGTACCTTGGCGGTCAGACTGACATAGGGGGAGACACCGGACAGCAGATGTGGATTGTCGGCCACCAGGTCATACATGACCTGGGGTTCCAGCACCATGGTGGTGCCGTCTCCCCGGCCCCAAACATAGGTTTGGATCAAATTGACGCCCATCTTGTCCACCTGCTGCTCCACCATTCCGGTCAGGCCGTTGCCCAGGGAGATGATGACAATAACCGCGCCCACACCGATAATGATGCCCAGCATGGTGAGCAGGGAGCGCATTTTGCTGGTGACCAGGGCCTTTAGGGCCAGACGGAAGGACTGTCCAAAATTCATATCGATTCCTCCCGCATGTCCGAGGCTGTTTCAGAGTATATCAATTCCTCCGGGTCCTCCCCCGGCTGGACCACCGCACGGGGGTCCCGGGAGTCTCCGTCATAAATAATTTTGCCGTCTTGAAGACGAATGATGCGGTCAGCCTTCACCGCAATGGAGTTGTCATGGGTAATGAGGACCACGGTGTCCCCCTCCCGGTTCAATTTTTTTAAAAAGCCCAGCACGGCAGAAAGTCAAGCAAGTGCAACACCTAAATTATGGAACACTTCGGCAGGTGAGCGCCAGCCGAGGCATTTTCTGGGACGAGAATTGATAAGATCGACAACGGAATCTACAAACTTTTGCG
>Ga0129317_1001030_pt1 | contig 23147 bp, 27 predicted proteins | sample Cm1ome_FD_94430 | JGI IMG/M metagenome (GOLD analysis project Ga0129317, IMG submission 94430) | Eastern black-and-white colobus group fecal microbial communities from Wisconsin, USA - Cm1105 metagenome | ecosystem: Host-associated > Mammals > Digestive system > Large intestine > Fecal | place... | reverse complement strand
TAAGGCGACGAAATAAAACAAAGCGCTCCGCAAGGGGTGAATCAAAAAACAGTCCGGTGGACTGTTTTTTGAGAGGGGACGCCCTGCAAGTGAGGGCGTCCCTTGATTGAGCGGATGATAGTCGCCACTATAATACGAATTTTTCGGGACGCCGAGGGCGGCGTCCCCTACATTATGCTAATGGCTAATGGCTAATGGCTGACGGCTCAAATCGGAATTCAGCAAAGTTATTACGATAAATTCCGATTTATAATATCTACGCGATAATACAGCGTTGAAATGCTGTAAAAAATGGCAGTTGCTAAAGTCGGGCTTCCGTGATATAATTAATGTGTCCCCAATAACCGCAGCCCGGCGGTTATTGCCCCGAACTTTGTTCGGGGAGCGCAAATTCTTTATAATATTGGGAATTTGCGCGTCACATTTCTTTATGTCAAGCTCATTTTGCCCTGAAGGGCAAAACAAGGTGCAGGAAAAATTATCAATATCATTATTTTTTCTTGCACCTTGACAACTAAAAATCGGCTTTAAAAAGCTATATAAAGCCGATTTTTAGTTGCTGAGCAGGCATTGATCAGGTATATGATCTTTACGGAGGTACACCATGAAAAAGCGATACAGCATTCCCCTCATCATTATAGCGGCAATGGTTGTGCTAAATGTCATAGCGCGTCTGAGCCGCCCGTTTGCTGATTTTTATGCCGAGAAGATATTTCCCGTTATATCCACAGCGGTCTCCTTTGTTACGGGACTTCTGCCCTTTTCACTGGGGGAGATGCTGACGGTCGCAGCGGTGGCGCTGTTTATATTGGGCATACCGCTGTTTCTGATACTGCTTATTTTCAGAAAGGGCAAACGCCGTGCCACAGCAGCCTTTGCGTGTACACTTGCCCTGTGGATACTCTGCTACATAACCACTACCGAGACAATGAACTGCTTCATCATGTACCAGTGTACGCCCCTTTCCGAGAAGTATTTCCCCGATGCTCCCGACCATACCGACGAGGAGATAACAGAGCTTTACGGAATGCTCATAGAAAAGTGCAACGAGCTTGCAGTGCAGGTACACCGAGACGAGGACGGCTGCTTTGATATCACCTGCGACTTCAAGGAGGAAGCAAAAAAGGCGATGAAAAAAGCAGGGGAGAAATATCCTCAGCTCCGCGGCTTTTATCCCGACCCCAAGCCCATACAGTTCTCATACTTCATGAGCCAGTCCCACCTTACGGGCATATATCTGCCCTACACCATAGAGGCTAACTACAACGACGACATGGTGCGCGCAAATCTGCCTGCCACGGTCTGCCACGAGCTTTCCCACCTGAAAGGCTTCATACAGGAGGACGAGGCTAACTTCCTTGCATTTGTGGCGGCAACAGGCAGTGACAATGTGGAGTTTCAGTATGCAGGCTATCTGGACGCCCTTGAGTACGTCCACAATGCGGTGTGGGAAAATGAGGTGGAGGACGCCATGGCGCTGTCGGGAACTATTTCCGAAGAAGTCCTCCGTGACTGGTTCAGGTTCATGCCCGAGAATTACTGGGAGGACAACGCTGCCAAGGAGGTCATCTCCACGGAGAAAGTCAGCGAGGCTTCCACGGCAGCCATAGACACTAACATAAAAATGAACGGCAGAGATGACGGCATCAGAGCCTATGACATGGTGGTGGAGCTTCTGCTGGACTACTATTACAGTTAAGAGTTACTATCAGATGTAAAACTCACAGCTCAATAATAACGGAGGAAAAAATGAAAAAGATTATTGCAGGAATTGCAGCACTTACCATTGCACTCAGCGCATTCACAGGCTGCACAGACAAGAAAAACGACAAGAGCACAGCTTCCAAGGGAGCTGTCACCACTGCACAGGAGAACAAAGAGGGAAAAACTTCTGCCGAAAGCTCCTGTGAGGATGTTATAAGAGAGTTCATACAGGCTTATAATGACAATGACCGCGAAAAGACCTTTACGATGATGTATCCTGACGGCTCAATTGACCTTCTGAATGTCTTGCTGAAGACGTCCGAAGATGACGATTATACAATAGAGGACTATATAAACGAGGCACAGTACATGATATATGACGATAACGAGCCCGAGAAGATCAATTTCAAACGTATCATCAGCACAGAACCTCTTATTCCCGACGAGGAATACGATATCAAGAGAGAGTACGGAACGATCCAGTGTATGGTCGACTACATGAATGAGCATGGCGGTCCCGACAAGGTAGAACCCGAAAAGCTCGAGGAATATATGGCTGAACAGAGGGAAGAAGATGTGTTTGAAAAGACTGAGATCACAGAGGGCTATTATGTATTGATGGAGCTTGAAAACGAAAACGGCGATACTGATAAAGGAAATGCGATAGTTTACCGACTCAACGACGGAAACCTGAAGGTTATGATCACTCACAGCAGGACAGACCAGGTCCGGACAACCGCAACACAGCTCTATAAGGCTGGAAACACTGTATTGCTCGATATGTATGAGTCAGGCGATTCGGACGGTATTGAAGATAATCAGTACTATATAGTAAGCTCTGACAAGAGTCTTGATCTGAACGTCCCCGACAGCTTTGACCCCGAGATATTCAAAAGCGGTTTAGATAAGTACTCGGATAAAGCAAATGATTCGGAGTGGTTCATGGTCATCAATAAGGACGTTGTGATCTATGCAGTTATAAAAGTTCCCGAGATAAGCGATATTACTGCCACATATCCTGAATACAGCATACTGACAGCAGACGGCGATGGTTACAAGACAGAGAAGGATGAAGCAGGAAAGAGTTTTGAGGAGCTTTACGACATCTGCAAGGAATTAATAAGCCGATAACAACGGAGGAAAAAATATGAAAAAGACTATTGCAGGAATTGCAGCACTTACCATTGCACTTAGTGCGTTCACAGGCTGCACGGACAAGAAAAACAACAAGAGCACAGGAGGTTCTTCTGAGGCAGTGACCACAGCTGCTCAGCAGGATACGACCGTGGAAAAGACAACCGCTCAGGATACCACAGCTGCGGAGAAGACCACAGCCTCATCGGACGATCCCTCAGTTTCCGCAGAGGGATATGAGAAGGTACTCAGGGAGTTCATAGACGCCTACAACAATGAGGACTACAAAAAGACCTTTGAGCTCACCATGCCCGACGGTGCAGAGAAAGTAATGAAGCTTCTGGCTTCATCGGAGACCATGCAGAACGAGTACGGCGGTATCTCCGAGGAGGAGATGATAAAGGAGTCACAGGAATCGCTGTTCCTCGGCAAGAAGGACGGCACTCTTGTGCCGGGTGAAATAAAGAAGACCGAACCCCTTACCGAAGAGGAGACCTTTGAGCTCAGGTCTGAAATTGCAATGATCACCCTGTGTCTGGACTATATAGACAGCCACGGCGGAACTGAGGGCGTTGACACCGAGGCTATGTTAAACGAAATAATGGATTATGATCTCGAAGCTGCTGCGGCAGAGGTGGAGCTGGACGAGTCATATTATATCATCTTCGGTCTGGAGAACGAAAAGTGGGACTGGAGCGGTGACGGCAACGCCATTGTCTACCGTGTCAGGGGCGGCAGCTGGAAAATATCTGCCAATGATCTTATCGGAACACTTTCAGGGGGCAAAGACAAAAGGCTCGATACCGCGGCTGATAGCTTATACAAGGCTGCCAATACCGCCCTTATCGAGCTGGACGAGGAAGGGGACATCAAGAACGACAGTGATGAATTTATAGTATCATCCGACAGCGGCAAAGACTTCAATGTGCCTGCGGACTTTGACGCTGATCTGTTCCGCAGCCGTATTAAGAACTACTGTGATTATGAAGGAGACTGGTTCGTGAAGATGCAGGGTGCCTATGCGCTGGAGACAGCGGTATTTGACTCAGAAAAGCCACACAGTGTGGGCACTTATCCGCCGTCTGACTACGTTGACTTCGCATACGAGGGTATGACCTATGACGAGATATACAATAAAGCCTGCGAGGACATAGGCTGAGGATAACAGGAGGATCTTATGAAAAAAACGGCAATACTTATTACAGCATTCATCACATCATTATCATTGCTCACAGCCTGTGAAAAAGATGATACGAGCAGCGAAAATAAGGCTGAAAGCTCTCAGATAAGCACCGAGAGCAGCACAGATAATACACAGCCGGTGAGTGAAGTCACCACCACCGCTGCTCAGCAGGAGACCACTGTCGGGGAGCTGCCCGATGTGACCGCAGACATGGACGACGAATCCGCAGTAAAGCTGACACTGGAGAAATTCTTCAAAGCCATGAATGACAGAGACAAGAGCGGCGAATTATTGCTGAGCGGTCATGACAGCGCGGTGCTTGACAAAAAGATGAGCGAAAAGGGAAAGCGTAACGGGACGAAAAGTATCTACGATTTCGTCGGCGAAGGGGAGTGGTATGAAAGCTCCGAGCTCGAAGATCATCTTGACGGCAGGCTTGTCAGCATCGAGAGCGTCAAAAGGATACCCGATGATGATACATATCGGGAGAGACGCGGATATCTGATAGGTCAGTGGATAGAGCAGTATATTGAGGAGCACGGCGGTATCGACAACACCGATCCCAATCAGTTTTTTGAAGATCGCATTGAATATTGTCAAAAAATGGAAGTAACAGAGGTGGAGGGGCTCACTGCCTACAGCCTTGATTTTGTCTACACTCTTGGCTCGGAGGAGAGCTACGGCTATGCTCATATCTATCGTGTAGGTGACGGTAACTGGGGCGTGAATGAAGTGGTATTCCTTGATAACAATAAGGAGTACCTGGAGGATGACGCAGGAAGTCTGCGGAGAATGGCAAATGATATTGCAAGCGTAGTTTTTTACTCAGAAGATGATGATTACAGAAAGTATGAAGATGCATGGTATATCATAAGCAAGGATGAGAGCCTTAATTATAATGTTCCCGAGAGCTTTGATGTCGAAGGGTTTTACGAAAGAATAATAGATGCAGTAATGATGCCATACTCCACAGACTGGTTCATTTTGTTCCATGAAACAGATGCAGTTCTCGCGGTTACTGCTCATGATGAAAACCATCTGGTATGGGGCAGCGACATTAACGTTTTTGATGAGAAAGAGGAATACCAAATGATAGACTATGATGTAAACGGACGCTATACATATGAGGAGCTTTACAACAACTGCATCAGTGCTATAGGCGGCTGATACCTGCATATACGGAAAAGTCTCTGAATATACTTGACTATCAAGTATTTCGGAGGTAAGACCATGCAGGACAAGACCGCTGCGAAAAATCAGAACATTACACTCGAGAACCGCAAGAACCTGACAATATCGGGGATAACCGACGTTGACAGCTTTGATGAAAAGGAGATAAGTCTCTACACTCAGCTGGGAGAGCTGTCCGTTCAGGGCAGGGAGCTCCACATCGACTCCATGAGCGTCGAGACGGGAGACATGACCATAACAGGCGAGATATGGGCGATAGTCTACGGTGACGGCGACAGAAAGGGACCCCTCTCCGCACTGGGCAGGCTGTTCCGATGAGAGGACTTGAAAACTTTCTCTCCGTCAGCGAGGAGCTGCGGCTTTTCGGCATATCCTGCCTTATAGGCGCGGCTCTCGGCGTAGTCTTTGACGTTTTCCGCGCATTCCGCCTGATATTTCCCCACAACAGCTTCCTTACGGCAGCGGAGGATTTCGCCTTTCTGGGCCTTTACGCCCTTGTTTTCGCAGTGTTCTCCGCAGTCTTTGCAAGGGGCGAGACAAGGCTGTATTACGCCTTGGGGAACCTTCTGGGCTTTGCGGTCTATATGGCTGTCGTGGGCAGCGTTGTCATGAGCACTCTCCGCAAGCTTCTGACCATTTCGGGAGCAGTCTTAGGCGTTGTGTTCCGTCCGCTGCGAGGAGTTTATATACTTATTCGTGCAAAAGCAACAGCCGCTTTTGTAGGAATTTACCGAATTATTGTTAAACCACTTAAAAAAATAAAAATAGTATTGCTAAACAGGCGGCATCTGTTGTATAATAAAATGGAAAATAAAAAGAGAAAGAACGTGAAAAGCGTTGTCGAAAAAAATGAGACATGAAAAGCAGAAGAAAAAAGGTCTGTTCAATCGCGGACTTGTAAAGCTTGCAGCTGTTGCAGTAGTCATCGGCTGCGGAGTTCTTATCGCGACCACGCTCAGGGACTGCGCCGAAAAAGAGGAGCAGATGGAGCTCATACAGACTAAAATAGATTCATACGAGACCGAAAATGCCGAGCTGCAGCGTGTCCTTGACAGTGATGACCTCAATGCCTATATGGAAAAGGTCGCACTTGAAGAGAGAGGCTATGCCTATCCCGACGAGCGCAGATTCTACGACACTACAAGGGATTAATAGGTTCCGCGGAGAAGGGACCATAAAAAGGAGTTATAAATAAGTATGCAGCTGGAAATAGGTAAGATCTACAATGGCAAGGTCAAGGGAATAACACAGTACGGAGCATTCGTCGATATCGACGGCGGAGGCACGGGAATGGTGCATATTTCCGAGATCGCCAATACATATGTAAGCGATATCCGTGAGCACCTTACTGAGGAGCAGGAGGTGCAGGTAAAGGTCATCGGCATCAACGAGCAGGGAAAGGTCAGCCTTTCCATCAAGAAGGTGTCGGACAACGGTGACTCACAGCCCCGTCAGAGACGCTTTGACAAGGGTCAGGGCAGACCCGACCGCAGCTTCGATAAGGGCGGCGACAGGGGCGAAAGAGGCGACCGCAGTGCAGACAGAGGCGACAGGGGTGCTGAGAGAGGCGACAGGGGTGCTGAGAGAGGAGATCGCGGCGATAAGGGCGGCGACCGCAGTGAGCGCCGCAGCAAGCCCAATATCTGGGAGCCCAAGAAGCAGATACCTCAGTCGGAAATGACCTTTGAGGATATGATGTCACGCTTCAAGCAGACCAGCGAGGAGCGTATGTGCGACCTCAAGCGCAGTACCGACAGAAAGAACGGTACCAGAAGAAAGTAATACAGAGCCGTCCGTAAGGGCGGCTTTTTGCTGCCCTGCCGTCAATGTGCTTTCTGAACGGGCGTCTCCTGCAAACTTGCCGCTTATCACTCTTTACATCGGGCGAAAAAAGTGGTATAATAATATAGATTATCAATTAATGGCGGAGAAAGTTATGATATTCAAGAACAATCCCGAGCTTATTGAAAAGCCCGACCATCTGCATTATCCTATTTGCCGCGGAAGACTTGAGGAGATAAACCAGATCAGCACAAGGATACTGAAGTTTACCATAGGTGCTGCTATTCTGATGGCAGCGGTGTCTCTTTTAGGCGCACCTCTCCACGTTGTGGGGTGGCTGCCCATGATGTTCACCATGAAAGATATCGAGTTTGGCATGGGCGGCGGATTTTGCATAACACAGGCGTTGATATCCCTGCTGCTCATCGTTTTTGCAGCTTTGGGCTGCACAGAGCGCAAAATATTCGATGTTTTGCTGTGCTTTGCCTATATGGCTATGCTGGTGTGCTCAATATTCATCCATCTCAGCATATTTGACGCATTCACTTTCATTATCGGACTTGCAGGAACACTGTACAGCTTCGGTATACTGAAGGGATATATAGATTTCAAGCAGCTCAGAAAGACTGAGGGCTATCCTATATTCAGCGTATCTCTTGCAGAGTACGACGACAGGAAGAAAAACAGTCCCGACGGCTATTACCGCGACCACTACGACGAGCTGGTGCGTCAGAGACTTATGCAGCAGCGTCAGGGCTCACAGCCTGCAAATATGCAGCAGGGCGGCGGAATAAAATCGTTTTCACAGGCGCAGTCCGATTCGGGCGGTCTGGGAGATATGCCCGAACTCAATATATCAAAGCCGGTCATGAAAAAGGCTGCTCCCGACAGATTTGTTTCAAAGTCGGGGAAAGAGAGCAAGGTGCTTTTCAGCGAGCTGAAGCTCAGATAAAGGGGGAAAAACTATGTTTGCAAAGGTGTCAAGTCTCGGACTCTTCGGACTCAACGCATTTCCCGTTGATGTGGAGATAGATATAAGCCGCGGCAATCCCGTTTTTGAGATAGTCGGACTTCCCGACACTGTCGTAAAGGAGAGCCGTGAACGTATCCGCGCAGCTCTGCGCTCATGCAGCATAAGCTTTCCCGTGGCATCGGTGATGATAAACCTTGCCCCCGCAGATACGAAAAAGAGCGGCTCTGTCCACGATATGGCGATATTCATGGCTATACTCCGCGCGATGAGAATGATAAGCGAGGAGCCCGACGGCTGCTCGTTCATAGGCGAGATATCTCTCAACGGCGATATCCGCCGTATAAACGGCGTTCTGCCCATGGTGATGCTGGCGAGGGAGATAGGCATAAAGTCTGTGTTTGTCCCTGCGGAAAATGCCAAGGAGGCTTCCGTTATCGACGGCGTGGACATTTATGCTGTACACAATGCCGAGGAGCTAATAAGGCACTTCCGCGGCGAGGAGAAGCTTCAGCCATGCCCTCACTATATACCGCCCGAGGCTGCATACAACGAGCCCCTTGACTTTTCGGACGTAAGGGGTCAGCAGTCCGCGAAAAAGGCTCTGGAGATAGCCGCGGCAGGCGGACATAATGCCCTGCTCATAGGCTCTCCCGGAAGCGGAAAGAGTATGCTTGCAAAGCGTATGCCATCCATACTTCCGCCACTTACCTTTGAGGAAGCCCTCGAGACCACAAAAATACATTCCATCTCGGGATTACTTACGCCCGAAATGCCCATAATAACCAAAAGACCATTCCGCTCGCCCCACCACACCATTTCATCGGCAGGACTTGCAGGCGGCGGAACAGTTCCACACCCGGGAGAGGTCTCCCTCGCCCACAACGGACTTCTGTTTCTGGACGAGCTTGCGGAGTTTGACCGCAAAACGCTGGAGATACTCCGACAGCCGCTCGAGGACAGAAAGGTTACTATCGCAAGAGCCTCGGGAACGGTGACCTATCCCTGCACCATAATGCTCATAGGCGCCATGAATCCCTGTCCCTGCGGATATTACGGTCACCCAAAGCGCAAGTGCATATGCCCGAAGAATAAGGTCACGGGCTATCTCTCAAAGATATCGGGACCCCTGCTGGACCGTTTTGACCTCCATATAGAGGTCGCTCCCGTGGAGTTCGGCGACCTCTCCTCAAAGACAAAGGAGGAGAGCTCTGCAGAGATAAGAAAGCGTGTAGTTGCGGCGCGAGCCATTCAGGAGGAGCGCTTTAAGGGCACGGGCATAACCTGCAACGCCCTTATCACTCCCGATAAGCTTCAGGAGTTTTGTCCCATGGACGACGCTGCCGAGACACTGATGAAGAACGTGTTCGACAGGCTGGGACTCAGTGCAAGAGCCTATGACCGCATACTCAAAGTCGCAAGGACCATCGCTGACATAGACGGCTCCGAGGTCATAAGGAAAAACCATGTGGCAGCTGCTGCACAGTTCCGCAGCCTCGACCGCAAATACTGGACGGAATGAGAGGTCAGTGATAAGTTTTTAGTGATTAGTGCTTAGTATGGGCGGCGTTCCGGACTTACCTGACAAAAATACACCATGAGACAACAAAAACGAAAGAAAGATAAAAAAAGGAGAAACAATGAAATCGGCATTTAAGAAACTGCCCTCGGGCAAGCACAGCATAGACGCAGGACTGCTCTTTGCGGTCACGCTTTGCTCTGCAATAAGTACGCTGCTGATATACTCCATAACCCATAACAAGGTACTTGAGACCGTGGGCTCCAGCTACTGGAAAACACAGGCTTTTTCAATGGGCGTCGGAATAGTGGCAGCGATCGTAATCTCGTTCATCGACTACCGGAAGCTGGTAAAGCTGTGGGTCATATTCGTGCCATTGTCCCTTGGACTGATGGCGCTGACCTTTACCTCGCTGGGATATCGGCGAGAGGGCGCGGACGATCAGGCTTGGCTCAATCTGGGATTTATTCAGTTCCAGCCCTCTGAGGTGCTGAAAATGGCGTTCATACTCACCTTTGCCTACCACCTTTCAAGGGACGAGGAGGAGATGAACAAGCCCCTGCATATGCTGCTGATAATCATTCACGGCATGATCCCTCTCGGTATCGTCGGAATGCAGGGCGACTACGGAACAGCTATCGTATTTGCGGCTATCTTCGCATTCATGATATGCTCGGCTAAGATATCGTGGAAGTATCTTGTGGCTGCTCCCTTTGTCATTGCTGCGGGAGTTGCGGGAATGTGGTTCTTTGCACTTAGCGAGTTCCACAAGAAGCGTATCCTCATACTTTTCCACCCGGGTACAGACCCCGAGTACATCGAGTACCAGCAGGATCTCGGTCTGGCGGCGCTGAAGTCGGGCGGAGTCTTCGGAAAGGGACTTTTCGGCAAGCCCGATGACTACATCACTGTTCCCGAGATACACAACGACTTCATCTTCACCTACGCAGGACAGGTATTCGGCTTTGTAGGCTCCATCGGACTCATAATCATACTGGCTTATATCTGCCTGAAGATATTCGGTGACAGCCGTGTCTGCCGCGACCATCTCGGCAAGTTCATCTGCATGGGTGCATTCGGACTTATCCTTTCCCACTGTATCATGAATATAGGCATGGTACTGAAAGTCGCTCCCGTTATCGGTGTTCCGCTGCCATTCCTCAGTGCGGGCGGTACGGCTATGATAAGTATGTACGGTATCATAGGACTGGTGCTCAGCACATACAGTCACCGCGCCGTGAACTACAACGTCTTCTACGATGAGGACGAGGACGAATAATACGGAAGTTCTGCCCCTGAGCGTCTTGTCGCGTTCAGGGGCTTTGTGTTTATTTCGATAAATCATAATTTATCATAATGTAGGGGACGCCGCCCTCGGCGTCCCGCGAGATATATTACACTCCCAACGGGACGCCGAGGGCGGCGTCCCCTACATTAGCTAACGGCTAAGGGCTAAGGGCTCAAATCATAATTTAGCAAAGCTAAATTATGATTTACATTAGTACCCAATATAACACTATGCACTGATCACTAACCTCTGCTAACCATTTTCGGTTGACAAATGCCCGTATAGGTAGTACAATAAAGATATAACATATAGTGGAGGTGTTTGTATGAAAAAGAACAGAAAAACTGCTCTTATGGCAGCTGTGCTCACAGGTGCGGCAATGCTCACGGGCTGCGATCCCGGAAGCGATGATGTGCAGGACGTTTACGGTCCGCCTGTTACGGAAAATTCTTCCGCCGCCTACACGGTCCCTGCCGTATACGGACCGCCGCCCACTGATGAATTCGCTACCGACCCCATCACTCAGCCCGATACCACCGAATATGAACCTGAAAAGGACAGTATTCAGCTTGTATACGGTCCGCCTGAGTCATTCAATAACTGACACAAAGGAGGGAACAGCCATGAACAGGGTGAAAGCTGCGCTTATTGCGGCTCTGCTTTCGGGGACGGTCTGCCTTTGCGGCTGTGATCTCCTGAGAGATAAGGAAGGACTTGATACTGCAGACCCTTTTCAGACAGAGGAGGAAGCCGAGGCTCCCGACGAGTCTGACGATCAGCAGGGATTGGCGATAAAAGGCTTCCGCGACATGATAGCAGACAAGTACGGCGAAGCAGATAACAGCGGAGAAAACAGCGATGGAACGCTTGATTACGATTCGCCCGATCTGTTCACGGAGTAATACTGCACAAATCAGGCTTCGCAGCTTTGTGCAGGTCTACAAAGTTGAAAGAGAACGAAAAAAACTGCGCCCATTTAGGACATTTATTTTATAGCACTGTGGAACCGTGACAGCCGACCTTATATATAGATCACTTGCTAATTCGGCTGTCACGCCATAGATTATTGAAGGGAGTGTTTGATCATGAAAAAAACTTTACGAACCGTCGTCACCGCTGCAATGTTTGCTGCTGCCAATCTGTCAGCTCTTCCTGCAAATGCGGATGATAGCTTTGAGGCGCCCGATCTGAGAAACAACGTCGAAAGAGAAGTATACAGCGAGTTCTACGGCGCATACGGTATGCCTCCTACGGAAAATGTAACTACAACTGCGGCAGACTTTGAGCAGACATTTACTACTATGACTACCACTGTCCGCCCTCAGCCTGTTTACGGTCCTCCTCCGACAACCTCGGAGCAGCTTGACACCACAACTTCAACAAGTCAGCAGATCGAGACCACTACTACAACAAGTCAGGAGCTTGAGGAGCTCTTTACAACTACAACCGCTGAGCCTGTTCCTCAGCCTGCTTACGGTCCGCCTATCGTACTTTGCTTCGGAGATGTAAATGTTGACGGCGATGTTGACAGCTTCGATGTGCTTGCCGTAAGGAAAATGCTCCTCAATAACGAGATAGATTACAGAAAGCTTCGCTATGAGCCTTACTACGGCGATATGAACGGCGACGGAAAGCTGGGTGTTTCCGACCTTATCCTCATTCAGAAGCTTGTTCTGGGCAAGGTTACGCAGAGAGAGCTCCAGAATGAGTTCGGTATCAGCTACAATATGAATGTTGAGATAGAGGGTATAGCTCAGCCCCCTGCCGATCCCGATGACCCCAATGTGGCTAAGCCGATAGACGAGTACGATCCGGGCAAGGATATCGTTGTGACTCTTTACGGTATAAGACCCACGGATGATATAACAAAGGATATGCTGGATCCCAACGGTCAGGAGAAGTAATATGCTCAATGTTGATATGAAGCGCTCCCATCTGGAGCAGATGAGAGAGTACAGAAAAAGACTGATGGTAAAGCCTCAGCTCCGCAACCTCTTTCTGGAGCTGACACTGCGCTGCAATGAGAGATGTATGCACTGCGGAAGCCACTGCGGAGAGGTGTTCTCCGAGGAGCTCACTGTGGAGCAGTATCGCACATTCCTTCAGCAGGTAAAGGAGGACATGGGCACAGGCGGCAAAATGCTGGATATCACAGGCGGAGAGCCCCTTCTCAGGAAGGAGTTCTTCGATATCATGGGCGCTGCTCATGAGCTGGGCTTCAGCTGGGGCATGACCAGCAATGCCACACTCATAGACGACAGCGTTGCCAAGGACCTTAAAAAAGTGGGTATAGGCACTATCTCCGTCAGCATCGACGGTCTGGAGCAGACCCACGACGAGTTCAGAAGAACTCCTGGCGGCTATAAAAAGGCTATGGAGGGCATAGAGTCTCTGCTGCGCTGCGGCGGTCTGGAGCACGTTCAGGTCACCACCGTTGTTACCCACAAGAATATCGGCGAGCTTGACGAGCTTTTCAGGATATTCAACGATATGGACATCGACTCATGGCGTGTTATCAATATGGAGCCCATGGGACGCGCCAAGGAACACCCCGAGCTCATCCTTACTCCCGATGATTACAGAACCATGTTCGAGTTCATCAGGAATAAGAGAATGCAGGGTGAGCCCGTAAGCTACGGATGCAGCCACTACCTTGGCATGGAGTACGAGCGCGAGGTCAGGGACTGGTATTACCTCTGCACCGCAGGTCTGTATACCGCAAGCATCTGCGCTAACGGCGATATCATCGCCTGTCTTGACATTGAGCGCAGACCTGAGTTCATTCAGGGAAATGTGCTCCGCGACAGATTCAGCGAGGTCTGGAACAATAAATTCAGTATTTTCAGACGCGACCTCTCCGACGATAACGAGGTCTGTTCAAAGTGTGACCAGAAGGACTTCTGCCACGGCGACGCATATCACAGCTGGGACTTCGACAACAACCGTCCTCAGGTGTGCTTCAAGGACATTCTTTTCTGAGCACGATAATAATTCTTTTCTTTCAGATAAAGGTACGGGAGCAGTAGGCTCCCGTATTTTTCGTCTGTCTGGATAAAACCGCATAAATTATACCTGAAGGCTATTGAAAAATATGTGACTTTCTGATATAATATATAGTGATCTGTTTTATTCTGAGACGAAAGGAGTTAATGCAATGGATCTGAAAAACACCATCACTCAGCTGTCCGAGGCGTCGGGGGCGTCGGGAAGCGAGGAGGACGCCGCAGGACTTGCTCTGGCAATGCTCCGTGAATACTGCCCCGATGCAGCTATATCGGGCGGAAATGTCATCGGAAACTTTGGCGTTCACGCTGAGGGGCGTCCAAAGCTTGTTCTCGATGCCCATATCGATCAGGTGGGATTTGCCGTGACAGCCATCACCGATGAGGGCTTCATCAAGGTGGGGAACATAGGAGGTCTCGACCGCAGACTTCTCCCTGCACAGCCCGTTGTCATCCACGGAAAAAGCGATATCAAGGGAGTTATATGCTCTGTTCCGCCACATCTTACCAGCGGAAGTACTCCCGTGCCCGAGATAAGCGATATCGCCATCGACACCGGCATGACAAAAGCCGAGCTGGAGCAGACAGTCTCCCTCGGTGACAGTATCACATTTGACGTTACCTGCCGCGATCTCCTTGGCAGCCGTATCACAGGCGGCGCTCTGGACGACCGCTGCGGAGTTGCCTGCCTGCTATATACCCTTGAACTGCTGAAAGGGCAGGAGACCGCCTATAATGTCACCGTTATCTTCTCCGTGCAGGAGGAGGTGGGGGAGCGCGGTGCCAAGACAGGCGCTTTCACCATTGATCCAGATATCGCGCTGGCTGTGGACGTCAGCTTCGCCTATGCCATAGGTGAGGACGAGAGCAAGTGCGGATATCTCGGCGGAGGTCCCATGATAGGAGTTTCACCCTCCCTGTCCCGCGAGATAAGCGACAGCCTTATGGCAGCTGCCGAGGCTGCGGATATCCCCTATCAGACAGAGGTCATGAGCGGACTTACCTCCACAAATGCAGACCGCTATTCAGTCAGCCGCGGCGGTGCAAAAGCCTGCACTGTCTCCATACCGCTCCGCAATATGCACACTCCCGTTGAGGTCATCGACCTTACAGATGTGGAGCTTACCGCAAGACTCCTTGCGGAATTCATAAAGGAGGGCTGATCATGAAGGAACTTCTGAAGGAATTATGCCTTACCGACGGCATTTCGGGCGATGAGGGAGCTGTACGCGACCTTATCATAAGCAAGGTCAAGGACTATTGCCAGTACAGCGTGGATGACCTTGGCAACCTTATCTGCTTCCGCAAGGGAAGAAAGTCCCCGAAGAAAAAACTGATGATATGCGCCCACATGGACGAGGTGGGCTTCATGGTAACATATATCCGCGCCGACGGAACTCTCCGCTTTGACTGCGTGGGCGGCATAGACCCCTCTGTCATCATCGGCAGACAGGTCCGCGTTGGAAAAGACCGTATCAGCGGAGTCGTGGGCTCTACGGCTGTGCATAACCTGAGCAGGGAGCAGCGCGAAAAGGCTCCCTCGGTGGACAGTCTCTACATCGACATCGGCGCCGCAAGCAAGGAGGAGGCTGAAAAGTATGTCTCCCTCGGCGACTGCGTTTACTATGATTCGGAGTTCACCGAGCTTGGTGAGCACTGCGTAAAGTCAAAGGCTATCGATGACCGCGCAGGCTGCGCCATAATGATAAAGCTTATGCAGGAGAAGCCCGACTATGACACATATTTCGTCTTCAATGTGCAGGAGGAGATAGGTCTCCGCGGCTCGGCGGTGTCCTCATTCTCCGTGGCTCCCGACTTTGCCATAGTGCTGGAAGCTACTACCGCTGCGGATATCGACGGCGTCACAGGCGAAAAGAGAGTCTGCGAGCTGGGCAGAGGTCCCGTTGTGTCCTTTATGGACAGGCGCACTATCTACGACAAGGAGCTTTATAAGCTTGCCTTCGACCTCGCGACCTGCCAGACCAAGACCATGATAGCAGGCGGAAATGACGCAGGCGCTATACATATAAGCGGAAAGGGAGTCCGCACCATATCCGTGTCTGTACCTTGCAGATACCTCCATTCTCCCTCGTCTGTCATTGATATGTCAGACCTCATAAGCTCCTATAAGCTTGTGAAAAATCTTTCAAAAAGGATACCTTTATTATGATAACACTTATTGAACATGAATACGAGCTTGACCGCGTACTGCTGAACAAAACGCTGTCGGGCAAGAAAATGCTCGCCTATATGAGAGCATACGGTCCGAATTATGAGTTCTGCCGTTTTTACAAGATAACTGACGAAACAGGCGTGGGCTTCATGTTCATCATCAACTCTACCCTGATAATCTGCGGCGACGGAAATCTTGAACCAAATCAGGAGATAGACCTGTTCGTCAGCATGAACGTGCCATTCCGTATAGAGGGCGACCAGAAGATACTGGAGGGCATAACCATTCCCGAGAGATATCAGGTCCTCAACCGTACCATCTTCGAGCTTATCCCCGATGATACGCCGCTGGAGGCTATTGAGGAGCACGTTGAGTTCAACCCCAATCTCCCCGATGTGTACAAGATACTCAGCGAGGGATTTCCCAATATCGCGGATTTTTCACTGTGGTACACCGATACCTCACACCGCTGCCGCCACGGCATAAGCAGAGTGTTCACCTACCGCAACTCCACAACAGCTTCGGCGGTATTCGATATCGGAAGCACCGTCCTCATCGGTCAGGTGGCTACAAATAAGGCTGCAAGGGGCAGAGGCTATGCAAGGGAGTTCCTGAAATGGCTTGCTAAGTTCTTCAACGGGCTGGGCAAGAGAGCCTACCTGCTGGCACTGGACGTCAGAGTCAGCTTCTATAAGGAGATAGGCTTCCGCGTTGCAGGCAGAGAGATAGTTCTCGAGCGTATCGACATCGAAAAGGACAGCGCTGCAAAGGGACGCCTTGAGGAAAGAAACTGAATTATGGAAAAGCCCGTGAGCTGTCACGGGCTTTTCTTAATATAGGGTGTCACAGCCCTCTGTACTTTATGTACATCTCCGAGGGCTGTATATCGGTTTCCGCAGTGATGATGTTGGTCCCATTGAATGTGGGGATAGTGGTATGTGTGGACGAAAAGCTGACGGTGTCGTTCTCGCCGAGGAGGTTTTTCCCAAGGTCAATGGCGACTGCCGCAGACCGCTCTCCGCAGCGAACTGTCAGAGGGAGTACCATTTTATAGGGCTCCCAGCAGCTCTCGCCCGTTATCTCGGGCTCACCCGTTATTGGCAGAGTAACGCTGAACTGTGAGGTCGGTGTGTCCGCAGGCACTATCATATAGCGGAATACAAGATAGGGCGTGATATTATCAACAGCGTAAGAGCTGTCATACTGGAACATCTTGGAGAATACACCCACGTCGGTATCCTCGGTCACTGTGAATACGGACTCTTTTCGGGTCCATCTCCGCTGATTTCCGCTTCCGAAGAAGTTCTCCCAAGTTACTTCTATGAGTATATTTCCGCTGCTGTCCACAAGGTCGTATCTGGGAATATGGTTCCCCGGCAATGCGCTGTCGTTGCGGTATATGCTGTCCAGATTGGGTACGCGGACCGTTATGCCATAGGGATTTGCACACTCTGCAACAAGCTTGTATGTGCCTGCCGTAAGCTTGGCATACCAGTTGCAGTTGGCATAGGTGGGACTTCTGTAATCGTCCACCCAGTTTCCGCCCTCGTTGATATTTGCGCGGAGCATATACCAGCATTGATGGTCGGAGTCGGCAGGTGCTCCGTCGGGGATACTGACGGCGTTCATTGCAACACCTGCAATGGTGCCGCTGTCTGTATATGTGCCGCCGGGTCCCGAGTCCCAAGCTATGGGCTTGTAGTCCAGCTTGTTGGTGCCGACACAGCCCACGCCCCCTGCCGCGCCCTTTATGCGCCAGTCCGCAAGGGGAGAGCCGTCGGAGAAAAAGCGCAGGGGGACTGCCCCCGTGCGCTCATGCTCTCCCATAGCTCTGACTGCCAGCCTTGTGAAAAGGTCGTCCGCGATGCCTGTTCGGCGGACTTTCAGTATCTCAAAGAGCATGGTCATTCCTCCCCGGCGGGATCATAGATGTCACCTGTGGTCTGGTTGACCCATTTGCCGTCACTGCCCAGTCCGTAAAGCTCGCCTGTGGTTATCTCCCACGCCAGTGTGCCCTGAGAGAGCACTCTGCCGCTTATGCCGTCAGGCACGGGAAGGTCGGTCTTTACGTCTACGGCAAGCTCCGCCACGACTACCGACTTACCGTCTTCAAAGCTGCGAAATCTCTCCTTTAAAATAGTTACCATTTTGGTTCCTCCTTTATAGATTTTTGAAAGCGCTTTCATAAGTAGTCCGTAAAGGGGGTATTTCCAACGGAAAACCGTTGTATATCACAGAAAGTTTACAAAAAAATTTTGTTTCCGCCCGTTTGACAAACTCTCAGATATGGAGTATAATATTCTGTGAATCTGTAATTAGGAGATGTAAGAATGAATCCAGAGGTATACGGAAAATATGAGATAATCGACGCACATTCGCATATTTTCCCCGAAAAGATCGCGGAGACAGCTACAGTCAGTATCGGACATTTCTATGACATACCAATGAATAATCACGGCTTCAGCGAGAAGCTCATCGAGGCAGGAAGTAAGATTGGGGTAACAAAATACCTTGTATGCTCAACTGCCACCACACCGAAGCAGACCAATAATATCAATCACTTCATCGCTCAGGAATGCGAAAAGCACTCCTGTTTCTACGGCTTCGGCACCACTCACCCCGATTCCTCAGACCTTGAGGGGGATATCGAGCAGATAATCTCACTGGGACTCCACGGCGTGAAGCTCCACCCCGATTTCCAGAAGTTCAATGCGGACTCTCCCGAGGCTTTCAGGATATATGAGCTTATCGAGGGCAGGCTGCCCCTGCTCATACACTGCGGCGACGCAAGATACGATTACTCTGCGCCCCACCGCATAAAGAAGATAAACGAGAATTTCCCCAAGCTTCAGCTCCTTGCCGCTCATCTCGGCGGCTATCAGCAGTGGGACGAGGCTGAAAAGACTTTAGCAGGTCTTGACAATGTAAGGTTCGACGTCAGCAGCTCGCTGGCGTTCCTCACCCCCGAAAGGGCTGCACATATCGTCAGAAAGTATGGTATCGAGAACTGCTTCTTCGGCTCTGATTTCCCCATGTGGAGCCACGAGGACGAGCTCATGCGCTTCCTGCAGCTGGGCTTCACCGAGGAGGAAAACCAGAAGATACTTGCAACTAATTTCAAGGAGTTCCTCGGACTCTGAGGAGGAGACTGAATGATAACCGATAACGGCGAGTGGATAATGCTGGGCACATCTCTGCGTGACCCCAACAGGCTCAGAAATGCTGATGACCTTGTCAGCTTTGTGGAAAAGGTGGGATTTGTTCCCCTTTTCAGCAACAATATCGAGGACTTCTCCGTGGAGGAGCACTGTGCAGCCAAGTCGTGGTGGACAGGCAATGCTGCCACCGACCCGTGGGAGTGGAGAGCCGCTGCTGCGGCAGGGGGCAGAGTCGCTTACGGTAAGTTCTTCGGCGGCAAGGCGGGGTTCATCTCCGCACAGTGGCTGCCTTATTTCGCTAACTACCGCAGGGACGGCTATGACTTCGACAGCCTCTCCGACGAGGGACGCGCAGGACGCCGTGAGGCTAAGATCATGGAACTGTTTGACAGCCATGAGGAGCTTTTCTCCTTTGAAGCAAAGGAGCTGGGAGGCTTCGGAAAGGGCGGAGAAAAGAACTTTCAGGGCATTATGACACAGCTCCAGATGAAGACCTACCTCGTTGTCAGGGACTTCCGCTACAGGCGCAACAAGCGCGGCGAGGAGTACGGCATGAGCGTGGCGGTGTATACACCGCCCGAGAGGATATTCGGCTATGATACGGTCAGCGCCGCATATTCCGAGGAGCCTGCGGCTTCCCGTGCGAGGATAGTCGCAAGGCTGATGGAGCTCTATCCCCATGCCTCGGAGAAAAACATTAACAAGCTCATCTGAGCGGAACTCATGACAGTCAGCTTCAATCAACGAAAATATGTTACCGAGCCTGAAATGATGGCTCGGTAATTTTGTTCAGCGATGCAGCAGGAGGGGCTTCCCTACGCTCTTTGCACTGACAGGAAAGGAAACAGCTATGGTAAAGGATATTGTAAGAGATGAAAAGATACTCAGCGTCAAGTCTGAGCCTGCCACAAGGGCGGATATGCAGACCGTCAGGGACCTTCTTGACACGGTGCAGGCTAATTCGGAAAGATGCGTGGGTATGGCTGCAAATATGTTAGGTGTCCACAGGACTATCCTTGTGGCGCTCATCGGCGAGGAGTACGTCGCTATGATAAATCCCCGTATCGTGGATAAGTCCAAGGAGACCTACGAGACCGAGGAGGGCTGCCTTTCACTGAGCGGAGTTCGTCCTGTCACACGTTTCCGCACTATAGCCGTGGAGTATCTGGATAAGAAGTTCAAGCGCCGCCGCGGTATTTTCCGCGACTATGAGGCAGAGATAATCCAGCACGAAATGGACCACTTTGAGGGAAAGATAATCTGAATTCACAGAAAGTGCCGCTCCTTCATATAATACAGCGAGGGAGGGAAGTCTCCCTCCCTTAATACGGCGGTATTCCGCCATATGGAGGAATCACTATGGCAACTTTCTATAATCAGGCAACACTGTCCTACAACGGAACGGTGGCAAGCTCAAATATAACCGCAGGCGAGATACTCGAGGTGCTCTCGGCTTCAAAGACTGCGGTGCCCGACAACTATTCACGGGGAAGTGATAACGTTTTTGTGGTAAGTATCGTGAATACAGGCTCTTCCTGCTATAACGGCATTACTGTCACAGACGACCTCGGTGAGTACAGCTTCGGCGAGGCTGGCGGTGCTGCTGTGCCCCTGACCTACAAGGAGGGCAGCCTCATATACTATGTGAACGGCGTTCAGCAGCCTGCACCTGTGGTGACTTCATTGTCGCCCCTTACCATAACAGGTGTCAATGTGCCTGCAGGCGGCAATGCCACACTCATTTACGCTGCCGAGACCAACGAATTTGCTCCCATGGGCGCAGATGCGGTAATAACCAATACCGCCACAGTCAGCGGAGCAGGCTTTGAGTCGGTGACGGCTTCTGCCGATATCGCTTACACCGAGGGTATCGACCTTGCTATCAGCAAGTCCCTCAGTCCTGCGGCTGTTGAGGAGAACGGCGAGGTGACCTATACCTTTGTTATCCAGAACTTCGGTACAGTTCCCGCAGAGGCTGCCGATAATGTCATATTCAGCGATGCCTTTACCCCTGCACTCAGCGGTATCACCGCGGAGTTCAACGGAGCGGCATGGGCTTCTGGTACAAACTACGCCTATGACCCTGCTACGGGAGTATTTACCAGCCTTGACGGCATGATAACCGTTCCTGCGGCTCAGTTCGTTCAGGACGAGACCACAGGCGAGTGGAGCTCTCAGGCAGGTGTAAGTACTCTCATTATCAGAGGCAGGCTGGTGTAAAAGCTCAGCTAATATAAAAACAAGCGGACACATTTGTGTCCGCTTTCTTTATACCGTGTATCCCATTGCTCTGAAGCTGTCTATCAGTTCGCCCAGTATCTCCGCGTTTGTGGAGGATACTGAGTGAAGCAGCAGTATCTCGCCGCCGTGTGCAGCTTCCGTCAGCTTTCTGAGCCCCTCTTGAGGAAAGGGCTGCTGATCGGTCTTCCAGTCCACATAGGCACTGCTCCAGAAAAGTGTCTTATAGCCGCATTGCTGTGCGGTCTCAAGTGCCTTTTCGGAGTATTCTCCGCATGGACAGCGGAAGTACTGCATCTGATAGCCGTAGTTGTTCATGACGTAGTTGTGGAGCGACATTATCTCTTCCTTTGCGTTCTCATCGGAGAGGGTGGGCAGACTGGCATGAGTCATGCCGTGATTTCCGAGGACGTGTCCCTCGTCTATCATTCGCTGCACAAGAGCGCTCTCCGTTTTTGCATAAGGACCTGTCAGGAAGAATATCGCCTGTACGTCCTTTTCCTTCAGTGTATCCAGTATCTTTGCGGTATAGCCGTTTTCATAGCCCTGATCAAAGGTGATGATTATTCGCTTTTCATCCTCCGACAGGGCGAAGGCATCAAGGTCGCCGTATCGGCTGTTGAACTGCACTGCGTCAACGGGACGGTTTTTCTCGTCCGTTGCCGTTCCCTGACCGTAGCCGATCTTCGTGTTATCGGCAGCATATACCGCCGTACACGGCATTACAGCCGCAGTCAGCAGGGCAGCGTATGGTTTTATCTTCATAAGCATTTACCTCTGATTAAGTTGGTGCGGATCGCTCCGCAAATGTATTATGAGCATCTGCAGCTTCAAAAAACATGGATAATTCTGCATTTTTCGCGATTTTTTGCATAATATTTACCGAGGTGATCTTATGGACGAAACTGAGGAGCTGACTGCGGAGGAGGATACTGTTGAGGTGATAGCTGAGGAGATATCCCGTAAGAAAAAGGGAAAAGCCGATGATATCATTGCTTTTCAGGCGGTGGTGTGTATATTGCTGGCGGCGGCGTTTTTTGTGGGGAATATGCTTTATCCCGAGGTAACTGCTCCCGTTTTCGGGAAGCTCCGCTCCCTGACCGCAGACAGCTCCGACATCATGCCAAATCCCATAGACATAGGAGCTTCTCTGATTGATAAGCTTTAAGACGGGCGGTGTGACCGTCAGGGTGGACTTCTCATTTCTGGTGTTCAATGCTCTTGTGTTCCTTTTCCGTGACAGCGCTCTGGTGCTGGCGTTTTATACCACCTGTGCGATACATGAATTCGGTCACATACTTGCACTGTGGCTGACAGGGGGAAAGCTCTCCGCGGTCAGTTTCAGCGGCGCAGGCATCCGTATGGAGACTGTCCGTGCTGCCGCGGAGCCCGTAAGAAGGAGCCTTGCTGTGCTTCTGGCAGGACCTGCCGCAAATCTTCTGGTGTTCGGGCTCATGAGGCTGGCGGACTGCGGCGGTACCTTTCCTGTGCTGAACCTGATGGCGGCGGCGTATAATATGCTGCCGTTCCGCTGTCTTGACGGGGGAGCGGTCATAGCTCTGTTCACTGTGGGGACTCCCCACGAGCGTATCACGGAGCTGGTGCTGAACGCTGTCCGGCTGCTTATTATCGTTTTTGCAGCGTTGGCGTTCTTTAAGTTGAGAGTTGTGAGTTGAGAGTTGGATTTAAGCCGTTAGCCCATAGCCATTAGCCGTTAGCCTGATGTAGGGGCGGCGTTCCGCCGCCCGATAATAAAGCGGCGAAGCCGCTTCCTAATGGCTAAAAGCTAAAGGCTAAGGGCTTCG
>Ga0129317_1001027_pt1 | contig 23210 bp, 36 predicted proteins | sample Cm1ome_FD_94430 | JGI IMG/M metagenome (GOLD analysis project Ga0129317, IMG submission 94430) | Eastern black-and-white colobus group fecal microbial communities from Wisconsin, USA - Cm1105 metagenome | ecosystem: Host-associated > Mammals > Digestive system > Large intestine > Fecal | place... | reverse complement strand
TGTTCGCTGTGGGTGTAGGTAACATTCCGTTCATAGCCAATGCTGTTAATGCTGTTCCCATCTGACTGTTCGGATTGTATTTCTTGCTGTATTTGTCCGTCTCCCTTGCATTCGGAGTTGGTAACAAGCTCAGATTGATAAATTCCGTTTTCCCCTGCGAATTGCACACCTTCAGACCCTGCGTCTGCACGGTAGGCAATAAAGAAGATCCTGTCCCTTCTGTGTGGCGCACCGACGGCGCAAGCAGGAATAACAATCGGCTGGACGGAATATCCTTCTTGCTCAAGATCTCGACAGACGGTTTCGACAACGTATTCTTGTTCGAGTATCGTTTCCTTGTCAGTCTCTTCAAATAAAGCGGCTTGATGTTCCATTTCAGTTTCACAACCGGGTTGTACCATGCTGATGATTCCACCAACGTTTTCACCAATAATCCAAGAGGGTCGTATCTCTCGTATTGCGCGAAGCATTTCCGGCCAGAGGTAGCGGTCATCTTCCTGTCCTTTTCGCTGTCCGGCAACGCTGAATGGCTGGCAGGGAAATCCTCCTGTGAGAACATCGATCTTTCCACGCCAAGGCGTGAAGTCTGTTTCTTTAATGTTTCCATATCCTTTTGATTTAGGGAACCAATAGCTTAATACTGTCCGGGGAAAGTCGTCGATTTCACACCAAAAGGCGTTATCCCAACCCATCCACTCAGCGGCAAGATCAGCAGCTCCGAAACCGGAGAATAGAGAGGCATGTACTTTTCCCATTTGATTCAGTTCTTTTTAATGTTGTACCAATTCTAATTCAGATTCAAAAAACTCTTCGAAATACATTTTTCCAGTTGGATAATGAAGCATAACACAATAAAGATTCTCTTCACGTGTTCCATCTTTGGTTTTAACCAAAGCATTTTCCTCCACTACTTCAGCGATAACACCTACTTCTGACTTATGTCTTTCGTTAGTACACCAGACATGTTGTTTTATTTTGTACTTTGTTTCCATGATTCGTTATTTTTTAAATATTCGTTTTTTTCTTTTTTATAATACTTTTGTGCTGCTTTTTCCCTCTGATACTCAGAATACGAATAAAACCGACCATGACCGGACGAAAAATGTAAGTAGCAGACTTTCATTATTTTTTTTGCAATTCTAATATTCATGCTTTTTTAGTTGTTAGGTAATTTCATAAAACACATCCACATAGTTTTACCGCTTCGACCGGTTGTATGTCCGAATAAAGGCTGTCGGTCAATAGCTTTCAAAACTTCTTTAACGGTTACTTGGTCTTCATTCCATTTGAAAACAAGAACACCGTAATCATTGAGCACCCGAAAGCACTCGTTGAACCCCTGTTTCAGCAACCTTGGCCAATCTTCTGACAATTTGCCGTATTTCTTAGCTAGCCAACTATTCTCACCAACCTTAACCAGATGGGGCGGATCGAATACAACCAGCTTGAAACTCTTAGCAGGGAAAGGAAGATTGGTAAAATCCGCGATGAGATCAGGATGAACCTTCAGGTTCCTGCCATCGCAAAGAATGTGTTCTTCGTCCCTGATATCAGCGAACAATGTCAAAGGATTTTCTTTATCAAACCAAAACATCCGACTGCCACAACAAGCATCTAATATGATCTTTGTTTCATTCATTTTTTTTAAAATGATATAACGTTCCTCTCAAAATGTTTTTAAAATCGGTCATAAGACCCTTATAGCGTTTTTCCGAAGCGTCTAACCCTTGATAGTTTCTGAGGTATATGTCAAAGGCTTTAATGGCTTCCTGTTCGGCTTCGCTGTAGCCTGTGACATAGGCAGTCTCAATTTCGCCTTTGGTGTAGACTCCGCTCTGATTATTTATTCTTCCGGAGTATTGTTCTGATTTCTGATCTATTGTCATAATATTCCTTTCTTATTAGTTTTTCTTATCGTAATTATTAATCTCTGTATTCCTGATAAACATGCCATGAAATGGAACTCCTACGGCTATGATCAACAAGAAAGTTCCAAGCCAATGCCAGAAGTCTTGAAATATAAATTGTAATATTTCCAGCATGACTCATGCTTTTTTATTTTTTAATGTGTCTGTTATCATCCTATTTCCTCCTTAAACCGTTTGTAATCTTCCGGAAACTCCTCTTTCATAGTGTCCAGGATCTGGGAGGCAAGTATGTATTCTTCTTTTTTGATACATAGGTTGTATGTCATGATCAGATCCTTCAGACGGATTGGACTGAATTTTAAATCAATCAGTTTGAGCCGTTTATTTAATATTACCAGTTGCTTGTGCTGGTTGAACAGCTCGTGAAGTACGAGCATGGAAGCTCCCAGCGCGAAAGCGGATAGCGTCAGGGCTAAAATAATCAGGAATGTTTGCATATTGTTCGTTTTTATATTTATGGATTATTTTTTTGTAATCGCTGGTCATTACGTATGAGCAGCTTTTGTCTTCGGAGATGAAGAGGCAGCAGATCCGTACCTTGGCTTCGATGTCTACATCCGTCCAGGTTGCATCCAACGGATAGAACATCGACACGTCGAGGAAACGCAAATCGCGGTAGATCCGGTCGCGTACGGAATTGAACAGTTCTTCGCCCATCCGATCCTTTACGGAAAGGATGTCGGCGTATGAGTTCATCCGGTGGAGTGCGTAGGTTTCCATATCAGGTATTGTCTGCTATGTCCTGGTACTTTCTGAAATACACCTGTTCGCGGTCCGTGTAAAACTTCGTGCAAAGCAGGTCGCAAAGCCGGATCAGATCGTCGCAGTTGTCGTCGCGGTCTTTACCGTTGAACATGGCGGCAGAGAATTGTGAAAAGTCCTTGATAGCTTTAGACAATTCCTTGTACCGACGCTCCCATTCCTCCTTGCGTTCAAAACCTATATCTTTAAAGTAGGCGCAAAACATATCCAGCAAATAAAGGGAAGCGTCTGCGCAATTTATCGACATAGAAAGTGTCCGTCCCGCCCAACTTCGCAAGTTCTTGTCCATTTGGGCGGTTGTACTTTCCAACCGTTGAGCCTGCACTTCGAGCTCTACCTGTTCCTGGAGGTATTTGTTTCGGTTGAGCAATTCGGTAATCTTCACCCAATTGCCCTTAGCCCGATATCGGGCTATTTTCTTGTTGTTGTCCACTATCTCCTGATGGCAATAGTAGGCACTTATCGTTTCTTTTCTCATAGCTCAAATCCAGTTATAATGAAACAAGATGGCAGTCACGAAGGTTGCTACGGTCAGAAGGGAGTCTATGCAGGTAGCCCATGAACCCAACTGCTGGAACTTGGAAAGGCTCAACAGTATAACAAAGAAGAAGAACGGCCATTCTGCCAGGAAAAGCCCGGCAATGCATAAAACGAACTCTACAATGTCGACGATTGTTATCACACGCAGTTCCGGGCTGTAATCGAGATACAACCCTCGGTCTGCTTTATTCATTCGGCGCAATTTTCTGTATTCCGCCCAAATGTACCGGCAATGAGTAGCCTTACCCAATTCAAATACGGCTAAAAGACCGGTGATGATGTAGAATAGATGTGTCATATTTTTTCGTTTATAAAAAGATACGTACAAATACAGTCTATCATGAAGCTATAGAATTTATTCATTTCATATTCCGTGTAATCGTCTATCAACCATTTCCCGAACTCATCCTTAGGAGAGCGTCCTTCCCTGTTTGTGCCTTTTGCTAAAGGCAGGTGATAATAATCCGAGAACGAACAAACCCATATCCTCCTATCGTCTGATTCGCTTGTATTCCAAGGATAAGAGTTAGTCGAAGCGACTATAACCGGACTTTCATCGAACGGTATAACGCGACAATCCTTAAATCGATCCCTCGCTACCATATCGTCTGTTATCGCACCGTATAAGTATTTTAATATTTTAATGTTCGCCATGTCTTCAATAAGCAATACGTCTGTCACCCCATCTTTAATACCTGAAAACAATAAGCTTTTATCCCCTCTACCGAAAAAGATGCCATCTCGGTACTCCACGTTCCTAACTTGTTTTATAGCATGAAGAAACAGCGATTTCCCTGTTGCTGTTACCAACTCATTTCGATTATCATCCACGACCAAAGGTAAATATGCCTTGCTTCTGTCCTTGTATTTCCGGCAAGCATATCCAAGCACGCAGACCTTCTGAATAAAATTAAAAGCTATTTCTTTCTTTTGTTTTTCATCCAACTCGATTCCTTGTTCCTGGCCTCTCCAGTAGGTATTTCCTGTGTTGTAGACAAATTGAGCAAAGCTGAAATTGTCCCAATTTATCGACAATGTGAACTTATCCAAAGAATCAAACCCTTCATCGTCCGATATCAGGTATTCTTCGGTGTAGCTTACGGTAAACATACAATTCTCATATCTAATATCGTGATCTATCATCTTATCCGACTTCGGATAAAAGTCCACATCCTGTATATACCTTATTCCTAAGTGATTGGAGGTTATTACTATCGCTTTGTTTCTGAAGATGAGTACATCCCTGTATGATGAATACAATGGAACATCTTCTTCATTATCCGAATTTTGTCCAAACTCTTTGATTATTTGTTGTTCAATTTCATCCATTCCTGTTTCTTTTAATCTATAAAGGAATGAATATATTCCTCCTCTTTCTGTTTTTTTCCCAAACGTGAACCATGAGCGTTTTTCAGGCCAAACGTAAAAACGGTCGTTCGGTGCATCAGGGAACGGGCTTTCGGCTTGAAACACTTTTCCTTTTTTTGTGAAAAGGATTCCAGGTATGAACTTTTTGATTGCTCCCAGCAAATCTTGTTCAGCTCTATCGAATGCGATAATTCCTGCCGAATAATTGTTTTTGATTCTTTTTGTTCTCATTTTCAAATGATTTTAATTGTTATATAATTTAAAATGGTAAATCTTTTTTCTCTTCCTCTATCGAATATTGCTTCGGGGCGTTAGCCGGGCGCGGTTCACGACGGGTTTGCGGAAACGCATAGGAGGTTTGTTCCGGAGAGAGGTCGATGGGTTCGACTGTCTTTTCCTGAAAAGCGGTAATAGTTTCTTCATCCAGGTCGCGGGTCTGGATATACCAGAAGAAATCGTCCTTGCCCTCACGCCCCTTGCGGTATTCTCCTCTTTCTCGCTCGCTTTGCGAACGGTAAAGTTCCGAGGGATTGAGTACCCAGTGCTTGTAGTCGCAGAATTTCTGTAATTTTTCTTTCAATGTACCGACTGTGATGCGGTCCTGGACTGTTCGGCTGTAGACTTGCTTGAACTCCTCGAATATGCCGTTACGCCAAATGGGGACGTTTAGCCTGTTCTGCGTTTCCTCATATTCGTCGAAATAGTCGTTCATCCAGTCGAATACGTTCTGAGATATGCCGTTTATCAACATACCCTTTTCCACACGATCCATTATCGGTAGTACACGTTCGTTGATACGCATATAGGTCTGTATGCACTGCGCGAAGAAGTGATATAGTTTGTTCATTTCCTCCGGCGTATAATCAGTCACGATGTTCTTCCCGAACTCCATGTCCGGCTTGCGTGCCGGAATGCCCCGGTTCGGGTCTTCCGGGTGGTAATAGCTGCTAAAGGTCAGGAACCAGGCACGGCGGCGTTTGGACCGGTCGATGTCTGCCGGTTTATGGTTCGAGTTTACTATAGTTATAGGGCTATCCTCGAACGGGATTACTACGATATCCTTGAAACGTTTGCGGACGGTCATGTTCCCCGTGACCGTGTTGAACATCATCTGCAAGGGGAAACCTCTTTGTAGGTCGTCGAACCACACCACATCAGTCTTACCCGGTTCCACATTCTGATAAAGCAAATCTGCATCTTTCTTCGGGTCGATCATCTGCCCATCCCTGTAACACAGGCTGCGAACGCACTGTATAGGGTAGTAGAAGAGCGATTTACCAACACCTCCGTTATGTTCTCCGTTCTTATTGTTTTCATCCTCGACACACATCAGCAGGTAGGCACGACTCATCTCCTTGTATTTACGGCAGGCATAGCCTAACGCGCATACCTTGCTGACAAAGTTTAAGATGGGTTCTTTCTCCTGCTCTTCGGTGAGTTCCATGCCAAGCTCTTTTTCGCGCCAGAAAATCTCACCGGTGTTGTAGACAAATTGGGCATAACTCAGACCGTCCCAATCTTTTTTCAAGCTGAATCGGTCCAACTGCGGGAACGTATCCGTCTCATTAGATGTGATATATTTCTCCGTATATTCAATATAAAACAGGTCTTCCTTCTCCGGTTTGAAATCCGCATCGATTATCTTATCCTTGTACAGATTGAACGGCAACGATTCCAACGGTATCATTTCCATATCGTTCTTTGTGATTCGGAGCGCACCGTTCCGGAAGAAAAGGAAGTCCTGGTCCTTGCAATCGTACGAGAAGTCCAGTTTGATTTCAGAGATGTTCTGGAGACTCTGTCCTTTTACTTGGTTGCTCCGGTTGATCGTGTTCAGGAGCCGTTTGTCGAAATAGGTAGGCGAGTTGGTGATGAACTCGCGGAGTATTTGGTTGACTGTCGCCGAAATTTTCTTTTCACCGATCTCTTCCACAATATTATCGTTTATACGCACGAACTTATATTCATCATCGCTATAGGCGTAACGATGCACACCGTATGCAGTAAGGAAGCGGAACATCTGTTCGTTGTCGATCTCCACGCCTACGACCTTTTCTTCCGTCCTGTCTCCGTCTTTCACCTCCTTTACCTTATCCATCCAGAATTTGAGGGGCAGAGCATTGGTCACCAGGTGGTCAAACCGCTTGAACTTGTCCATATAGAAATAATCCTGGCGGCGTGCGGCGGAGTTATCGCCGGTGTTCCATTTGATGAAGAAGTCTTTCACGTCCTTGCAAGCTCCGTTTGTCTGGCGATACATTTCTTCCGGTAGCATGGCCAATTTGATGTTCATATAGCGCAAGGCCATCCGGTAGGCAAACTTGCGCCCGGTATCATCGAGATCGTATAATACCGTGATGCTTTTGGCTATTTTCCGAAGCTGGAACTCTTTGTACCAGTCCAGTATGTCGGTCTCGCTGTTTAGCCAGCAGACGTTGAATCCGCCATTGAAATATGTGTTGATGGCATCCGACCCACCGGATACGATAACAAGTTCCTTTATCCTCTTTTCCGAATCGATGGCTTCACCACGTTTTGCCATGGATAGCAGGTCTGTTGTCTGTTTGTCGCCGAAAATGAAATTTTTTTCCTTTACACCAAAATAACTGAATCGGTTCCCTTTGGATGCTTTAGGCTGGTATATTTTCCCCCATACGGAGCCGTCCGGACGGGTATAACACCAATATAGGATCGGGAACTCTTCCGTGCTGCATATCCGCCATGAGAAATCATCCCCTTCCTTGGCCGGACGGGTAAAGCTCTTCAGGCTTCGGATAGGAAAGACACGCTTCAGGTCGTCCGACGTGATGGTGTCGCGCTCTTCGAAAGAACCGTCTTCCTTCTTGTAGTTTCGTTTCAGGTTTCCCAATAGGCGCAGTTCTTCAGCAGAGAACGAATCGTTTTCTTCGAACACGTATTCATGCACGGGGGATACCTTTTCTGTTTTTGCACTGAATCCGGTCGATGCAGGATTGTACATCCCTTCCAGTTCCGCTAACGCCTGTCTGCGGTCGCACCCTTTGTAGCGCATGATGAACTGCAACGCGCCGCCACGAGCCTCGATTCCGCCGTAGCAAATCCAGCAGCGTTTTGCCGGCCATACGTAAAAACGGGTGTCTTCTTCGGAAAAGAAGGGGCATTTAGCCTTGTATACTTTACCAGTCTCTGTAAATTCGATGCCAGGACAGTAGTGACGGATGACATCCATCAGATTGTTGTCTGCTCGGTTGATTATCTTTTGTTCGTTGATATAGCTCATTCCAATATTCCTTTCAGATTGATTTCATTGATTGCTCCGTCTCGCAAGCCGCAAGCGAAATCACGTATTTTCTCACTGAAGAAAGCCGTGTTTCCACGGCGTATGCCGAAGTTACGCAGCTGCTTCCCGACTTCTGCTTCCGGCTGGAAGAGAGTACCCCATTCCGACCGATCGCTGTTCTTGTAGCAAAACATGAGGATGGGGTATTGCGATGCTTCCATGATCTTCCAAGAGAAAGCTTTTCCTTTGCGAGCCGGGTTGATATAACTCTTCAAAGCGAATAGGCCTGTTTTCATGGAGTAGATATAGGTATCCGATTCCGTTGCCCCTTGTACACCGCAAAGTTCCAAGTCGTGGGCGGAAAGAGCCCTGTACTCGAACTGCATATACTGTACGGGTGGAACCTTCACCCATTCCGGACGTTTGTTCTTGGGCTGTGCTACCGGAATCCCCACGATGCTCCCCAGACGGCGTACGGCTTCGATATAGGGCAGGTTCTCGTAGCGCATCACGAACCGGAGTGCCCCTCCTCCCTCCCCGCAGCCGAAGCATTTCCAGATGCGCTTTGACGGAGTGATGTAGAAACTGGGCGTGCGCTCCCCGTGAAGGGGGCAGCAGGCGGTGTAGGATATCCCTTGTCGTTGTAGCTTTATGCCGGGGCAAACCGTTTGTATGACACGTAACAGGTCGTTGTCTGCGGCTTCCAATACCCGGTGTATAATTTCTTTTTGTATCATAATGGATGATTTTTATATTGTGTGGCTCCGCAGGGAGTCGAACCCTGCGTACGGGCAACCATCGGACGACAATCAAGTGCCGACAGCCCTGAGCCTGCCACTCGCGCGTGTATCTTTACAGATCAAACGACGGACGGAACTTAACCACTTTCTTGGCAGGTACATCAACTATCGTTCCTGCCAATATGTTGCGTGCCTTACGTGCGGCGCGTTCCTTGATGGCAAACGTTCCGAACCCGCGTGAATAGATCTCTTCCCCTGATTGAAGGGTGTCGATGATTACGTTACGCTCTACGTTGATCACGTGTTCTACTGCACTTTTCTCCATACCTGTGATGGAGGCTACTTTTTCGATTAAATCTTGTTTTGTCATGATGTTTAAAAATTTAAATTCAATTGCCTGTTACTTGCTTCCCAGTCTTCTATGGTATAGCTCATCACATTATTCAAATTTGATTTAGCCTTTTCCATTTTATTCTTCGCTTCCTTGAAGTCTTGTTGGAGTGACTGATATTCTTTTATCATTCGCTCCATTAGTTCCTGTTTTTGCTTCAAGAATGTTTTTGGAGCGGTGAAATGGTCGTACAGGACTTTGTAGCATTCCTGTTTGTAACGTATCAATGCTTCTTGTGCATCAGGATTTACTTTTGAAGTATCAATGGAAAATATCCATCCGAATACATATAGGGGATAGAGAACATTTCATATGTCTTTCCATCCTTTCCAGTTGCGTGTATGATACACGCAACTGGGCTTAATATCACATCCCGTTCTATACGCTGTTTTTGCCCATTCGGATCAATACCCAAGGCCTCGTATATCGGGCGGATAGGTACCATTTGTTCATCACTTGTGGATACGATGTCCACGTTGTTCACTCTTGCGATTAGTTTTGTTTCCATGTATCATAATTCGTTGCTATTTTGTATTTTATTTTCTTTTTCTTATAATCACCTCGAAATCGTCCGCCATAACCGCCGGTTGTTCCTGTGTCAAAGCCCTCACGAATATATTAAGAGCTTTGTGTTGGTAACGGGACAAGGCTAGGAGGTGGTATGCGCCATTTTCATCAGTGTAGATAAGACCGACATCGCCGGAGAGATGCGTAGTTGATGTTCATTTTTTTAGTTGTTAGTAAATACATGGATGAATTTCCCTTCAATATCTTTCATTGTCTTACATGGACATGTCCCTGCTCGATAATGGTGGCATTTTGTGTTGCATTCCTCTGTGCATACTCTACCTATTATCTTATAAGGAATTTTGTTCTCGATCAGTGACTCTAATCCATCGCTGTTATTCAATACGTGAATTTGGTCACGGATGTTTATTGCTAAATATTTCATATTTTTCGTGATATGAACTATTCTAAGCTTAAAACTTGGTCTACTGTGTATTCTTCATGACCAATGTCATCAAAGGCACATTTGTGATAAACACCACCGAAAAGAACGTTTCCAACAATAAAACCATAGACAGGGTCGCCTTCGTCATAGAGATAGTAAAAACCTATTGCTTCAAGATGTTTCTTTACTTTGTCCTGCTCTTCAACATTCTTAATTCGCACTTTGAAATATAAATCATGAATGCGAGATATATCTTCTTTTGTTATTACTAACTGTTTCATGTCTTATTTCTTTATCTTGTTATCACAATGCTTCTTTTCCCAAATACAAGCACTTTTAGCAACGCTAGTATTACTTTTACCAAATCTTTCTTGGTCATTATAGACACATCACCAGTATTAATTATCGAACAAGGAGCAATTTCTTTGGTCACTATTTTATAATAACCAGATAGATTCTTGAATACCAATATTTTACTTTCAAATCTTTTCATTTCTTTTTAGTGTTGAATTAATAATCGTCATCATATAGATATGTATCTATACGATCTACATCTTCGATATCTATTTCCACTCTCGTTTTCGTGTATAGCAAATTGAAGACAAGAGCCTCAAAGTCAGATATTCGACCGAAGTTTATTTCCTTACCAAAGTCTTTGTAGCCAATTCTTGCAGATGATATATATCCAATCTTGTTACTACTTCCATTTTCATAATGTATGGTGAAACTAAAATTTTCATGTTCCGAAGTCCGATGAGAATTAGGTTTTTTAAGTTCAACATCAATCCAGTAGTTATATTCTGTATTAAAGGAAATATCGAACTTCTCCCAATCTCTTCGCTCTTCTTCATCAAGTTTATCAAAAAGCCACTCTTTGTACTTTTCAATAAGCTGGGATAATTTGATGTCTTTCGGAGCATCAAGATAAATCCGTTTAAAGTCCGCTTCTATTTTATCTCCTATATCCTTCTTAACATGGGAGGAGAAAGCCTTATTAAGACGTGATACCAAGAAGTTTTTATAGGCATCTACATTCACCCCTTTTGCAACTTCTCCTAATACGCTTTCAATATTTTTCTCTATTGTAGAGCGGAACTGATAGTCTTGGCACGCGGAGTCAATTGCCGAATAAATGCTTTTTTCGACACCTTCTTCAATTCTCTTACGGATTTCTCCGCTTTCGTGCATCGACTGTATTTTTGCCGATGCTATTTCATTGATATTTAATTCCATGATTCATCTTTTTTTAAATTATAAATTGTAACTGCAATATCTACAACTGCCTCCAACAGCAAGTATACATGCTGTTGATGTTTCATAAGGGCATCCCTCCGGCTTGGAAATATCAAACTCTAATTTTTCATCTTCAACAAAGGGAATAAGCCCCGTGAATGCATGTTCACTGCCAGCATTATTGCAGCATCCGAAATGCTCAAATAATTGCCATAAGAGACAGGTATATGTATCACCTGACTTATAATCTGTTTTGAAATAGATACTTTTGAATTTCATTTTCAGAAACGTATTATTTTCATTCAGTACTTTTGCACCTTCTTCTGTCAATATGACTTGCACTTTATCGTTTAATTCCATAAAGCTCATTTATTTTTAGAATTGAATTAAAAAGGTTCGCAACTTTCGGAACATCCATTTGAGATGTCCAGATCATCAATAAATGATGTCTGCATTTCATGTATGACAATCTTGCTTTCGTCTTCAGACATCACAAAATCCAATTTTGACAGATTCACTAAGTCTTTGATACTTCTATTCTTTCGATAGAATCGAATAGGTGTTTTTTCGCAAGTTCTACCTTCTGGAATAAATTCAGAGTATTTGTCTTCCATTTCTTCCCACCATACGGTGCGATCCGGAATCTCACGACATAGAGTAAGGAGTTTACGGTCTGATTTCTTATAGCAAAGATCACAGTTCCCTTCATAACTTTTCAGCCTAAGATCAAACTCTTGTCTTATCCAAAATTCGTTGACGGTGTATTTCGTTGATGGAAACATCGTTATCAATGGGTAGATGTACCTTAGCTTTTTACGCTTTGGATTGATCCGGTCAATCTCGTCACTGCGTATGCCTATCGCCGTGTAGTAGTTCTTCCAACCAAGTTGATCCCGAACATAAGATGTGATTGCGTTAGTCTTTAGTTCGCGTGTGCAGTGAAGAAATGAAGTATTGGGTATACCATATTTTTTAATCATTTCTTCAAATACCCTGCCGGATCTATCCGCTGAATGGTAATCCACGACCTTAGCACGGGTTCCTTCTCCACGAACCGGGTTTATCACAGCTTCTATCCATATAGTATCAAATCCAAACCTAATATCGCATTCATGGACGAAATCAAGGGTTTCTTCCCTTTCTTTTCCGGTGTTAGCGAATACCACAGCTATATCATAGATGCTCCTGTCTAAGCTATCCAATAACATCTTAGTCATGTATGCGCTGGTTCTACCACCGGAAAAGGATATTACTAACTTCTTTTTCATTTTAGCTCACATTTTTTTAATGTTGAAAGATTCCAACTTCTTTTCTCAATCTATTCTCTGCTATTTTCACGTAATCAGGATTCAGCTCAAAACCAATATAATTACGATTTAATTTTCTGGCAACGACAGCTGTAGTCCCGGCACCCATGAAGGGATCAAGAACAATACCGTTTTCTGGACAACCGGCTTTAATGCAGTCCACAATCAGCTTAGGAGGAAAAACAGCAAAATGACCACCTCTAAAAGGTTGAGTTGCTACAGTCCAAACCGATCGCTTATTCCTCATTTCATAATCATTTGTAGTCAATCCATGCATTTTTGATCTTCCTGGAGTATTATTCATCTTTGTATTATCTCGATCCCTTATTGATGTATCAAATGTTGTAGAAGGCTCTTTTATAGACTCATTATCAAAATAATACTTTCTTGATTTACTCAGCAAAAATATATACTCATGGGCCTTGGTGCATCTATCTTTCACAGACTCAGGCATAACACTTGGTTTTGCCCAAATAATATCCTGACGTAGATACCACCCATCGGCACGTAAAGCAAATGCAAGCATCCAAGGGATACCTATCAAATCTTTAGGCTTACAGTTTGTGCATTGTTTTACTAATGTTGCCTTACTAAGTGTCCCCCGGTTTGTCCCCTGCTTATAATTCATTGCATTGTCTGGAAACTGTGCAGCTCCTTTCATTGATCCGGCGTACGAGTCGCCTATATTAACCCAAAGAGTACCATCATTCGTTAACACCCGTCGAACTTCCCGGAACACTTCAACCAACTTCCCAATATATTCTTCCGGTGTAGCTTCAAGCCCTATCTGTTCATCATTTCCATAATCACGCAAACCGTAATATGGAGGTGATGTAATACAGCAGTTTACGCTATTGTCCGATAGACATTTTAGTCCTAATCGACATTCCGAGTTATATATTACATTTACATCCATTATGCTCATATTCTTTTTAAAGTTTATTTATTATATTATTACCCATTTCCTTCCATTCATCACTCATGCTTATACACAATCCTATGATAGTTATTGATAAAAATAGCGTAGTGATAAGCCATAACAGAAAGCAGATAAAGACACATGCATATCTCATAATTTTTTAGTTGTTAATCAATTTTACTGCAATAATGTCCTCACAATCAATATAGTGCATTATGGATTTCCCATTGTCGTCTGCTGCCATTATTTCAACACAGGTAGAGCAAGAATTAAATGCACCTTCGATCGTTATGCCGGTCAATTTTCGGAATAATCCAAAAAATTTCTTTGGTCTGAGAATCCTTACACGGATAAGGCTATTCCAAACTATACCTTCTTTTTTGCAAATAGATATAAATTTATCTACTGTCATATCTCACTTATTATTAATCATTAAACTTAAATTCATCGTTATATCCCATCTCCTTTAAGCGGATATTGAACTCTTCGACCGAATCATTGTTAGGCATGAATCGTTCAAGAACTTCGCTAAAAGGATGTAAATAGTTTTCTAAAATATCATTTGCCTCTTCTTCTCCACGCTTCTCTCCGAATCGGTCTTTACATAATTTCACATAATCATCTCGTGTCATATTGTAGTGAGTAACAGTATCAACAACAGTGCTGAATCTACAATATAAGCCATTAGGCTGCTTAGATATAAATGCTCCCATACTTCAGCTCTTTTTATATTGCTTTTCTATTTTAATCACAAGAGTACTGTTACTATATTTTTCAGCTGGAATGACTTCAAACGACCATGATTCTAAAGCTAGTATAGAACGAATCATTTCGAGAAATTCTTTTTGAAGTTGCTCATTGGTTCTTAGATGAACCGAAACAATAAAATGTTCGGAGTATTCTTTTGTGATTGCATCTTTAAAACCAACATAAGTTTTTAGGAACTTTTCAACTTTAAAGATAGACTTAGGGTAAGCAGGAAGAGGAATGTTCTCGTCTTTCTCTTCGTCGAAATCGTAGCAATCGGGACAATAATGCTTCCCTTTGTACTCTATCCAATCTGAATTTTCAGCATCCTCCCATACAGAATCTGAATCAACTTGGCCTATAAATCCTTCCGGACTCTCAAACATTTCTTTGCAACGATCGCATTGCAGAGTATAAAATATTGTTGGTGTTATCATATCTCACTTATTTTTAGCTGTTAGTTATCTTCCACTATAATATTCTCTATTCTTTCATGCCTAGGATTACTGCCTTTTTTCAGGTCTGAATATATTCTCTGGGCTATCTTATCATTGCAGATAGTATTCTTTTCCCCGTAATCATACGATATGATAATTGTTATCTTTTTTTGCTTCATGATTTTTTAATCTTGAATTGTTTCTATTGCTTTAAATATCTCATACATCACCTGTGGGACTATAGCGTTTCCGTACCCTTTGATTGATCCGGTACACCAAGCTGTGAGAGAAATGGTAAGACGCACCACATCAAAGGGAAGCCCATCATTTCCTCGACAAACAGGGGATTGAGTCGGGAAGTTGGACCAAGTTCTCTCGCAATATAGGTTTGCAGGTTCGGTGAACCCGTTCCATGTTCGCATGGAGTCTTCCAGCTGTTCGCTGTGGGTGTAGGTAACATTCCGTTCATAGCCAATGCTGTTAATGCTGTTCCCATCTGACTGTTCGGATTGTATTTCTTGCTGTATTTGTCCGCCTCCCTTGCATTCGGAGTTGGTAACAAGCTCAGATTGATAAATTCCGTTTTCCCCTGCGAATTGCACACCTTCAGACCCTGCGTCTGCACGGTAGGTAATAAAGAAGATCCTGTCCCTTCTGTGTGGCGCACCGACGGCGCAAGCTGGAATAACAATCGGCTGGACGGAATATCCTTCTTGTTCAAGACTTCGACAGACGGACTCGACAACATATTCTTGTTCGAGTAACGTTTCTTTGTCAGTCTCTTCAAAAAGAGAGGCTTGATGTTCCACTTCAGTTTCACAGCCGGGTTGTACCATGCTAATGATTCCACCAACGTTTTCGCCAATAATCCAAGTCGGTCGTATCTCTCGTATTGCGCGAAGCATTTCCGGCCAGAGATAGCGGTCATCTGCCGATCCTTTTCGCTGTCCGGCAACACTGAATGGCTGACAAGGGAAGCCTCCGGTGAGAACGTCGATCTTTCCTCGCCACTCTGTAAAGTCTGTTTCTTTGATGTTTCCATATCCTTTTGATTTCGGGAACCAATAACTTAATACTGTCCGGGGAAAGTCGTCTATCTCACACCAGAAAGCATTATCCCAGCCCATCCAGGTAGCAGCGAGATCGGCAGCTCCGAAACCGGAGAATAGAGAGGCGTGTACTTTTCCCATTTGATTCAGTTCTTTTTAGTATTGAATTATTTACCTTCTGAAAACTTCTTCCCACAAAATGGGCAGAAAGGATAAGCGATAGATATAGTACTTTCTTTTTTATTGAATGTACCATCTTTTTTCTTATTCCGATATGTTGCCTCTATTACTGGCTTCTTTTCAAAAGACGGCATGGCGTACATATAATTTAAAGATGCTTCCGGATCACCAGTCTTTTCTTTCAAATTCGCTTCTACTTTATCAAAACAGTCACACATATTTCACTACGCTTGCCTATACAGCATTAGGTTTAAGTTTTTTTAATTCAGAATTAATATTTCTCTCCACTGAATACCTATATAAGCTGGGTTTTCATCTGGGCAATACCAAGCCAAAAACCATTTGTCGCCTCTTTGGGCTTTCCACATCTTACCTTCGTATGTTCCTGACGGGAAAGTAAGGGAGTATTCCATCAACCCTTTAAATGTTTGTTCACTCATCAGGGCATGCGTTTCGTCTAATTCAATATACCGTCTGTGCGGCTGTTTCCAATGTACCCCCAACGGGTCAGTGATTGGGGGAATTATATGTTCTCCGTTCATATTCGTTATTTTTTAGATTTTCTCCATGAATTTCTTCATGTACTCACAATTCATATCACACACCTTTGTTTTCCACTCCATACGATGAGAGTAGTTTCCGCATTCATACCGAGTATGTACTTTGTAGGATGGACAGAGGTTTCTATACACCTCAATAGTCCGTTGTCTTTTCCATTCGGCTCCACATTGAAAATCTTCCATGCTGTCAGAATGGCGAGATACATAATTATCAGCATCAACTTCCTTCAATACATCTTTCCTGAATTTAGTCTTATGTGTTGCGTAATCATACGCTGCCTCCGTTACTTGACTCATGATTTTTTAATTATGCGCTATTGATTATATTATCAATTTATATCTTCTGATAAAAGAGTGAGACCTATAATTGATCCTATAAGAAGTGCCAAAGTCCAATGGAGAAGGTATAGCCAGTACAATATGATACTGACAATAGCAAAACAACATACGCCTCTCAGTATATATATTATTGCCTTCTTCATCTCTTTTTTTTCTGAAACTCCTTAATGCATCCTAGAAGTCCTATTATTTTAAGGAATGGCATTCTCCTGCATTCCCCTCTCATATATACATAAAGAGTGTTGTCTCCCATCCCTGCTTCGTTCATGAACTCCATGAACGATTTTCTTTTTTTCATATCCTCCTTGGTGCCATCCCAAAAGGACATGATTTCTTTTCTCATCTGCTCCTTTTTTTCCTCCATTTTTGTATTATTTATTATTATATTTGTGATTGCAAATATATGGATCATTGAACTAATATTGAACCAATATTAAACTTTTCTTGAATTAAAAAAAGTTAAACATCTATGACAGAGTATTATATCTTCAACGCTGATCAATTTGGTCGCGACATGCAGGAACTCATGGGGGGGCGATACATCAGTATTCTTGCCGACATAACAGGCACAAGTTATAATGGAGCCCTTAGATGGTGCAAACAGGAAAAAGCGACTAAGAATGGTCCCAATAAAGACCGTCAAATGCTTATTTCCGAATTTTTGAAAAAAAATTATTCCGTAGATATCAAATGGAATGATTATCTGATAAAGAATACCTCCATCGACCAGTCTTCTGAATCCAGAAAAGATCTTTTGAAAAAGATAGAGGACCTTTCCGGAAAAATAAAAGCCCTGGAAAAGGAACTAGAGGCGGAAAGAGAAAAAAATTTAGCTTTAAGAATTGAGTTGTGTGGAAAACAAAATGTAACTATCTGAAAGTTAACAAATAAAAATGGAGGATAATTCTATACTAAAATCACAATCGGAACTGGTTCGGAACTATTTATACGTTTCAGAACTGTTCTGTTTGAATATAACTTATTGATTGTCAAACAAAGCACATTTCTTAATAGAAGGGGTATAAGTCCCCCCGCTTCCGCTCCAAAGGCTGTTAGTCGAAAGATTGACAGCCTTTGTTGTTTTACCCCCTAAAACGAACCTGCCATTGAGGAAAATTTCATCACATTTCCCCAATTCCACATCCCCATTCTACAGTCTGGCACAATCACGAATACGCAATACTGTTTGATTATCAACACACAAGCAATCATACCATCCGTTTGGCACACGAATTGAATTACATTAAGCGTATTAGTAATAAAAGATTGTTGAATTAAAAAAATTAAGATCATGAAAAAGGTATTAGTAGTAATGGCAATGGTTATGGGTGTTGGTTGTATGAGTGCTATCGCAGCAGAAACAAGTGTTGATTCAGTAGCTTGCTGTCAGTCTACTCAGGATGAGTACACAAAGGTTGAAGTGGCAGATGTTCCCGAAGTAGTGAAAACAGCAGTTGAAAAAGCCTATGCAGGCCAGACCATCAAAGAAGCCTCTGTAGCAGAAAAAGACGGAGCCAAGACTTATAAACTTGTTATCGCTACAGCCGAAGGTACGGAAAGCACAGTTACCTTCAATGACAAAGGCGAAGAAGTAAAATAAAATTTAATAACAACAGTTATGTCGGTTAAGACAAACGTCCGGATGTCCCCAGGGAAGTCCGGACGTTTTGTTGTTTTTAGCTCTCATGTTTTTCAGCCCATTCAAATATAACCGGACTCTGCACATCCACACCGAACTCCGCCGCTTTTTGCAGGATACGGTAAGCCAGCAACGGCTTCTTATCCTCGGGTGCATATCTGAAATAAGATTCGGCAGCCCTTACATGGGCCGCATCGGGCATAGGAAACTCACGGGTTTCCGGAAGGCCAAAATCAGAGGAAGGAAGTTCCTTGCGTTCTTCTGTCGTCAACTTGTCACTAAACCTGTTTACCATAATCATTTATTTTTGATTGTTCATTATAACCCACTCAACAACCAAAAAGCTCATTTCTATTGCCTGATTTAGCAATTATTCTATTAAAACAGGGAATCAATCCTCTTTCTTCAGCAAGATGATATCCAGAATGGAACTGACTGTATCCGCTTTTTTGACCACCATCAGATGATCGCCTCCCTCAACGGGAAAAACATTTTCAAGCCGGTCATAAGGAAAGATCTGATCGGCCGTGCCATGAATATGATAAAGGTGTTCGCTCTTATTGTCCGGTACCCAGTCAGTGATCTGTTCTACCGCCCATTTGATATATATGGGATCGGTAACAGTCATATACTCTGCCAGGTCGGAATTGGAGGCATTATATACCAGGCGGTTAAAGGCATTGGTAATAAAGTCGGTCGACGAGAAAAGCCGTTTAGGCATAAACTCCATCAGGTTGACTTTCCTGACTGCCTGGAAAAGAATAGGGATTTCCCTTTTGCTTTTAAAGGAAGAAATGATAACGCACTTCTCCGGTTTCAGAAAAAGTGTCATCTCCTGCATGATAACGGCACCAAAAGAATAACCGATCAGGATAAACGGGCGCGAGGTGTCGATCGTCTTTGCCATCTTATGGGCATACTCCGACAATGATTCGTCGGGGCTGGGAATAAACCATTCAATATAGGCTTTTTTATACCCCTTCGGAAGCCGCAGTTTGTCAAAGACCTTACAGTTATAGCACATCCCGGAAATAAAATAGACAGTAATATCCTCCGCCTCCTTTTTCCAAAGCCAGTTTACCAACGATGACAAACGTCTCCACAGTCCGGGTGATTGCACTTTACTTCCTTCCATATATCATTTTTACTTTATAAGCATAAAGATAGTGGTTTTGTTCAAATGATCATCTATCGGCTTTCAGCTGACGTAATAATTCGGAAGGAGTGCAGCCAAACTGCTGCTTGCAGAAACGTGTAAAATGAGTCGCCGAGTTAAACTTATACAACCGCATAACATCACTCAGCGTATTTCCCGGTTCGGCCAGTTTGAAACGCACATGTTTTGCTTTTTGTTTCAATAACCATTGATGGGGAGAGATTCCGAACTCTTCCTTGAACTTATTATTAAAATTCGTACGTCCCATACCGGCTATTTTTGCCAACCCGTCCACCTGGTCCACCTTCAGATAATTTTCAAGTATGAGGGAACGGAAATCCAGCGATTTTCCAACGATAGGATGAAATAAATAAGCCAACTCTTCTTTTCGATAAAATCCCCGAAACAGCAAAAACAGCTCCATCGACTTTATCTCATGCAAATGCTTGCAGTTCATCTTCGACTCCAGGTATTCTATGATAGTCTCCAGGAATAAACGTAAAGGCGGATATATAACAGTCGGCTGATAATCATACTCGATCTCACGACTAAGGGGAGCCAGCGATTGAAGTTCCAGTTTATTGCAAGCACCGGGGAAACGGTCAAACGTAAATATAACAAGGTTGGAATCAGATAATATCTTACAGAAAAAATCAGAAGACTTCGGGATCAATATAAACTCATCCGACCGGATGATTCTGTTTCTTTGCTCATTACAACAAATAACAGCTTCACCTTCCAGGAAAAAGATCAGATGATGGCAATCCTTGTCCTGCTCTTTCAGTTCACTCTCCTCTCTTACTATACGATGTTTAAATCCAACTAAAATATCCGGAGAATAATCTTTACAAGATATATGCTCTTCCAAATAAAGTAACTTTTTCATTACATCCCCCATTTTTAATTCCGACATTAGTGTTTCCTCATATTTACCTTTACAACGGTATCGCATTCAGTCGGTTATTCACTCACTATACAAAAGGCTCATTTCACAATTTGAAACAAATGTATAACTTTTTCCGGTTAAACAACTCACATATCCATCGTTAATGTTTACATATCTGCTACGGAAATACGGCGAGGCTATTATTGTCCGGCGCTTTCCGAAAATAAAAAAGTGCAGTTCCTGCATATACTACAAAAACAGCACTTTATCAATTACTTATCAGAAAATTAAGTTACTCAATCCTGCCTACCATTCCGGAAGGATCCACCCATTCATCGAACTCTTCGGCCGTAAGCAACCCGGAATCAACGGCTGCCTGCTTCAACGATTTGTTTTCACGAAATGCTTTCTGGGCAATCGAAGCTGCTTTATAATAACCGATCTTCGGATTGAGTGCCGTCACCAACATCAAGGAGTCGTCCAGATGTTTCTTTATAGTCTCTTTTACCGGCTGGATACCGACAGCACAATGGTCGTTGAAACTCCGGCAACCATCACCGATCAGCCGCGCGCTGTGCAGAAAATTATAAATAATCATCGGCTTGTACACATTCAACTCAAACTGCCCCGACGCACCGCCTACGGAGATCGCCACATCGTTCCCCATGACCTGCGCTGCAATCATGGTGAGAGCTTCGCACTGGGTCGGGTTCACTTTCCCCGGCATGATAGACGAGCCCGGCTCATTTTCCGGCAAACGGATTTCACCGATTCCCGCACGCGGACCGGAACCCAGCATACGGATATCGTTAGCTATCTTCATCAGGCTGACTGCGACGCCTTTTAACGCACCGTGCGTTTCAACGATCGCATCATGGGTTGCCAGCGCCTCGAATTTATTGGGTGCCGTGACAAACGGCAGACCGGTCAGTTCCGATATTTTCTTTGCCACCTTCTCCCCGTAGTTTTCCGGAGTGTTGATACCGGTACCGACAGCCGTACCTCCCAGCGCCAGTTCCGCCAGATGCGGCAATGTATTCTTTATCGACTGGATGCCGTATTCCAGTTGGGCGGCATACCCGCTGAACTCCTGCCCCAAAGTCAAAGGAGTCGCATCCATAAAATGAGTACGCCCGATCTTGACGATCGGCATGAACTCCCGGCTTTTCATGACGAGGGTACGGTGCAACAACTCCAGAGACGGAATCGTATTCTCCCGAAGCATCTTATAAGCGGCGATGTGCATAGCCGACGGGAACGTATCATTAGACGACTGCGATTTATTCACATCGTCGTTAGCCATCAGGACCTTTACCTCATCGGTCAGTTTTCCGCCATTCAGGACATGTGCACGGTTGGCAATCACTTCATTCACATTCATATTGGTCTGCGTACCGCTACCAGTCTGCCAGACCACCAGGGGAAACGCCTCATCCAGGCGGCCCGCCAGTATCTCATCGCAGACACGTACTATCAGATCGCACTTTTCCGCCGACAGCACACCTGCATCCTTATTGGCCAGCGCAGCTCCTTTTTTGAGGTAGGCAAAGGCATAAATAATCTCTTTGGGCATACGGTTTATATCTTGTGCAATCTCAAAGTTTTCGATACTACGTTGCGTCTGCGCTCCGTAATAAGCATCCACGGGAACCCTGACGATTCCCATGGTATCTTTTTCTATTCGACATTCCATAACTTCTTCTTATTCGTTTTTCTTATAAAACCATTCAGATTATGAATTGTTTACGATTACAACCGGTATGTCTTTTTATATACACACTTCATGTACCAATAAGATAAGACGAAGAGAGACAGGACATAAATATGTTCCGTCGTCCAATACACAGCGAGAGGGAGATTCGGGGTTGCGGACAATACATACAGGTATATCACATAGAAAACCGTCGTAACCACTTCAAAAAGGAAAGCCGTACGGGTCCTTCCGGTTCCGGTAACGGCATTGCAATAAATATGAGCCGGAACCGAAAAGAGGTAATTAGCCAGCATGACCGTAAAAGGCCAGAAGGCAATCCGGATCAACTCCTCATTCTTCGTATAAACGCCCAACACCGCATCGGAGAAAAAGAAGGTCAGCACAATCAAAGGAAGTCCTACAAAATAACCCAGGCAAACCATTTTACGGCACAAAGGCATCACCTTTGCGTATTCGCCTGCCCCTATCAGATTGCTGACCAACGATCCCGTTGTTGTCGAGAATGAGCAGACGATCACAAAAAAGACCGTCGATATGCTCCGGATGATATTGGCTACAGCCAGTATGTTTTCTCCCAGATGTTCAATCATCACGAAAAAAAAGAACCAGGGAGCCACACTGATAAAAGCATGCATCATACTCCACACGGAGAGATGAAGCAAACGGAGCAACAACCGCCCGTCATACACAGGCCGCAAGCCATACTGACGTTTGTCTACCTCCCGGAAGATATAGACAAGAAAGACGATTAAAAAAGACAATTCAGACAAGGTCGAAGCCAGAGCGGCGCCGGAAATACCCAACCGTGGAAACCCTGCATGACCGAATATCAACAGGTAATTCAGTAGGATATTGGTCGTCACCATAACCACGGCCCCAACAGTCAACACCCTGGTTTTGATAATCCCGACAAAGAAAGAACGGAAAGCCAGTGCCGGGAAAGTAAACAGAAGCCCGAATGTCCGCCAGTCGAGATAATCCATTACGGCACCATAGACCTCATCCGAAGTGACCAATCCGGATAAAATAACCGGTGCAATCCATTTGGATAACAGGAACAGGAAAACCGCCAGCACTACCAGGAAAAACAATCCCTGAAAAAAC
>Ga0129317_1001024_pt1 | contig 23259 bp, 25 predicted proteins | sample Cm1ome_FD_94430 | JGI IMG/M metagenome (GOLD analysis project Ga0129317, IMG submission 94430) | Eastern black-and-white colobus group fecal microbial communities from Wisconsin, USA - Cm1105 metagenome | ecosystem: Host-associated > Mammals > Digestive system > Large intestine > Fecal | place... | reverse complement strand
TCGAACACCGTCGCGGATTGCGATTGGCGGCCCCATCTGGGGCCGCCAATCGCGCCGCTTCCTCGAAACAGGCTCGCTTCATCCGCCACTGGCGGCGCTTCGCCTGTTTCCCCCACACCCCCTAACGACACAAAGGGGCGGGGCTGCGGCCCCTCCCCTTTGGATTTCCCTCCCCGGGAACAGGACAGCGGCAGCGGAAAGAGAAGCTGGTCCATTCGATGACCACCCCGAAAGCAAGCCGGTACTCCCAAATGCGGGGAAGCAGTTCTCTGTTCCACTAGGGGATAGCGCACCCGGTACGTGCCTGCAAGTCTGCACCGCACCGGCCACGACCACCCCCGTTTTGCGGTCAATTTGACACACTTGTGTCAAGTTGATCCGCCCAAGCGCCTTTCTTTTCCACCGCTGCGGCGGCGACTGAAGGTGAATTGCCCCGCAGGCGCAAGAGAGACCCCTCTGGAGGGTTTCTTTGGGCGCAACCCAAAGAAAAGTGGGGGCCGCATTCCCGCGCCGCAAAGCGGCGCAATCCCCCGTCCCCGCCCGTGGGCGGGCCCTTACTTGCTTCTTGCCTCCAAGACCTCCACCATCTCCTCCGCCAGGAGCCGCCCCGCCAGGACGGCCTCCTCCGGGGAGTTCCCGGCGGCCCCCACCTCCACCAGCAGGGACCCGGTGGTGGCGTGCTGGTTATACCGGGAGTTTCGTAGCAGCACCGGCCGCATCAGGGTGGGATACCGGGACAGGGTCTGCTCCTGAATCGCCACCGCCAGCCGCAGGTTCTCCATCCAGTTGGGATGGGTCAGACCGCTGCCGTCGCTGCCCACCACCAGGGTCATCTGAGCCGCCGTGCGGGTGTCGTCGATGGCGGACACCACCTTGTACTGGTGCCCCTCCCCGTCCTCAATGGCGTCCCGGTGGATGTCCAGGATGAAGTGGATGGAGGGGTACTGGGCCAGATAGCTCTGGATGGCCGACAGGGAGCGGTCATAGGCCCCGGAGTAGGAGGGATAGTCGTACAACGTCCGGTCATGGAGAACGGAGATGCCAGCCTCCCCGAAGACTTCCGCCATCACGTCCCCCACTTTTACCACATTGTAGCGGGAGTCCGTGGTCCGGTGGTCGCCGGACCAGACCACCTCCGTGCCTTCCACGGGGGTGTAGGCCTCGCTGCCGTGGCTGTGGATGATCAGAATTTGGGGCTCCTCAGCGGTCAGCTCCGCGGAAAAGGTCTCCTGCAGGTCCGGAATGGACAGGATATGGTCCGTGGAATTGCTGATGTAGGTCCGGCCGCAGACAGTGTAGCCACTGGGGTCCGTGGGCACCAGGGTCTTGGCGGAAACGCCGTTGTCAGTGGCGGAGGGGGCGTCCAGGGGCGTCTCCTCCACCGGGGTGGTGACCATTTCCTGTTCGGCCTCGGGCGGGGCCTCGGGGGTCTCCGCCTCCTGCCACAGTTCCGCCACGGCGGGGCGGGCGGCCAGCAGCAGGGGCGACTCACCGATGGTCATGATCACCGCCGGAGACAGGCTGTCCTCCGGCCACAGGTCCCCCAGCTCCCAGCGCAGAGCGCCCAGGGGCAGAGACGCCCGGAGGGCGGAAAAGGCGGCGGACGCCGTATCGCTGCCGGCGGTGACCGCCACCACCCACAAGACTCCAGCGGCCAGCAGGCCGGCCCGCAGCTTTCGCCGGAGATCAAAGGAGAACACACGCATCGCTTTCACCTCCGGGACAACCTATGCGGCAGCGGCGGCAGATATGCAGAACCGGCCCCCTTTCGGGGGCCGGTTCTATTTGAATTTAAAGCAGGATGACGGCACTTTCGCAGCTGTCCAGAGTGATGCGCGCCTCTGCCTTTGACTGGGCCAAAAGGGTCTCCCCCCTGCCGGTGTTGGTCAGCAGCACCTGCTGTACGGGGCCGTCCAGGGACAGGGTGCGGGCGGCCTCGCCGTAGTTGCCCGCCACCAGGATGGTCTGGCCCTCTCTCTTCCGCAGATACGCCAGGATGCCCGGCTCTGTTTCGTAGGCGGGGACAAAGTCTCCGTAGGTGAAGGTGTCCAGATAATCGTCCGACTTCCGCAGGGCAATGAGCCGCTTGTAGTAGTTCAGCAGGGAATCCGGGCGGTTCTGCTGTTCCGCCACGTTGATCTCCCGGTAGTTGGGATTTACCAGAAACCAGGGGGTGCCGGTGGTAAAGCCGGCGTTGGGACCGTCGGACCACTGCATGGGGGTCCGGGCGTTGTCCCGGCTGTGGAGATAGCAGGCCTCCAGGGCCTCCTCTCTGCTGCACCCGGCCCGGAGGGCCACCTGGTACTGGTCCATGGTGTTAATGTCCTCGTACTGGGAGATGTCGGTCATGGGGCAGTTGGTCATGCCGATCTCCTGGCCCTGGTACAGGAAGGGGATGCCCCTCAGCAGCAGGGACGTGGTAGACAGCAGCTTCTTTCCCGTCTCGTTTTGGGCGTAGGGCGGCAGGAAGCGGCTGGCGCCCCGGGGCTCGTCGTGGTTTTCGATGATGTTGGCCAGGAAGCCAACCCCCTGGACCTTCCGCTGGGCGGTGAACAGGGCCTCCCGCCAGGGCTCGAATTGAATGGTGGGGGCGTCGTACCAGCCGTGGCCGCCGAAGGTGAGGGCCTGGGCGCTGAAGTCGAACATGGTGGAGAAGTGGCCGTCGTCTCCGATGAATTCCGCCAGTTCGTCCTCCTTCATGTTGAAAACCTCGCCCACGGTGAAGGCGTCGTGCCTGGCGAAGGTCTCCCGCTTCAGCTCCTGGAGGAAGTCCCCAATGCCGTCGGCGGATTCCACCATCTTGGTGCAGAAGGCCAGGCCGTCGGGGCCGTCCGGCTCGAAGGAGGGAAAGCCCAGGTTCTTCTTGATGTTGATGATGGCGTCGATGCGGAAGCCCGCCACGCCCTTGTCCAGCCACCAGTTTACCATGTCGTAGATCTTCTGGCGGACCACCGGGTTCTCCCAGTTCAGGTCCGGCTGCTCCGGGGCGAACATGTGGAGGTAGTACAGGTCCGTGCCGGGAACGGGGCTCCAGGTGCTGCCGCCGAAGTAGGAGCGGTAGTTGCTGGGGGGCTGGCCGTTTTTGCCCTTGCGGAAGTAGAAGTAATTTCCGTATTCTCCTTCCGGGTCCGCCAGAGCCTTTTGGAACCACTCGTGCTGGTCGGAGCAGTGGTTCACCACCAGGTCCATGACGATGGACATGTCCCGCCGTTTGGCCTCTGCCAGCAGCAGGTCAAAGTCTTCCATGGTGCCGAACTCCTCCGCAATGCGGTAATAGTCGGAGATGTCATAGCCCTGGTCCACAAAGGGAGACTGATAGACGGGAGAGAGCCAGATGATGTCCACGCCCAGGTCCTTCAGATAGTCCAGCTTGGACAGTACGCCCCGCAGATCGCCGATGCCGTCGCCGTTGGCGTCGCAGAAGCTCTTGGGATAGATCTGGTAGGCAATCTTGCCATTCCACCATGATTTCTTCATAAAAACGATTTCCTTTCCGGGTAACAACGTATCTGTTATGATTTAGCACGATTTTCCGTCCTTGTCAATGCCCGCACACAAGAAAAAGGACTCCGGCTGCGCCGGAGTCCTTTTGTGAAAAGGCAATCAGTCTTCCTCGGGAGCCAGCTCCGTGGTCTTCACCTTGGGAGGGAAGAGCTTGGAGAACACCAGGAAGAACACCAGGCCCACGATCAGGCCGGGGATGATGGGCTGAGACAGCTTTACGCCGAACAGCACGCTGCCGGAGAATTTCTCCAGATACACCACCACGATGGAGCCGGAGATCAGGGAGGCGATGGTGCCGGCCAGGGAGGCGCCGGTCCAGTAGTGGCCCAGTACATAGGGGAAGAAGGCACCGGCGGCACGGAGGGTGAAGCAGAACATCAGCAGGTTGACGATGCTGGAGGTGTTGAACAGGGCGATGAACATGGAGGCAACGCCCACGATGGCCATGACGATCTTGGTGACCTTCATGACCTCCTCGCTGGAGGCGTCGGGTTTCAGCACGGCACGGTAAATGTCGTTGGCGAAGATGGAGCCGGCACCCAGCAGGTCGGAGTCGGAGGAGGACATGGTGGCGGAGATGATACCGGCGAAGAGCAGGCCACAGATGATGGCGGGCATGGCTTCCATGGCCAGCACCGGCAGCGCGTAGCGGGCGCCCACGTCGGCGAAGTCCTCGGCATTGAACTTGCCCATGTTGATCAGAGCCAGGGTGATGATGCCCAGCACCGCGGGGATGAAGGCATAGACGAAGTTCAGGATAGCGGCCATGATGGAGCCCTGCTTGGCAGCCTTGCCGTCACGGGCAGCGTAGTAGCGGGAGACGGCCTCCTGGCCCACGGTGAAGGTGGCGGTGTACATGACGGTCAGGGACACCACGGCCATGGGGCTGTAACCCTTGAACATGTCAAAGGTCTCGGCAGGGACATTGGCGACCACATTGCCCCAGCCGCCTGCCAGATTCATGGCGAAGGGCACGGCGATGATCATGCCGACGATGATGAGGAACACCTGGACGAAGTCCGTCAGAGTGACGCTCCACAGGCCGCCCATGATGGAGTAGATGGTGACCACAACGGCCACGATGATGACGGCTGTCTTGTAGCTGATGCCCAGCATGGTGGAGAGAATGACAGAGGAGGCGATGAACTGGCCGGCGGTCAGGCCGATCAGGGGCAGCAGCATGATGATGGCGGTGATGAGGCCCGCGCTCTTGCCGTAGCGGCGGCGGAAATACTCAGGCACCGTCTTGACGGTGGCGGCCCGGAACTTGGGGGCCAGGAAGGTCAGGATCACGAAGGCGAAGCCCATGGTGATGATGTACCAGGCGGAGGAGATGCCGTGATTCTGCATGCCCTGCTGGACCACGCCCAGAGAGCTGCCGCCGCCGATCTCCGTGGCGGCCAGGGTACCGGCCATCAGGAAGGGGCCCAGACGGCGTCCGGCTACCATAAAGTCGGTGTTGGAAGTGATGCGCTTGGAGGACCACCAGCCGATGAACAGCATCACCAGCAGATAGAGGACCACGATCACAGTGACGGTCATGTTAAATTTCATTGATTTTCTCCCTCTTTTTTCTCGTCTGTTGATGGACAGGAATGTGTGAAACGGAGTGCTTCCCCCTCCCTTCCGGTCCCGCCTGCGGCAGCGCGCCGCCCTCCGGGCCAGCTTTTTTGGAGTCTTGCAAGGTTATCCTATCAAACTTAGAACAAAATGTAAAGAATTTGTGAATAATTTAGAGCGAAATACGGCGCGGGCCTCCGGAGAGGACCGCGCCGCGTCTGCTTACTGGCTGCGTTACCAGAACTTTTTCTTTTTCATGATCCACAGGCAGATCAGCACCACCAGCACACTCACTACTATGACCGCCGGGTAGCCGTATTTCCAGGTCAGCTCCGGCATGTGGACAAAATTCATGCCGTACCAGCCCGCCACCAGGGACAGGGGCAGGAAGATGGTGGTGACGATGGTGAGGATTTTCATAATGCGGTTCTGGCGGATGTCAATCTCCGCCTGGAACAGCTCCCGGACCTGAATGCCATACTCCCGCAGGGCCTGGGCCTCGGCCTGCAGCCGTCCCACCCGCTGCTCCGCCATACGGAACAGCCGTTGCTCGTTTTCGGAAAAATACCCGTTTTCGTCCTCCTGCAGCTCGCAGGCCACGTCATCCAGCTGGGTGTAATAGCGGATCCAGCCCGCGATCTCCTTCCGCAGGGCCGTCATTCGGGGATTGAAGTCCTCCAGCTCCCCCGCCAGTACCTGGTCCTCCAGCTGGGTCAGCCGGTCTTCCAGTTCCTGAAGATGGTGCGGGTCCCGGGCAATCAGCAGCTCCAGAAATTCATAGAAGAAGCGGCCAATGCTGTTTTCCTTCCAGGACTTTTCCTTCTGCAGGCGCTGGACCATGGAAAGGGCGGCGCCGGTGTCGTCGCAGAGGACCACCCGGCCGGGGGCCAGCAGATAGCCGAAGGCGATGGGAGATTGGTCCCGAGTGTGCCGGGGGGTGACAATGGTGCCGCACAGACAATGGCGGCGGATTTCCGCCTTGCACACCCGGGCGTCCCGGGCGGGCGGCGTATGGATCAGGGTCTGTTCCAGCCCCAGAAGGACAGGATTCCGGGCCAGCTCCTCCGAGGTCAGCAGCACCAGGACACTGTCCTCTGGTGCGGGGTCCTCCTCCAGAGGGACCAGGGTGGGACCGATGCGGTATTGATACATAATGCGCGCCTCCTGCGGCAATGGGATTTATTCTGGTTCGCCCGGACGGTCCGCGCTTTCCGCAGCTGTTTCCGGCTGTGGGGCCGGTTCCTCCCGGGCGTTTCGCTGCCGGATGCGGCGGATGGTCTCCGGCAGGTTCTCCTGGTGGAGGTCCGCCGCCCGGAAGTGCAGCAGGGCGAAGTTCAGGTTGAACAGGGTCCCCACGCCCACGCCGGTGACGATGGTGCCGATGCCCACCTGTCCGCCCAGGCGCCAGCCCACGAAAATGGCAATCAGCTCCACCGTGGCCCGGCAGAGGCCCACGGACCGGCCGGTCTTCCGGGCCAGGACCACCATCAGGGCGTCCCGGGGGCCGGAGCCCAGGGCGCTTTTCATGTACATCCAGGTGCCCAGGGCCAGCAGCTCCATGCCGCCCAGCAGCATGAGAAGCCCGGACCACAGGCCCTGCATTTGGGGAATCCACCCCAGGTACAGCAGCCCGTCGATGAAAAGCGGGCAGATAAAAATGTTTGCCAGGGTGCCGATGCCGAAGCTCTCTCCGCAGAGAACGGCCACGGCGATGACCGCCGCCCCCACGATCATGGCGGCGGTGCCGTAGGTGATGCCGAAGAAGATGGACATGCCGTTTTGCAGCACGCTCCAGGGTTCCAGACCCACGTTGGCCTGGAGCATCATGGTGATGCCCACGGCGCTGACCAGCAGACCGCCCAAAAGGATGCCGGTCCGCCTGCAATATTCCCGAAACACAGAGGATTCCTCCTGTTTTTCTGATTTTAAAGATATAATTCGCCCCAGCGGCCGCAGGTCTCAAAGCCCACCTGCCGGTAAAGCTCCGCCACCGCATCATATCCGGAAATGAGCCGGGGCGTTTTGCCCAGTTCCAAAATGCGCTTCACCAGAAAACGGCTGACGCGGCTGCCGAGGCCCCGACGGCGGTACTCCGGCACTACGGCTACCGCCGCGATGACGCCGCATTCGTCGTCCTGGGAGGCGATGGAGCCCGTGGCCACCACTTCGCCGTCCAGCTCCAGCTGGTACACCTCCGCCAGACCCGTGTCCAGCCGCCTCCCCAGGTCCTCGGCCCAGGGCTCAAACCGCAGGTGGGTCCGGTAGTATTCGTGGCTCCGCTGCAGGACGGAGAACACCGCCAGCGGGTCGCCGGGGGCGATGTCCGAAAAGTCCTCCTCCACGGGGCCGCCCCGGTATACCATATAATAAGAACTCTCCGCGGTTCCGCCCAGCAGTGTTTGCAGGGCCGCGCACAGGCTCCAATTGGTGTCCACCTCATGGACAACCTGCTCCCGTACCAGCACCGCGATGGGGGCCGGGTCTGCCTCCGGCGCGGCGGAGACCACCAGCACGTCCCCGGCCAGATACAGAGCGGCGGTGGGCGAGTCGTCCTTCAGCAGCAGCCAGAAAAGAGCGCGGGCATCCTCGGGCCCATAGGTTCGCAGGGCCGTCAGGATCCTGGAGCCGAACACCCGCTCATGGGCGCAGGCCCGGGTAAAGGCGGAAATCAGATCCGGAGTCAGTTTGGTCAGCATGGCACGCGCTTCCTTTCCATACGATATGAAAGGAAAGCGGGCTTCCGCCCGCTTCCGTTTTCGTCATTCCTGTGTCCCGGTGGTGCCGTTTTTCACCTGGGACAGGTATCGGTATACGCTGGCCTGGGAACAGTGCAGGCCGGCGGCCACGTCCTTCACGGCGCCCTTCAGCAGGAAGATGCCGTTAGCTTCCAGGGCCGCGATGATCTTCAGCCGCTCTTCAGAGGTCAGGCGGTCCGCCGTGACGCCCAGGTGTTCCAGCTCCCGGCTGATGGCGTCGATGGCCACCGCTTCCGTGGAGTTGCGGAACTTCTCCGGCGCGTGCCGGGCGGGGGCAGGCGCGGCGCCGGGCTCCGGAACAGTGGACATCACCACATCCTCCACGAAGATGTCCGGATGGCACAGGCCCATGACCTGGTTGCTGATGGCCCGGTAGCGGCTGTCGTCAAAATTGATGCAGAGCATGCCGATCAGCCGGCCGTTCTGCTTGATGAACATGGTGTTGGACCGCAGGTCCTTGCCGTTGATGGACACCCCATAATAATGCAGGCGATAGTCCGAGGTCTCATAGCTCTTGTCCCGCAGGATGCTGAGGGCCACATTGGTCAGGGGAGCGCCGATCTCCCGGCCGCTGACGTGATTGTTGGCAATGGCGATGATGGAGCGGTTCTTATCCGTCAGATCGTGAAGGGCGACCTCGTAATCCGGGCCAAGGGCCTGCCCAAGAAACTCCGTCAATTTCACATAATGCTGCAGCAGCGCGTTGGGAACACTGGGCATACCCTCACCTCATTTCAAATTTCTTACCGGTTGTATTACCATTATATAAAAGCAGTGATTTTTTGTCAAAGAAAAAATTCTCGCCACGATTATAAATTTTTATCAGCCAATTTTGTATTCACCTTGTAGGCAATTGCCACAATAAGAGGAGCTTCTGACTGGTTACCCGTACAAAGTGCATAAAGACAGCTTGACAAAAATTTTTTATTCTGATAAAATCATCTCGCCAAAAACGAGAGGAGGCGTATTCCGATGAAGACGATCATCAGTACGGCCAAGGCCCCCGCTGCCATCGGTCCGTACAGCCAGGCTACCGACCTGGGCAATCTGGTTATTACTTCCGGCCAGCTCCCCATTGATCCCACCACGGGCGCGTTCCCCGAGGGAATTCAGGAGCAGACCCGTCAATCCCTGACCAATGTGAAGGCCATCCTCGAGGCAGTGGGCCTGACGATGGATTCCGTGGTCAAGACCACCGTGTTCCTCAGCGACATGAACAACTTCGGCGCCATGAATGAGGTGTACGCGACCTTCTTCACTGAGGGCAGCTATCCCGCCCGCAGTGCGGTCGAAGTGGCACGGCTCCCCAAGGATGCCCTCGTGGAGATCGAGGTCATCGCCGCCAAGTAAGCCTGTCGGCAATTTCCTTTTTATCCTTGTGAAAGATACTGTCCGCCAGGCGCAGAGCGGGAATGGGAATCCCGTCCTTCGACGACCGGAGTATCTCCAATAAAATCAGGCGTTGAAATACGCCCAAACTTATGGAGGTAATCAAAATGGACAAGAACATGAAGCACTATCCCCTGGACGTGACTATGCCTCAGCATTGCGCTTACGTCGTGCGTGACCTGCCCCAGGCCACCGTTGAGCAGCGTGAGCGTGCCCTGAACGCCACCCACTGGAACGAGTTCGCTTTCCCCTCCGGAATGCTGACCGTCGACATGCTGTCTGACTCCGGCACCACCGCCATGACCAACCAGCAGTGGGCCACCCTGTTCCTGGGCGACGAGGCCTATGGCCGCAACACCGGTTATTATGTCCTGCTGGACACCTTCCGCGACATTTTCGAGCGCGGCGGCGAGAAGAACTGGAAGAAGATCATCGATCTGGTCCGCACTGACTGCCGCGACATTGAGAAGATGATGGACGAGGTCTATCTCTGCGAGTATGAGGGTGGCCTGTTCAACGGCGGCGCCGCTCAGATGGAGCGTCCCAACTCCTTCATCATCCAGCAGGGCCGTGCCGCTGAGTCCGTCCTGATGGAGATCGTGAAGAAGATCCTGGCCCAGCGTCATCCCGGCAAGGTCTTCACCATCCCCTCCAACGGCCACTTCGACACCACCGAGGGCAACATCAAGCAGATGGGTTCTGTGCCCCGCAACCTGTACAACAAGGAGCTGCTGTACGAGATTCCCGAGGGCGGCAAGTATGAGAAGAACCCGTTCAAGGGCAACATGGACATCGAGAAGCTGGAGCAGCTGATCCAGGCCGTGGGTCCCGAGAATGTGCCCCTGGTGTTCACCTGCATCACCAACAACCCCATCTGCGGCCAGCCCGTCTCCATGGCCAACATCCGGGAGATCAACCGTGTCGCTCATAAGTATGATATTCCTCTGGTGTTCGACGTTGCCCGTTGGGCTGAGAACTGCTACTTCATCAAGATGAATGAAGAGGGCTATGCCGACAAGTCCATCGCCGAGATCGCCAGCGAGATGTTCTCCTACTGCGATGCGTTCACCATGTCCGCCAAGAAGGACGGCCACGCCAACATGGGCGGCATGCTGGCCTTCCGCGACAAGGGCCTGTTCTGGCAGAAGTTCTCCGACTTCAACGAGGACGGCACCGTCAAGACCGACGTGGGCGTGCTCATCAAGGTCAAGCAGATCTCCTGTTACGGCAACGACTCCTACGGCGGCATGAGCGGCCGTGACATCATGGCTCTGGCCTGCGGCCTGTATGAGAGCTGCGACTTCGGCTATCTGCATGACCGTGCTCAGCAGTGCGAGTACCTGGCTCAGGGCTTCTACAAGGCCGGTGTCAAGGGCGTCGTGCTCCCCGCCGGCGGCCACGCCGTGTACATCAACATGGACGAGTTCTTCGACGGCAAGCGCGGCCATGACACCTTCGCCGGTACCGGCTTCTCTCTGGAGCTGATCCGCCGCTATGGTATCCGCGTCTCCGAGCTGGGTGACTTCTCCATGGAGTATGACCTGAAAACTCCCGAGCAGCAGGCTGAGCTGGCCAACGTGGTCCGCTTCGCTATCGACCGCAGCCGTCTGACCCAGGAGCACCTGGACTATGTCATCGCCGCTGTCAAGGCTCTGTATGAGGATCGTGAGTCTATCCCCAACATGCGTATCCTGTGGGGCCACAAGCTGCCCATGCGTCACTTCCACGCCTTCCTGGAGCCCTATCCCAACGAGGAGAAGTAATCGGCTTCCTGTTCGGTTGCGGGCCGTGTCATGACGCGGACTGTGAAGGAATATAATTTTGCGTAACCCGTGCCGCGTGGAAAGAGCACGGGAGGAAATGTGTGTGAAAGGCGGTGCCCGCGAATTGAATAAATTCCGCGGGCACCGCTCATTTTTTGATCAAGAAAAAGGAGTGTCAAACGCATGAGCAATCAAACTCTGGAACAGCGCGACGGCTTTAAGAGCAAATGGGGCTTTATTCTGGCCTGCATCGGCTCCGCCGTCGGCATGGGCAACATCTGGCGCTTCCCCATCATGGTCTCCAAATTCGGCGGCCTGACCTTCCTGATTCCCTATTTCATTTTCGTCGTTCTGATTGGCTCCACCGGCGTCATTGAGGAATTTGCCCTCGGCCGCTGGGCTGCTGCCGGCCCTGTGGGCGCCTTCGGTAAGTGCACCGAGGAGCGTACCGGTAAGAAGGGCGTCGGCGAGGCTATCGGCGCCATCCCCATCCTCGGCTCCATGATGCTGGCCATCGGCTACACCGTGGTCATGGGCTGGATCTTCAAGTATTGCTGGATGGGCATTTCCGGCAGCCTGTATGCCCTGGGTACTGACATGGGCAGCATCGGCGGTGCCTTCGGCGCTACCGCTCCCGAGGCCGCCACGCTGGGCGAAGCCATCGGCATGATGACCAGCAACGGCATCTTCGGCATCGGCAATGGCGTGTGGCAGATCGTCGGTCTGGTGGTCTCCCTGATTATCATGGCCATGGGCGTGGCCGGCGGTATCGAGAAGGCCAACAAGGTTATGATGCCCGCTCTGTTCTTCCTGTTCGTGGCTCTGGGCATCTACATCGCCTTCCTGCCCGGCTCCTCCGACGGCTACAAGTACATCTTCACTCTGCAGCCCGCTGGTTTGCTGAATCCCCAGGTTTGGATTTTTGCCTTTGGACAGGCCTTCTTCTCCCTGTCCGTGGCCGGCAACGGCTCCGTGATCTACGGTTCCTATCTGCCTAAGGACGAGGACCTGCCCTCCTCCGCCCGTAACGTGGCTCTGTTCGATACTCTGGCCGCTCTGCTGGCTGCCTTCGTCATTCTGCCCGCTATGGCGGCTGGTGGCGTGGAGCCCTCTGCGGGTGGCCCCGGCCTGATGTTCGTGTATCTGGTCAACGTGTTCAACGGCATGCCCGGCGGCCGCATCGTGGGTATGATCTTCTTCATCTGCGTGCTGTTCGCTGGCGTCAGCTCTATTGTGAACCTGTATGAGGCTCCCGTGGCCTTCCTGCAGGAGAAGCTGCACCTGAAGCGCGTTCCCTCTGTCGCCGTTATCGGCGTCATCGGCTGCATCGTCTCCATCATGATCCAGCCTTGGACCTCTCAGTGGATGGATCTGGTCTCCATCTACATCTGCCCCCTGGGCGCTCTGCTGGCGGGCATCATGTTCTTCTGGGTCCTCAAGAAGGAGACCGCTCTGGACGCTGTCCACGAGGGCCGCACCGCTGGCAAGGGTTCCATCGGCAGCTGGTTCTATCCTCTGGGCAAGTACGTGTACTGCATCGCCGCTCTGGTGGCCCTGATCGCCGGCGCTCTGCTGGGCGGTATCGGCTGATCCGGCGAAATCGCGGAACACAGCAAATACGCATCACAATCAAAATCCCCGCTGCTTTGGCAGCGGGGATTTTTTATGAAGATGTTTGTGGAGACCTCCGGGGTGTCCAGTTGGGGCAGCTCTGGCCCTCCTCCCGGTCTTTGGACCGCAGGCAGACGCAATGGCCCACAGACAAGGACATGTAGCGGGAGCTGATCTTGATATAGTGGCGGCGGAAGTGGGCGCAGTTGCCGCAGGCCACATCGTCATGCTTGGGATACAGGGGCATATTCATCACCTCACCCCAAATATAGTCGTACTACGACTATAAGCAAATAGTCATATGACGACTATACTAAAATAAAACGGGGTGATGATATGACGTTTCAACGGATTCGGGATTTGCGGGAAGATCATGACTGGAAGCAAGGGGAAGTTGCTGAGAAGATCGGCGTCACACAGACCACATATTCCAAATATGAGCTTGGAAAAATTAATATCCCGGTTGATATGCTGATCAAGCTGGCGGACCTGTATCATGTCAGCCTGGACTATCTGGTGGGCCGCACGGATAAACGCTGAAGAACGGCAGATTCAGATTGCACCGCATTGGTTACAACAATTCCTGTTTTCAGAAAAACCGGCGCAGGGCTTTGGCCCTGCGCCGGTTTTGCGACTAATCGAATTTTCTTTGGACCGTGCACACCCGGAGGTGAGCAAACTTACCTCTCCTCCGCCTGCTGCCGCATGAGGGCAATCTCCCGGGCATACCCCGGCAGCTCATTGGGGGTCTCCAGACAGAAGGGAAGGCCTCTCAGCGCCGGGTGGCGCACCACCCGGGTCAGGGCCTCCAGCCCGATACAGCCCTCGCCGATACAGGCGTGGCGGTCCTTCCGAGTGCCGGTAGGGTTCTTGCTGTCGTTGAGATGGATGGCCTTCAGGCGGTTCAGGCCGATCACCTTGTCGAATTCCGTCAGTACCCCGTCCAGGTCCCCGATGATGTTGTAGCCGCCGTCGGAGACGTGGCAGGTGTCCAGGCATACACCCATTTTCTCCTGGAGTTCAACCCGGTCCAGGATTTCCCGCAGCTCCTCAAAGCGGCCGCCCACCTCACTGCCCTTCCCTGCCATAGTTTCCAGCAGGACAGTGGTGGCCTGGTCCGGGGTGAGGATGGCGTTGAGTCCTTCGGCAATCAAAGTGATGCCTGTCTCCATTCCTTGCCCTACGTGACTGCCAGGGTGGAAGTTATAATACTGACCTGGTATGTGTTCCATGCGCCGCAGGTCGTCGGCCATGGTCTCCCGGGCAAAGACCCGATTCTTTTCCTCCGTGCCGCAGAGGTTCAGGGTATAGGGCGCATGGGCGATGATGGGGGCAAAGCGGTGTTCTGTCATCAGGGACACCAGGGCGGCGGCATCTGCCGGGTCCAGGTCCTTGGCTTTGCTTCCTCTGGGATTTCGGGTAAAGAATTGAAAGGTATCCGCCCCCAGCTCCAGTGCTTGCCGTCCCGTGGCGGCAAAGCCTTTAGAGGAGGAAAGGTGACAGCCGATGTGCAGCATAGAGGACCTCCTGATCGTGTTTTATTATAGTATAGCACACCGGGGACCGGCTGTCCGTGGGAATTGCAACGGCTTCTTAAAATGAGCGATGGCTCAGTCCGATTCGCAGGAGTCCGCAGGTGTATTCAGAAATAGGTCTTCGGCCTGCCGCTGGGCGGCAATGAGGGTTTCTTCCAACTGCTTCAGAGTTTCTTCCGCATCGGAAATGGTGTTGAACAGCAGCAAATATTCTTTGGAAATAGACTTCATATAGTACTTCCTTTCTTTCCACACACAAAATGTTGGTGGATACGGTCCTATCATACATAAAAGCGCCGTCATATGCTGTCTGAATCTGTCGAGCACTTTGGAAAATGGAAAAAATGGGGAGACCGGTGCCGAAACTCTGTATTTTTTCGCGGAAGGGGTTGCCCCGCCGCCGGGGAAAATGGTATGATAGCGCCATGAATATGCAAAGAACAACAACGGAATATCTTCTGAATCAGTGTGAACGGTATCCGGCCCTGGAACCCGGAGATCTGCTGAAAGGGCTGTACCAGAGCGTCTTTGGCTGCGGCCATTTTGTGGCGGACCAGGCCGCCGGACTGGAGCTGCTGCGCCGGGAACTGGAGGCTTCGGACCTTTGGGCGGACGTGGAGCCCCTGGATGGTCCCTACTGCCGGGTTCATCTGGGGTATCTGAAGGAGACGGGCCTTGCGCCGGAGACGCTGTTCCGGCTGTTTGCCCTGTCATCGGAGGCACCTGCCGGCGATGTGGTGGCTCTGGAGAAGAAGCTGGCGGTTCTGCTGTCCCTGGCGGAAGCGTGCAAGATTCCCTTCACGTTGGAGGAAATCTCGGCGGCTGTGGAAGCCTGGCGCGAAGCGGGATTTCCCGCTTGTCACCACTCGGAGAGGTTTCGGGCGGCGTATCACCCGGCCTACCGGGTCATAGGGAGAGACTTTGTCTGGCTTCTGCCCCTGCTGGCGGCCATCGATCAAAAGCGGGTGGAACAGGACAGGGTGACCGTGGCCATCGAGGGCGGCAGCGCCAGTGGAAAGACCACCCTGGCGGCCCTGCTGGCGAAGATTTACGACTGCAATGTCTTCCACATGGACGACTTTTTCCTGCGGCCGGAGCAGCGGACTCCAGAACGGCTGGCGGAGCCCGGCGGCAACGTGGACCGGGAGCGGTTCGCGGAGGAGGTCCTGCGGCCCCTGACCGAGGGCCAAGAGATTTCATACCGCCGCTATGATTGCCAGACCCAGACCGTGCTGCCTCCCGTTGCGATTTCGCCCAAGGCGCTGAACATCGTGGAGGGGGCGTACAGCATGCACCCGGCCCTGGCGGACAGCTATGACCTGTCGGTTTTCCTGCATATTTCCCCGGCGCTGCAGCGCGGCCGCATCCAAAAGCGCAATACCCCGGACTTTGCGGAGCGCTTTTTCAATCTCTGGGTACCGCTGGAGCAGCGCTATTTTGAAACAACAGACGCGGCGGCCCGCTGCGATCTGGTTCTGGAGGTGGAAGCATGAAAGTAGTGGTCATCGACGGCCAGAGCGGCCGCATGGGCCAGCTGTTCATCGAGCGGGCCAGCACGGCGGAGCTGCCCTGCGAGATCGTGGCGGTGGGCACCAACGCCATCGCCACGGCGGCCATGCTGAAGGCCGGGGCCTCCGCAGGCGCCACCGGGGAGAACCCGGTGCTGGTGGCCTGCCGCACGGCGGACATTATCGTGGGGCCCATCGGCATCCTGTCGGCGGACTCCCTCATGGGGGAGATCACCCCCGCCATGGCGGTGGCCGTGGGCCAAAGCGCCGCCAAAAAGCTGCTGTTGCCGGTGAATCAGTGCAGCAACATCGTGGTGGGGACCCAGTCCCTGACGCTGTCAAAGCTCATGGAGGAAGCGGTGGACCTGCTGCGCTCCCTGTGTGAAGAATAAAAATCACTCCGGCCAAGCCGAAGATATCCCCTGGCACATCTTCAAAATCGTATCCCAAGGTACGGCCTCCCGTTCAAGACGGCAAATTACTTTGAAAGGGAGATCCCAAACGTGAAAACCAATGGAAAAACCAGTCCCATCCTGCGTTTGACCTATGCGGCAGTCTGTCTGGCCCTCTGCATGGTCCTGCCCTTCCTGACGGGCCAGATCCCGGAGATCGGCAAAGCCCTCTGCCCCATGCACATCCCCGTCCTGCTGGCGGGCTTTCTCTGCGGCCCCTGGTGGGCCCTGGCGGTGGGCGCCGTGGCGCCGCTGCTGCGGTTCGCCCTCTTCGGCATGCCGCCCCTCTTCCCCACCGGCGCCGCCATGTGCTTCGAGCTGGCGGCCTACGGCCTGGTCAGCGGCATCCTCTGCCGGAAGCTGCCCCAAAAGGCCGTCAACGTCTATCTGGCTCTGATCGCCGCCATGCTGGCGGGCCGTATTGTCTGGGGCATCGTCATGGCGGTGCTCATGGGCCTCAGCGGCTCCGCCTTCACCTGGGCGGCCTTTGTGGCGGGGGCCTTTGTCAACGCCGTCCCCGGCATCATCGTCCATATCCTCCTGATCCCCATCATTGTGCTGGCCCTGCGCAAGGCGGGCCTGGCGGATTAAACAACACGGGCACGGCCCAAGGCCGTGTCCGTGTTTTGCTGATTAAGGAAGCGCCTCCCGGTATGCGGGAGGCGCTTCCGAGCCTTTATTTCTCCTCGTAGAGCTCGATGATGGCGTCATCCTTGACGATGAAGGCCAGCCGGACGGTGTCGCTGAGGACCTCTGGTCCGAAGATCACCCGGTCGGCATCCGCCAGATAGGGGTCGGCGTTGTCCACCTTGTAGGCCACGTGGGGCTGCTTGGAGAGGCTCTCCGGGAAGCGGGTGCCCTCTTCAAACTTCAGGTACTCGATCTTGTAATCGTAGGCGTCCACGCTCTCATTAACCCAGAACTTACCCCATTCGTTGTAGACCATGCCGGGCTTCTTGTTGAGAACGGGGATACCGATGTGCATATATTCGGCTGCCATAGGGGACCCTCCTGTTTTTGTTATTTGGAAGCCAGCTCCTGATAGAACTGGTAGGCTTCCTTGTCGGTGAACTTCTCGTGTACGATCTTAGCCACCGCCTGGCACATGGCGGCAGGGTGATCGCTCTGGAAGATGTTGCGGCCCATGTCCACGCCCCGGGCGCCGTCGGAGATGGCCCGGTAGGCCATAGTCAGCGCCTCGGCCTCCGGCAGCTTCTTGCCTCCGGCAATGACGATGGGCACGGGGCAGGCGGCGACGACCTTCTCAAAGTCGTCGCAGTAGTAGGTCTTGACGAAGGAGGCGCCCAGCTCCGCCAGGATACGGGTCGCCAGCAGGAAATACTGGGTGGTGCGGGCCATCTCCTTGCCCACGGCGGTGACGCCCAGGACGGGGATGCCGTACCGCTCTCCGGCGTCCACGGCCCGGCAGAGGGTCTCCAGGGACTGGGCCTCGCCCGCGCCGCCGATGAAGCACTGCATGGCCACGGCGGAGGCGTTCATGCGGATGGCGGCCTCCATGTCGGCGCCGATGCCGTTGCCGGTGCTCATATCGTCGATAAGGACGCTGGCGTCATGGGTGGCCCGGAGGCAGATGGCATTGTGCACCGTGGGCGGGATGCAGGAGCGGATGGCGCCCCGGGTGCCCATCAGCACGTCGGCGTACTGGCACAGGGGGGCGATGGTCACGTCCATGCGCTCCAGGCCCGCGGTGGAGCCCATGATGTAGCCGTGGTCAAAGGCCAGCATGACGGTGTTGCCGCTCTTGGGATTGAACAGCCGGGAAAGGCGGTTCTTAGCGCCCCAGTCCCCGTGGCCCAGGCCCTTGGCGAAAAAGCCCTGCTCCGGGGCGGGCACGTCCAGATGATAATCCTTTGCGGCCTTGTTTCCGATCGCGTCTGCCATATCCGTTACTCCTTACTGTACGCCGGGGTGCGGCAGGGCGTATTCCACAGGCGGAGCGTCTCATCGTCCCACTTGGCAATGTTCATCTGGAAGCCGGCGGCCTCCTGCACGGTGAGGATCTCGCCTACCATACTGCCCACGACTTCCACGCCCTTGGTCTTCAGGAACTCCACGGTGTCCTTGAACAGCACCAGCATCTCCATCATGGTGGTGGCGCCGCAGCCGTTGATCATGACGAAGGCCTTGTCGCCGGCCTGCAGAGCCAGGTTCTTGCACAGGGCCTCGGCAACAGTCGCCACGGTCTCCCTGGAGGACATCATGGGCACCCGGACGCCGCCGCCCTCGCCGTGCTGGCCCGCGCCGATCTCCATGAGGTCGGTCTCGCCCAGGTCGCCGAAGGACATACCGTTCTGGGGGTGGGTGGCATCGGTGGACTTGACTGTGATGGAGGCCATATTGTCGGCGTAGTGCTGGGCGATCTCGGCCACTTCGTCCAGGGTCTTGCCCTCCCGAGCGGCCGCGGCGGCGATGTGGTACAGGGCCACGGCACCGGCCAGCCCACGCTTGTTGTCCTCGCCGTTGGGGTCGAACTGGATCTCCTCGCCGGTGACCACCTGGCGCACGTTGAGACCGGCCTTCTTGGCAAGCTTCATGGCCTGCTTGCCCGCCAGCTGGTCGCCAGCGTAGTTCAGCGTCAGCAGCAGCACGCCGTGGCCCTTGTCCGCCAGCTTCATGGCGTCAAACACCAACTGGCCGTTAGGAGCGGCGAAGATATCGCCCACGGCCTGCACGTCCAGCATGCCCTTGCCCACGAAGCCCGCCTGGGCGGGCTCATGACCGGAGCCGCCGTAGGTGACGATGGTGACGCGGTCGGCGTTTGCCAGGTCCTTGCTGATGACCAGGTGGCCATCCACATCCACAATGTCGGGATAAGCCAGGCCCAGACCGGTCAGTTCCTCGTCAGTGACGGTCTCGGGGGCGTTCATAAACTTCTTCATTTTCATAGCAGGTCCCTCCAGTCAAAATTTCAGTATCCGCGAAAGCCCCGCCGCCGGGGCAGAGATCACAAACATCACGCCTGGGCCAGTCCCCGGAAGAAGCAGGCCATGGAGGTGGCACCGGCGTCGGGGGTGCCGATGGTCTTGGTGCCGTAGCTCTTGGCACGGCCAAACTTGGACACGAAGTTCTTGGAGTTCTCCGCACCTTCGGCGGCGGCCTTGGCGGCGGCGGCGAACAGCGCGTCCTCGCTGTCGCCCTCGTAGGCGGCAATGGCCTCGCTGGCGGGGATCAGGGCGTCCATCATGGTCTTGTCCCCCACCTTGGCGCCGGACATGTCGTCGATCTCCTCAAAGGCCCGGGCGAAAATGGCTTTGATGCCAGCCACGTCGATTTCGTCCCCCTCGGGGGCGTCTTCCTGCATACCGTCCAGCCAGGTGTTCCACAGGGGCACCGCGCTGCCGCCGTTCAGGGACATGACGGCCATGGCGGCGTTGTCCAGCATGGACTGGATGCCGCCGTCGGCATCGTCCACCGCGGCGGAGATGGCACCGGCGATCTTGGTCATGGTAAGGCCGTGGTCGGCGTCACCGAATTTGGAGTCGATCTCGGTCAGCTCGTCCTCCGCGGCAATGACGGCCGCGCAGGCGTGTTTCAGACGTACTGCGAATTCTGCTTTTGTCATGGCTTACTGCCTCCTGTTTTGACAAAATACACAAATTTGTGAGATAATATATATTGTATCATAGTCAGTCTGCGTTTTCAAGGCGGGCACCGGCCTTTTCCAGGCGCAAAAAGGACGCTCTGTGGATTTCCACAGAGCGTCTTCTTTATAAAGCGTCCGGAGTCAGGGAATTACATTTCCTTGATGGCAGCCTGTGTTGCTGTTATCAATGGCAGGGGAAATATCCCCTGCCACCATAATTTTGGTATTCTGCTTGCGACTGCCTTCCAACTGACAGTGCAGATGCTTGTCTGGATTGCCATCGAACCGCAGGTACCAGTCGAAACCATCCTTGGAGACAAGAATCTTGGAGACGAAGGCTTCCACTACACTCTCGGGTACATTTTCTCCCTCGTTGCAGTGGGTGTACTGCTCCAGAGCATATTGGAGGACGGTCAGCTTTTCAGTGTAGTCTATAATTTCTTTGGGTTCACTCTTGGCGGACAGCATTTCGATTTCTTCCTGTAGACGCTGGATTTTAGGTTCCACTTCAGCGCATTTGGAACGGAACAACTCCTTGCTAATCTCACCATCGGAACGCATTTCAACATAAGAGTCCAACTTTTTGTTGAGCCGCTGGAGCTCATTCCTCTTGGCGTCCAGTTGCGTCTGGGTTTCATCCTGCTCCTCGGTATCACCGATGTGAGCTTCCAGAATGGAGTTGGCCAAGGCCAGCACCTTGTCCTTTTCAGACAGGTATTTGCGGAAAATCAGATTTGCCATCATTTGCAGCCGCCATTCGGGAATCATAGGAGACTGGCAGATGCCGTCCAGTGGGAGCCCTTTCTTCTTGCGGCTTTCATAGGAACCGGTTTGGACGGAACTATAGCATTGGTAAGAATTCTGCACCTGCCGGTCATCACGATTCCAGACACGCATATTAAAGGTGTGCCCGCATTCGCAAATCAGCAGTTTACCCCAGATTGTTTTTCTGGGCTTCTTTCCCTTCGCTCTGGGACCAACATTCAGATTCTTGCAGTCATTCCTTTTCGATTCCATAATTCGTTGCACCCTTTCATATTCTTCAACTGTGACAATGGGTTCATGTGTGCCTTGCACTTGAGTAAACTCCATCTCACCATAATTTTTGACTTTCTTTTGCTTCAGGTAGTCCGGCGTGTATTCCTTGTGGTAGGTGATGATACCACAGTAGAAGGAGTTCTTCAGCACATGGGAAATCACGGTAGGGAACCACTTGTCTTTGCCGGCGGAGGTTTTGTACCCCCGCCGTTCCAGTTCATCTTTGATTTTGTTCAGACCGTAGCCATCCAGATACAGGTCATAAATTAAGCGGACAGTTTTTGCCTGTTCCGGATTGATGACCATTTCTTTGCCCACTCGGTCGTACCCAAGAATGTTGCCGTTCCCGTATACAACACCGTTGTTCATAGAGGTCTGCTGGCCGCTTTTGACGCGGATAGATGTTTTGCGGCTTTCGTCCTGCGCCAGAGTAGCCATAATGGTGAGCCGGAGCTCACCATCACCGTCAAAGGTTTTAATTCCGTCGTTGATGAAGTACACCTCTACGCCATGTTCTTTGAGCATTCGGGTGTAGTGTAAGGTGTCCATTGTGTTTCGGGCGAACCGAGATACCTCGCGCGTGATGATCAGATCAAATTTTCCTTTCTTTGCATCTGCCACCATCTGCATAAATTTAGGGCGCTTTTCTGCCGATGTGCCTGTAATGCCCTCATCCACATACATTTCGACCAGTTCCCATTCCGGATGTAAATCCAGAAGAGGCGTGTACCAGTCGATTTGATTTTCCAGCGCAGAGAGTTGAGCGTCATGGTCAGTTGACACACGGGCGTAGATGCAGATCCGCCGCTGTAGATATTCTTTGGAATATGGTATCATGCAACATCCTCCTTATCGTCAATTACCGTAAATTGGGACAGGTCTACCACATCGGCGTAGTCGTTCAGAATGTTGCGGAAGATGTACGCCGGGAGCTTACCGTCCTTGTGAAGTTGCTCAATCAGCTTCAGGGCTGCGAAATAATATTCCGGACTGAGGGGCGTGTCGATTCGTTTTACTTCCATGACAGTTCCTCCGTTGCCCAACACACAAAATGCCCGAAACCATTCCGCAAGTCTATTGACGAATACACCACAGAATTGCAATCCTGATTGGCGGATACCACTGATGATGCATGAACAAAAATCACGTTTCCCCAAGCGGGAATTTGACGCATAGGCAATTACCTCCATAAAACAACAAAAGAGCGGGAAACCGATGTATCGGATTCCCGCTCAAGACATATACCTTACATTTTCTGTTCCTGTAGATTTTCCCGTGCGATGTATTCATTGTATTCCTCCTGTTCTTGAATCACAAATTCTTCTTGTCCTTCTTTGGTCAACGCTGTGGCAAGGCCAACTGCAACGCCGATGACCGCGCCGATGTTTTTGGCCTCCTGCTCTGCTTGGATTTGACGGTAGCGTTCTTCATCAGCCTCTTCATTCAACAATGCTCCCGCTGCCACCAGACCATACAGTCCCGCATGGAGCGGCTTTAGAGAAACAGGTTTCGGATGTTGCTGACCACTGTCGCTGTACCGTACCCCATCCCCAGCAGCGCTGCCACGATGAGCAGTACCAGCACGATCCACTTGGTCACTACGATCAGGTCGAAGTCCGGAAGCCAGTCCAGCCATGTGCAGGTACGCTGCTCGTTCTTCTTCCCAGCCTGTTCCAGCAGTGTGATCATCTCCGTCAACGATTTCTGCATCTCTGCCATGCTGTTCTGCACCGTTGTCAGGTCGGTGTGGGATCTTAGGTTCGGGAGATACTCCCGCATCCCACGCACTTCTCGACCGATGGATTCTGTTTTCTGTGTCAGCCTTGTCAGGGCCTCCGGCAGCGGACACTGAATCCCCGAGGATGTCATTGACAGAGCGAAAAAGCTGACGATGCACACCATTGGTGTTACGCTGGCGGCCAAGGGAACTCCCTGTGTGGAACGGGCCTTGTCCACTGCAAAGGATACCATGGGCCTCGGCGGAGACTCGCTGGCCACTGTCTGGGGTCAGCCGGGCGAAAAGGCTCCTCTGCTGGGTGCAATTTTTGTGAACTCTACCGGTGCGGATACGCTGGACTGGGAGGATTGCTCCTGGACTGGCCATCCGACCGCCGGCTTCATCCCTGTGGCGTTTTCCATGTCCGAGGCAATGAAGAAGCCCGGCAAGGACTATCTGACAGCAGTGATCGGCGGCTTCGAACTCTATCAGCGAATCGCCGGTTACATCCAGCCTCCTCAGGACTGGAATCTGGGCCAGAAAGGCTGGGGCCTTGTGACCTGGCAGATCTTTGCGGCCTCTATGCCCGCGGGTAAGCTGATGGAATGTGATCCCGAGCAGTTCAACCTGCTGATTGGCGCTACAGGCTGTGCCACCACGGTGGTGGATACCATTATTCATAAGCAGATGTCCGACTTCTATGCGTCCACGGAGGCAATTTTGAACCGGGCGCTGGGGCGCTTGAATCTGCCGATGGGTAAGCCGGAGCGGATCATGCTGGACTGTGGGGATATTCTGAAGCTCACACACTCCGGGCGGCGG
>Ga0129317_1001022_pt1 | contig 23336 bp, 25 predicted proteins | sample Cm1ome_FD_94430 | JGI IMG/M metagenome (GOLD analysis project Ga0129317, IMG submission 94430) | Eastern black-and-white colobus group fecal microbial communities from Wisconsin, USA - Cm1105 metagenome | ecosystem: Host-associated > Mammals > Digestive system > Large intestine > Fecal | place... | reverse complement strand
CCCCGTGATTTGTAGTATACCGAGTTCCCTATAAAAAGAATTATAAAAAAGAAAATCGCTCAAGCCAATGTTTTCATAACGTTTTGTGCCTTGAGCGAAGCGAAAGGAATGGATATAAATATGCAAAAACAGTGACAGACATGTTCATTCATGCTATTGATGAAAGTAACGGATCTCAGTATCTTTATCAAATGTGGCCGACCTATTCTACGGATCGTGATTTTACCACAATGGGTGCATGTGTAGGAGCAACTCCGGATGGACGCCGGGCAAAGGAGCAGCTTAGTGAGAACCAGTCACCGACGAATGGAAAGGATTTATCCGGTCTGACTGCAATGCTGAACTCTGTAGCAAAGATTCCGTTTGATGTGATCACTGGAGGGCCTTTAAATTTGCGGCTTCATCCCTCTGCGGTGGCAGGAGAAGAAGGTCTTTCTGTAATGTGTGCGTTGTTTGAAACTTACATGGAAAAGGGCGGTATGCAGCTGCAGGTGAATGTGGTAGATGCTGAGACTTTAAAGGCAGCACAGATTGATCCGGAACAGTATCGTTCTCTTTGCGTCAGAGTGACCGGTTACAGCGCTTTCTTTGTTGAAATGGGCAAAAAAGCGCAGAATGAGCTGATCGCGCGGACGGAACATATGGTATCATAAATTTTAAAAGACATGGAAACGTTAGAAATAACAAGATAGTTTTGTAAGGTTTCATACCTTGAGGGAAAGGAATGAGGACAGGATGGGCAAACAGATTCAAACAGTAAACGGACTGCTGCCGGTAGAAGCGCTTGGCGTTACATTGATGCATGAGCATGTTCTGCAGGCAAATTGGTCGATGCGTATGTCGTATCCTCACTGGTTTAATTACAACGAATTTATTGAATATGCGACAGAGGATGTGAAACGTACAAAAGAGATAGGGGTTTGCACTCTGGTAGAGCAGACCCCCGTCTGCCTCGGACGGGATATTCATGCGATCAAGGAGATTGCAGACCGAACTGGTATGCAAATCATTGCAAGTACCGGATTTTTTTATACGGAAAATCAGTGGCTGTTCGGACGCAGTGAGGAGAGTCTCATGGAGTGTATGAGGAAGGATATTAATGAAGGAATTCAGGACACAGATATCCGGCCGGGATTGATTAAGTGTGCAACTGATGTGGCGGGAATTACACCGATTAATCGGGTGCTTTTGAATGCACACGCACAGATAGCGAAAGAGAGTGGTCTGCCGATTGGCACACATTCCTATTACGGCAATCGCAGCGGTTTAGGACAGATGGATATTTTTGAGTCTTATGGCCTGGATCCCAAAAAGATATTGATCGGGCACTGTGGAGATACGAATGATATCGGTTATTTGGAAGAACTGTTGTCCCGGGGATGTTATATTGGTCTGGATCGGTTTGGAGATGATGCAAAAAATCCGTTGAAAAACCGTGTGGACACGTTGTTGAAGCTTTGCGAAGATGGCTGGATTGATCAATTGATGATCTCTCATGATTATGTAAGCTTTGTAGATCTTGGCTGCTTTGAATGGAAAGACAAAAGGAATACGGATCCTGATGATGCGGTATATAATAGCCGCTATATTCACCGATATGTACTTCCGCTGCTGAGAGAACTGGGCTTTGGAGAGGATGGGATACATCAGCTTCTTGTGGAAAATCCCAGAGCATTTTTCAGCCGTTAATTCATGTGTTTATTTTACTAGGAGGCAGAAGAAATGAAAATCAAATCAATAGAAACATTTAAGGTAGAGCCGCGGTGGTGTTTTTTGAAGATTACTACAGAAAGCGGACTTGTAGGGTGGGGCGAGCCAGTTATAGAAGGAAAAGCATCAACGGTGGAAACTGCTGTACATGAAATGAAAGATTATATTATTGGAAAATCAGCAGAGAATGTGGAGGATATCTGGCAGACTTTGTATCGCGGAGCATTTTACAGGGGCGGCCCTATTCTAACCAGCGCTATCTCTGGAATTGATCAGGCTTTGTGGGATATTAAAGGGAAAGCCCATAATATGCCGGTTTATGATTTCTTTGGCGGTGCAGTAAAGGACAAACTGAAGGTATATTGCTGGATCGGAGGAGATCGTCCGGCAGATGTTGCCTCACAGGCTTTGGAAAAATATGAGCAGGGTTACCGGGCAATCAAGATGAATGCAACACCAGAAATTTCCTGGATTGATAATTATCAGGTAGTAGAGGATGTATGCGCGCGGGTAGCCAGTATTCGGGATGCATTGGGCTATAAAATGGATATTGCCCTTGATTTTCATGGACGTGTTCATAAAGGAATGGCAAAGGTGATAATGAAAGAACTGGAGCAATTTCATCCTATGTTTGTGGAAGAACCGGTACTTTGTGAAAATGAAGAGGCATTCAGAGAATTGAAAAGCTGCACCAGCATACCGATTGCCACTGGAGAACGCAATTTTACCCGCTGGGGATTTAAGTCTATGCTTACCGGAGGCGGTGTAGATATTATTCAGCCAGACTTAAGCCATGCGGGAGGAATTTCCGAGGTGCGAAGAATCGCAGCAATGGCAGAAGCGTATGATATTGCAGTGGCGCCTCATTGTCCACTGGGACCGGTGGCGCTGGCCAGCTGTCTGCAGCTTGATTTTTGTACACAGAATGCTTTTATTCAGGAGCAGAGTTTGGGTATCCATTATAACCAGGGCTCCGATCTGATGGATTATTTAACAGACAAATCCGTATTTGAATATCAGGACGGATATGTGAATCTTCTAAAAGGACCAGGGCTTGGTGTAGATGTAAATGAAGAGAAAATCCGTGAAAAAGCGCTTCAATGGCAGGAGTGGAGAAATCCTGTTTGGAGAACACCGGATGGAACGATTGCAGAATGGTAATCAATTTAAAGGATATTATGCAGGGAAAAGGGTTACTTTCTACTGAAATGATAATGTTATATGAGGAATGTTATTTTACACTGTTTTAGAAAGGGTAGTCTGAAAATAAGTCAGCTACACATAAATATACAAAAATAGAAGAATGGATTTTTAAAAGACGTCTCAAATTCTGCTTTTATTATATAATAGAGCCTATATTTTAAATACAAGTGTCTCCATTTTAATACTGCTCTTTCTTTTGTAGAATTAATCATCATTCAGTCTAATATTAACCAACTGATTTTGCAGGCTGAATTGTTACGAAAAAGTGAAAAGCAATCATCAAGAGTATATTATTAGAAGAATAATCATGATATAAAATAATCATGGTACAATAGGAAGAGCAGGTTGGAAGCCAAAATGTGAATCAAACCGAGAATTTGACTGGGAAGGATATCCGGAGACTGGGGCGAAACAGGCTGTCAGACGAAGCTGCCGGTGGAAGAGATACAAAAGCAAGGGAAATTTTAGACAGAACAGAGAGGAAGAAGATGAAAAATTTTGAGTATTATGCTCCTACAAAGGTGATTTTTGGACGGGAAACAGAAAATGAAGTGGGAAAACTGGTGAAAGAGCAAGGAGGAAGCCGGGTGCTGGTGCATTTTGGCAACGGTAGCGCAGTGAAGTCCGGTTTACTTAACCGGGTGTGTCGGTCACTGGAGCAGGAAGGCATTTCTTATATAAAGCTGGGAGGCGTGCAGCCCAATCCAAGATTGAGACTGGCAAGGGAGGGGGTTGAGCTTTGCAGAAAGGAGAAGGTAGATTTCCTGCTGGCAGTAGGAGGAGGTAGTGTCATTGATTCTGCCAAATGCATTGGATACGGACTGGCTAATGAAGGAGATGTATGGGATTTCTATGTCAATAAACGACAGGCTAAGTGCTGTATGCCTATAGGAGCAGTGTTGACCATTGCAGCAGCAGGCAGTGAAATGAGTCGCGCCAGTGTGATTACCAATGAAGATGGTTGGATCAAGAGCGGGTACGACAATGATATAAGTCGGTGCAAATTTGCAGTGATGAATCCGGAGCTGACCTATACTCTTCCAGCCTATCAGACGGCCAGCGGCTGCGTGGATATTTTAATGCACACCATGGAGCGGTATTTTACTAAAGAGGAGGGAACAGAATTGACAGACAGCCTGGCAGAAGGGCTTCTAAGAACCGTAATGCACTGCGCCAGAGTTTTGGTGAAGGAACCAGAGAATTATGAGGCAAGGGCTCAGGTGATGTGGGCGGGAAGTTTGTCCCACAATGGCCTTTTGGGATGTGGCATGGCAGAGGACTGGGCCAGTCACATGCTGGAACATGAGCTGAGTGCTTCTTTTGATGTAGCTCATGGAGCAGGGTTGGCAGCGGTCTGGGGAAGCTGGGCCAGATACGTTTATCAGCAGAAGCCGGAGCGCTTTGCCCAATATGCAGCCAATGTGATGGGCGTTCCTATGGATTACAGTCATCCCCAGATAACGGCTTTGGAAGGAATTGAACGGATGGAGCAGTTCTTTCGGGAAATCGGTATGCCGGCTTCCATTCATGAAATGGGGATCCAGCTTACCGAAGAACAGATTAAAGAGCTGGCCTTAAAATGTAGCAATCGTGGCGGTCGCACCATCGGCGGATTCCAGATTCTGGATCTTCAGGATATGGAAGAAATTTACCGGATGGCAAGATAAGAATAAGGATCAGAATGAATATTGAATACGGTGGTAGGAAGTTTCGGCCTGGTGACGATGGCTCACTTTACAGTCCAAGGTTCAGACATAATGAAAGAACGTTCAATCCCATGTAGTGCGGCTATTCTCGGCTTATGTCGTTTTCTTCACAATCAAGGTATTATGGCTGTAAAACCAAAAAATCCTAAATACGTTGCAAAACATTATGAGCAAATGCACTATCCGGGTCAGCGTATCCAGATTGATGTGAAATTTGTGCCTTTAGTCTGCCTTCTAAACGAAGTAAAAGGAAAACGTTTCTATCAGTACACCGCCATTGATGAATAAATATTCCCGATGGCGATTTGCAGAAGCGTTCGAAGAACACAGTTCTTATTCTTCTGCTTTATTTCTGGAACATCTTATCCCGGCTTTCCCATGTCCTATAGAATGTGTCCAGACTGACAATGAGCAGGAATTCACCAAACGTTTCAGTTCCTATGGTGGTTCGGATAAGCCGACTGTTTTTCAGGTTCGTCTCATGGAGCATGGAATCAGGCACAAGTTGATCCGTCTCTTTACGCCCAGACATAATGGTAAGGTGGAAAGAAGTCACAGAAAGGACAATGAGCGCTTCTATGCGACACATCTTTTCTATTCCTTTGAGGACTTTGCAAAACAGCTGAAAGTATACAACCGCAGGGACTACAATAACTTTCTCATGCGGCCGCTGGAGTGGAAATCACCAAATGAGATACTTCGATAGTTTTTACAGTCAGTGTAACATATGTTTGACAAACCTACATGCTCAAGAAATAATCTGCTTGCAATTACTGAAGAAACATGATAAAATAAATAACGTTGTGAGAAAGAGATGGTCCTCTGTTGCAAAATGCATTAAGAACATCCAATAGATGAGGAGGAACACAATGAACGAAATTATCAGAAACATCGAAGCTGCTCAGATGAAAGCAGAAGCACCTCAGTTTAATGTTGGAGATACTGTAAAAGTATATGCTAAGATTAAAGAGGGTAACCGTGAACGTGTACAGGTATTCGAAGGTGTTGTCCTGAAAAAACAGGGCGGCAGCAGCAGAGAGACCTTTACAGTTAGAAAAAATTCTAACGGCATCGGCGTTGAGAAGACCTGGCCGCTGCATTCTCCCACAGTAGAGAAAGTAGAAGTGGTGAGATACGGTAAAGTAAGACGTGCAAAACTGAACTACTTAAGAGGCCGTGTTGGTAAACGCGCAAAGGTAAAAGAATTAGTAAAATAAGTCTGGTGGCTGAGGGACAAGTACAGAATGTATTTTGTCCCTCTTTCAGTATGCAGGAGACTTACGATGAGCAGAAGGAAGAAAAACAGAGAAGAGGATAAATGGCTGGAAGCGGATGGAATCTTTCCAACCCCCAGGGAGCGTAAACGGATGGAGGCCCAGAAAAAGGAGATCTTTTCGGATCAGAGGAGAAAGAAGATTCCCAGGGTGGTATTCTCCTGGACCTTTCAGATTTTAATTGTAATCATGTTTGCTTATGTGATGGTCTATTTCTTCGGACAGACGAGAACTAATGTGGGTCAGTCCATGGATGTGACCCTTTCCGGAGGAGATAAGGTACTGTTAAATGTGATGGCATACCAGATCGGCGGTCCCGATCGTGGGGATATTATTTCTTTCAAGCCCAATGGCAGCGAGAGCAGTCATTCGAATATCAAGCGAGTGATCGGTCTGCCGGGAGAGACCGTTCAGATTATGGACGGTATGATCTATATAGACGGCAAGGCTTATTTGGAGAAAGCCAATTATCCTGTGATCACCAATCCCGGTATGGCGGCAGAACCCATTACACTTGGAGATAAGGAGTATTTTGTGTTGGGGGACAACCGGAACAATAGTGAGGACAGTCGGTTTGCAGATATCGGGCTGGTGGATTCTGATACTATCGAGGGCAAGGTCTGGTATGTAATCAGTCCGGGAGAGCACAGAGGAATGGTATCATAAGAGCACAGAAGCCGGGAGAAAGACGCAGAGGAGAGATTCAGTGAAAGATGCCGGAAGACTGGCCTTTGAACAGGATTCAGAATGAAGGTAAAAAGTGAGGAAAACGTATGAATTATCAGTGGTACCCAGGTCATATGACAAAAGCCAGGCGCATGATGCAGGAGGATATGAAGCTGATTGATTTGGTGATGGAGTTGATTGATGCCAGAATCCCTGTTTCCAGCAGAAATCCGGATATCAATGAGCTTGGCAGGGGAAAGGCGCGCATTGTTTTGTTAAACAAAGCAGACCTTGCAGATGAGCGCCAAAATCTTGCATGGGCCAGGTATTTTCAGGATACCGGCTGTTTTGTGGCAAATATTAATTCCAGGAACGGCAAGGGAATCAAGGAGATTCAGCCGCTGATCCAGGAAGCCTGCAGAGAAAAAATGGAGCGTGACCGGAGGCGGGGGATACTTAACCGTCCGGTGCGGGCTATGGTGGTGGGGATTCCCAATGTGGGAAAATCTACTTTTATCAATACTTTTGCAGGAAGAGCCTGTGCAAAAACAGGAAACAAGCCGGGAGTTACCAAAGGAAAACAGTGGATCCGCTTAAACAAAAATGTGGAGCTTTTGGATACTCCGGGTATTTTGTGGCCTAAATTTGAGGATCAGTCAGTTGGGATGAAACTGGCTTTGATCGGTTCTATTAAAGATGAACTGCTGAATGCAGAGGAATTGGCTCTGTGGCTGATCCGTTATTTGTCAGAGCAGTATCCTGGAGTTTTATCTGCCCGCTACGGAGCTGAAGAAAAACAGACAGAACTTCGGATCCTGGAGGACGTGGCAAGGAGCAGGGGATGCAGAAGCAGGGGAGATGAGCTGGATCTTAATAAGGCGTCAGCTCTTTTGCTGGATGATTTCCGTTCAGGTCGCCTGGGACGGCTGTCCTTAGAGATGCCGGAGGAGAAAAAGGAACAGGCGTGAGAGAAGAAACAGAATGCTTACAGGAAAGAGAATGGTGAGAAGCGTTGAAAAATAAAGAAGCTAAGAGGAAAGGACCTTTGGGAATAGCCCTCAGCTGGATCTTTTATATGGCCGTAGTGCTGGTCCTGGCTTTTGTGCTGGTGACGTTTGTGGGACAGCGGACGGAGGTGAGCGGTGTTTCTATGTATCCCACCCTGGATGACGGGGATCAGTTGATTGTAGATAAACTCACCTATCGCTTCCGGGATCCCAAACGGTTTGAAGTAGTGGTGTTTCCTTTTCAGTATCAGGAGGATACTTATTACATTAAACGGGTGATCGGACTTCCGGGGGAGACAGTACAGATCGCAGATGGAGTGATCACCATAAATGGCCAGGCTCTTTCGGAAGATTATGGTTGGGAAAAAATAGAAAATGAAGGGCTGGCCTTTGACTCCATCACCCTTGGCGAAGATGAATATTTTGTACTGGGAGATAACCGAAACAACAGTTCTGATAGCCGGGAGCCCAGCGTGGGCAACGTGGAAAAGGGCACGATCATCGGAAAAGCCTGGCTGAAGATCTGGCCTCTGAGGGAAATGGGATTTGTAGAGTAGAATTCCGGTTTTTGAAGACCCTATCCATCTTCAAAATGGATAGGGATAAGCGGAAAGACAAAAGCGAACAGAGAATAGCTAGGCCGAAAGGAAGAAAATCGAAAGGATAAAAAAGCATGTCTGGAAGTATCGGGGAGATCAAAAAAGAATTTGAAGAAGCCGGTGAGGAAGCATGGCAGGAACTGTTCCAACAGTATGGACAGGATCCCAGAGCAGGAGTGCAGAATCTGATCCGAAAATATCAGGGACAGCTGGAAAAACTGGAAAAGGAACGGCGCAGGCTGGAACAGATGCGTTTCTACGAACGGAAATATGAGCATTTGGGATATGTATGTGGCATTGATGAGGCGGGGAGAGGGCCTTTGGCAGGGCCGGTAGTGGCCGGAGCGGTGATCCTTCCCCGGGACTGTGAGATTCTTTATCTGAATGATTCCAAGCAGCTCTCAGAAAAGCGCAGAGAGGAGCTTTTTCATGAAATTCAGGAGAAGGCGGTGGCTGTGGGGGTGGGGATTATCGGCCCCAGGAGGATTGATGAGATTAATATTCTTCAGGCGACCTATGAGGCTATGTGTGAGGCCATCGGTCAGCTGAAGGTGATGCCTCAGATTTTGCTGAATGATGCAGTGACCATTCCCCAGGTGACTATTCCGCAGGTGCCCATTGTCAAGGGGGATGCGAAGAGCCTGTCTATAGCGGCAGCCAGCGTGGTAGCCAAGGTTACCAGGGATCGGATGATGCGGGAATATGATGATTTGATGCCTGAGTACGGCTTTGCAGGGCATAAAGGATACGGATCTTCTGCGCATATAGCAGCTATCAAAAAGTACGGGCCGTCTCCTATACACAGAGCAACCTTTATCAAAAATTTTGTGTAAAATCGGCTTTTCGGGGAGAGTGCGGGTATTCTATTTGAATAAAAGAAGAGTAGGAGCAAATGGAGAACGAATCGCAGGTGTTTTTCTGGAAAAGCAGGGCTATCAGATCCTGCAGTACAATTTTCGCTGCCCTGCCGGGGAAATTGATCTTATTGCCAGAGAAGGCGGCTGCCTGGTTTTTGCGGAAGTAAAGTACAGGAGAAACAGTGCTTTTGGAACAGCGCTGGAAGCAGTGGATATTCGTAAACAGAGGCAGATCTGCAAAGTAGCCCGGGTATTTTTGCTGCGCCATCCCGCTTGCTGGGATATTCCCTGCAGGTTTGATGTGGTGGGCATTCAGGGAGAGGAGATCTTTCTTGTAAAGAACGCTTTTCCCTATTTGGAGCAGCAGGATTAAAGAACCGCAGTATGCCGCAGAGACGGAGAAATTACAGAAGCACGAAAGATGAGGGGAAAGTATGGAAAAGATAAGCTGGAAACGAAAAAAATATGAGAATCCTATGAATCATTGCTCTGTCCATGAACGGGGAGAGGTGGTTTATCTGACGTTCCCCTTATTGGAACCGTTTTCCTGGATTACCCATGGCTTCAGCACCAGGTTAGGCGGAGTGAGCCAGGGTGAGATTGGTTCTATGAACTTAAGTTTTGGCAGGGAACCGGGAAGGGAGAATGTGGAGGAGAATCACAGACGGATGGCAGCGGCTATTGGCTATGCGCCGGAGAATATGGTATTTTCCAGACAGACGCATACCACAAATATCATGAATGTAACAGAAAAAGACCGCGGGATTGGGTTTACCAGGGATCGGGATTATAATGACATTGATGGTTTGATCACCAATGTACCGGGGGTGGTTTTGGTGACATTCTATGCGGATTGCGTCCCGCTGCTTCTGGTGGATCCGGTGCACCGCGCCATCGGTTCTGCTCATTCCGGCTGGCGGGGAACGGTGAACAATATGGGAAAAGCAGTGGTGGAAGCCATGACAAAGGCTTTCGGGACAAAACCGGAGGATGTGGTTGCAGCCATCGGCCCTTCCATCTGTCAGGACTGTTATGAGGTGAGCGGGGATGTGATCGGGGCGTTTCAAAAGGCCTATGATCCGGGTTTATGGCCGTCTCTTTTTTATGAAAAAGAAAATGGAAAATATCAGTTGAATCTCCAGCAGGCCTGCTTCGAAAATTTTCTAAGTTCCGGGCTTTTGCCGGAGCATATCAGTCTGCCGGATCTTTGCACCTGCTGCAATCCCCAGCTGCTTTATTCTCACCGGGCGTCCGGCGGAAAAAGAGGAAATCTGGCTGCATTTTTAACGATACGGGAAGAAGATTAAAGAGGGAAAGGTTTTATACGAATCATAAAGGGCTGTCACAGATAAGGATGTTTGCAATCCTGTTGTTGTGACAGCCCTTATTTTATTGAAATAAAAATGCTACGCAGGATCGCACTGAGGCGCAGTAAAACTCTGGCGCAAATGCGACCTGCTGCAGACGGAGAATCCTGCGGTGCAGGATTCTGTATTCCCTTGTTTTACAGAAATGGTTGAAGGGAAAAGGATTTACAGAAAGATCCCGGACAGAATGCTAGTTTGACCGCAGGCTTTCCAGAAGCTCCTGAATCTTTTCCGTGGGAGACTGAATGCTGCTGATGGATACATCGTGGTTTAGATGGTCAATGATACTGGCAAGATATTTGGTCATATCTGCCTCTGCGTACCATTCTCTCTTCAGCAGCTCCGGTGTCCGGTAATTTAAGTTGGTGGTCACTACCTTGTAGATATAGCCTTTTTCATAGTATTCATCAAATTTAGCCAGTCCGTCAGTGAACAGGCCAAAGGTGGTGCAGACAAATACACGGCGGGCCTTCTGCTCTTTTAACTGCTTGGCTACATCCAGCATACTTTCGCCGGAGGAAATCATATCGTCGATCACCAGCACGTCCTTGCCTTCTACAGAATCTCCCAGAAATTCATGGGCAACAATGGGATTCTTTCCATTGATAACAGTGGAGTAGTCTCTTCTCTTGTAGAACATTCCCATGTCGATGCCAAGGATATTGGCAAAATAGACTGCACGCTCCATGGCGCCCTCATCCGGGCTGATGGCCATCAGGTGATCGCTGTCAATGTGAAAATCCGGAACAGCTTCCACCAGGGCCTTCAAAAACTGATAGGTTGGCATAAAGGAATCAAATCCGTGAAGGGGGATAGCGTTCTGTACTCTTGGATCATGGGCATCAAAAGTGACAATGTTGGTCACACCCATATCAATCAGCTCCTGAAGCGCAAGAGAGCAGTCTAAGGATTCTCTCTTGGAGCGCTTGTGCTGCCGTCCTTCATAGAGGAAAGGCATGACTACGGTAATTCGTTTGGCTTTTCCGTTGGCAGCGGAGATGATACGCTTCAAATCCTGAAAATGATTGTCCGGAGACATGTGATTTTCATGACCGCAGACCGTGTATGTAAGGCTGTAGTTGCATACATCCACCAAAATAAACAGATCGCAGCCTCTCACAGAGTCCATAATCTGTCCCTTTCCCTCTCCGGTCCCAAAACGGGGGCAGCTGCAGTTTAAAAGATAGCTGTCTTCGCAATAACCTGGAAGCGGGAGGAGCGGATCGGAATTCATGGGAGAATTGTGGCGAAAATCCACCAAATACTTATCCACGATACCGGCAAAATCTCTGCAGCCTTCCAGTGCTGCGATCTTTAACGGCCCTACCGGCATTACGTGTTCTGGCAGTTTGATAGTTGTCATTAGAGCACCTCCGTAAAAGTGTATCTGTTGGGATAATCACTTGTTTTGTTGAATTATTAAAAAGTATGCAGATAGCATACATCCACAATTTTAGTTATAGCATGTTACAGTGGAAAGAGTCAAGCCTATTGTACCCGGGAACTGTCTTTATTTCAGAACAAAATCTTTTGGAAAGGTTGCATTTTGTGCTTTCAGAGGGTATGATAGCATCAGTGTCTAAGGGACAATAGGGCCGGAAAAGCCCAGAGAAAAAGGAAGGATTGCATGAAAAAGAAAAATTTTGAACATAGGATCCAGGCGGTGGAACCGGGGAGTATTGGAGCAGAGCTGGAGTTGGAGCCGGGAGATGTGCTTCTTGCTGTGAATGGAGAACAGGTGGAGGATATTTTTGATTATCATTACCTGACCAATGAGGAATACCTGGAACTGTTGGTGAGAAAAGCAGACGGTGAAGAATGGGAGCTGGAGATTGAGAAGGAATTTGAGGAAGATCTTGGGCTGACCTTTGAAAATGGTTTGATGGATGAGTATCGCTCCTGCAGGAACCACTGTATCTTTTGTTTTATCGATCAGATGCCCAAGGGAATGCGGGATACCCTGTATTTTAAGGACGATGATTCCAGATTGTCTTTTCTTCAGGGCAATTATGTAACACTTACGAATATGAGTGATCACGATATTGACCGGATCATTAAATACCATCTGGAGCCGATCAATATTTCTTTTCAGACTATGAATCCGGAACTGCGCTGCAAAATGCTGAACAACCGGTTTGCCGGAGAAGCTTTTGCGAAAATCCGGAGGCTGTACGAAGCTGGAATTGAGATGAACGGACAGATCGTGCTGTGCAGAGGATACAATGACGGCGAGGAGCTGGAGTATTCCCTGGCTCAGCTGGAGCAGTATCTTCCTCATCTTAAGAGTGTCTCTGTGGTTCCGGTGGGGCTGACAAAGTTTCGGGAGCATCTGACGCCGCTGCTTCCTTTTGGAGAACAGGAAGCCAGACAGGTGATTGCGGTGATTGAAAAATGGCAGAAATATTACTGGGAGAATTATGGAACTCATCTGGTGCATGGGGGAGATGAATGGTATTTTCTGGCTGGAATGCCGGTGCCGGAAGAAGAAAGCTATGATGGTTATTTGCAGCTGGAAAACGGTGTGGGCATGGTGCGCCTGCTGTGCCGGGAGGTAGAAGCGTATCTGGAAGGTATTTCCGGGGACAGCAGAGAACGGCATGTTTCCGTGGCTACCGGGAAGCTGGCAGGATCGGTGATACGGGTGCTTTTGGAGCAGATCCGGAAAAAGTTCCCGGGGCTTCAGGCTACGGTGTATGAGATTGAAAACCGATTTTTCGGGGAACTGATCACCGTGTCCGGGTTGATCACCGGTCAGGATCTTCGAGCGCAGCTTTCCGGTAAAGAGCTGGGAGAGCGGCTGCTTCTCTCGGGAAATATGCTTCGGGCCGGAGAAAATATATTTCTGGATGATGTCTCTGTGGAGGAGCTGGAAAAAACTTTACAAATTCCCATCCGTATTGTAAAATCAAGCGGTCAGTGTTTTGTACAGGAAGTTTTAGGAGGTTGATTTATGAGCAAACCGATCGTAGCCATTGTGGGCAGGCCCAATGTGGGAAAATCCACATTGTTTAATGCCCTGGCCGGAGAAAATATATCGATTATCAAGGATACTCCCGGTGTCACCAGGGACCGGATCTATGCAGATGTTGAGTGGCTGAACACGGCCTTTACGCTGATTGATACCGGAGGTATTGAACCGGACAGCAGCGATGTGATTTTATCCCAGATGAGGGATCAGGCACAGATTGCCATCGATACGGCAGATGTGATCCTGTTTATGACAGACGTGAAGCAGGGATTGGTGGATTCGGATTTCAAGGTGGCGGATATGCTGCGCCGTTCCCATAAGTCGGTGGTGCTGGTGGTGAATAAGGTGGACAGCTATCATAAGGAAATGGCAGAGGTTTATGAGTTTTACAATCTGGGGATCGGGGATCCTCATCCGATCTCTGCTGCAAACCGCACCGGAATCGGAGACCTTCTGGATGAAGTGATGAAGTATTTCGGGGAGCAGCAGATGGCAGCAGAAGAAGATGACCGTCCCCGGGTTGCCATTGTGGGTAAACCCAATGTGGGAAAATCTTCTCTGGTCAATAAACTTCTGGGAGAGCAGCGCCTGATCGTGTCCGATATTGCAGGAACCACCAGAGATGCGGTGGATGCTGCGGTAAAATGGCAGGATCGGGAATATGTATTCATTGATACGGCAGGGCTTCGCAGAAAGAATAAGATCAAAGAGGATCTGGAGCGGTACAGCATTATCCGCACCGTTACTGCGGTGGAGCGGGCAGATGTGGTGGTGCTTCTTATCGATGCCACAGAAGGAGTTACGGAGCAGGATGCCAAGATCGCAGGGATCGCTCATGATCGGGGCAAGGGCATTATCGTGGCTGTTAATAAGTGGGATGCGATTGAAAAGGACGATAAGACCATCTATAAGTTTACGGCAAAGGTCCGGGATACCCTGTCCTTTATGCCCTATGCGGAAATTTTGTTTATTTCTGCCCAGACAGGCCAGCGGCTGCCGAAGCTTTTTGAGTGTATTGATATGGTAATTGCCAATCAGAGTATGCGGGTGGGAACCGGTGTGCTTAATGAGATTATGGCAGAGGCAGTGGCTTTGCAGCAGCCGCCTTCTGACAAGGGCAAACGATTGAAGCTGTTTTATATTACCCAGGTGGCCATCAAGCCCCCTACATTTGTGATCTTTGTAAATGATAAAGAACTGATGCATTTTTCTTACACGCGATATATAGAAAATAAGATCAGAGATACCTTTGGCTTTAAAGGCACTTCTTTGAAATTTATTATTCGTGAGCGGAAAGATAAGGAGAACTAGAAATGATAAGAATCATTTGTCTGGCCATTGGCTATGTGTTCGGCCTGTTTCAGACCAGCTATATTATTGGAAGAATGAATGGGATCGATATCCGGGATTATGGCAGCGGCAATGCAGGTACTACCAATATGATGCGGACGCTTGGGAGAAAGGCGGGTTTTCTTACGTTTGCAGGAGACTGCCTGAAATGCATCTTTGCAGTGGTGCTGGTGCGGATGCTTTTTGGAAAGCAGTATCAGCAGATCCTTCCTCTGCTCACCTTTTATGCGGCAGCAGGAGTGATCCTGGGACACAATTTTCCCTTCTACCTGGGCTTCCGCGGGGGGAAAGGGATTGCGGCTACTGCAGGCCTGGTGCTGTCCTTTAATCCTGTCATGTCTGTGTGCGGGATCATTACCTTTTTTGGAACGCTGTTTCTTACCCATTATGTGTCCCTGGGATCTATTCTGGTGTATGTAGGCATTCTCATTGAGCTGCCGATCCTGGGCCAGAACGGTTATTTTGGCATGGATCAGACTCATTTAAATGAGATGTACGGAGTGGCTTTGTTTTTGGCGCTTCTAGCTTTCTGGAAGCATCGGGAAAATATTCAGCGGCTTTTAAAGGGTACGGAGCGGAAAACCTACCTGGGAAAGAAAAAGCCGGAGATCTGATTTTAGAAAAAGAAGAGGCCGGAGGACTGTCTGAAAAGACACCGGAGGAAAGAAAGAGGGGCTGCCGTAAAGCAGAGAAGGAAGTGTGCGCCTGGCTGTCAGGAGCCTGCCTGTTCTTTGCTGCGCGGCAGTTTTTTTGATACAGATACAAATAATTGCAAGGTCGAGGAGAATAAGGAGGAGAATATGGAGAAAATTGGAATCTTAGGGGCTGGGAGCTGGGGAACTGCCCTGGCCATTTTGTTGAGCAATAACGGACAGCAGGTAACTTTGTGGTCCCACAGACCGGAGGAGGCAAAACGTCTGGATGAGACCAGGCTCCATGAGAGCAAGCTGCCGGGGGTGCGAATCCCGGGCCAGATCTGCATCACTTCGGAACTGGATCTGGCGATGAGGGGGAAGGAGGTGCTGGTGCTGGCGGTTCCCTCTTCCCAGATGAGAAATACCTGCAAAAGGATCAGCCCCTGGGTGAAGCCCGGAACTATTCTGGTGGATGTTTCAAAGGGGATCGAGGAAGTCACCTTTGCTACCATGACGGATATGATCAGAGAAGAGATACCGGGGGCGGAGGCGGCAGTACTTTCCGGACCCAGCCATGCAGAAGAAGTGAGCCGGGGGCTGCCTACCATTTGTGTGGTTGGAGCGGCCAGAGAAGAGACGGCCAGGTATCTTCAGAAGATTTTTGCCAGTCCGGTATTCCGGGTGTATATCAGTCCGGATATGAAAGGAATCGAGCTGGGAGGCGCTTTGAAAAATGTGATAGCCCTGGCGGCGGGTATGGCGGACGGTTTGGGATATGGAGATAATGCCAAGGCGGCGCTTATAACCAGAGGGGTGGCAGAGATCACCCGCCTGGGGGTAAAGATGGGAGGCAGGGCAGAGACTTTTGCCGGTCTTACGGGAATCGGTGATCTGATCGTCACCTGCGCCAGTGTCCACAGCAGGAACCGGAGGGCAGGAGTGCTGATGGGACAGGGACTTTCCATGGAGGAAGCCATGAAGGAAGTAAATATGGTAGTGGAGGGCGTGTATTCTGCAAAAGCAGCGCTTGGCCTTGCCAGAAAGTATCAGGTGGAGCTGCCGATCATAGAGCAGGTTAATGGGATACTGTTTGAGGGGAAGGATCCAAAAGAAGCGGTGGCAGAGCTGATGCAGCGGGATCCCAAGATTGAGAATCCTCTGCTTCCCTGGGGGGAGCAGCATTAGGGCAGAAGTTTTGAAAAACTTCTTGACATCAATGCGTTAAAGCATTACAATGAGCCAGAACTTGAAGGTTTGATGCTTTAAAGGATGAAAGTATTATGAAAAAAATGAGATTATCAAAAATTACTGCAGCTGCAGCAGCTTCGGTTCTGGCTCTGACCGGTGGCGCTGTGAGCGGTGCGGCGGAAGAAACTACCTACCAGGTAGGTATCTGCCAGCTGGTGCAGCATGTGGCGCTGGATGCGGCAACGGAAGGATTTAAAACTGCTCTTACAGATAAACTGGGGGATTCTGTGACCTTCAATGAACAGAATGCAGCGGGAGATTCTGCTACCTGTGCCACGATTACCAATCAGTTTGTGGCAGACGGGGTAGATTTGATTTTGGCCAATGCGACTGCATCCCTGCAGGCAGCTGCAGCTGCTACGAATGAGATCCCTGTTCTGGGGACAGTAGTAACAGATTATGCAACAGCGCTGGATATGGATGAGTGGACCGGTGTTACCGGCACCAACATTTCCGGTACATCTGATCTTGCTCCTCTGGCGGAGCAGGCTGCCATGATCCAGGAACTGTTTCCGGATGCAGAAAATATCGGGATTCTTTACTGCTCGGCGGAGGCGAATTCCCAATATCAGGCCCAGGTGATCATGGAGGAACTGAAGGCTCTTGGCTATGAAGCGATTACTGAATATCAGTTTGCAGACAGCAACGATGTGGCGGCAGTGACTACTTCTGCCTGTGAGAGCAGTGATGTTCTCTACATTCCTACGGATAATACGGCAGCTTCCTGTACAGAGATTATCCGGAACGTGGCAGTTCCTGCTCAGGTGCCTGTTGTGGCCGGTGAAGAAGGGATCTGCGGCGGCTGCGGTGTAGCCACCTTGTCCATTGATTACTATGACCTGGGCTATACCACCGGCGAGATGGCTGCTGAGATCCTGACAGAGGGAGCGGATGTTTCAGCCATGGAGATACAATTTGCGCCCGATGTAACGAAGAAATACAATCCGGAGATCTGCGAGGAGCTGGGGATTTCTGTTCCAGAGGGGTATGAAGCCATGGAGACAGAAGAGTAAGTACAGCTGGAGGGAGTTTTTATGAATTTAATTGCACTCAACCCCATGTCTCTGGTGTCCGCATTGCCTGGCAATGCGGCCCAGGGGCTGATCTGGGGAATTATGGCGGTGGGGGTTTACATGACCTTCCGTCTTTTGAAGTTTTCCGATCTGTCTGTGGACGGTTCTTTTGCCACTGGAGGAGCGGTGGCTGTAATGCTGATCATTCATGATGTTCCTGCTCCGGCAGCCATGTTGGCTGCCTTTTGTGCTGGTCTTTTGGCCGGGCTGGTGACAGGGATTTTGCATACGGTGTTTGGGATCCCGGATATTCTGGCCGGTATACTGACCCAGATCGCTCTGTATTCCGTAAATCTGAGGATCATGCTGGGCCGTGCCAACCAGGCAGTGAGCGTTGATAAATATTTTCTTGTGGTATCTTTGCGGAAAATCCCTCAGTCTCTGGTGATAGGAGCTGCGCTGGTGCTGGTGGTCATTGGAGCGCTGTACTGTTTTTTGGCACAGAGAAGGGCTGTTCCATCCGGGCTACCGGATGTAATCCGGACATGGCCATGGCTCAGGGAATCAATATTAATTCTGTTAAGGTTCTGACCCTGGCTCTCTCCAACGGGTTGGTGGCTCTCTCAGGTGCCCTTTTGGCCCAGTATCAGGGTTTTTCGGACGTCAATATGGGCCGGGGCGCTATCGTTATCGGTCTGGCTGCAGTGATCATCGGTGAGGTTTTGGGGGAGGCGCTGTTTGGAAAACGGCTGAATTTTTTCGGACGCCTTTTGTTTGTAGTGATCGGAGGAATCATCTATTACATTGTTGTGGGTGTAGTGCTGTGGCTGAAGATGCCCTCCAATGATCTGAAGCTGTTTACCGCGATCATCGTGGCTGTGTTCCTGGCAGTTCCCTATCTGAAGGCAAAGACGCAGAATTCTTATGCGAAAGCAGCCAGCAAGGGGGCAAACTGATATGCTGAAGTTGACGAATATCCACAAAACCTTTAACAAGGGCACCATCAATGAAAAACCGGCGCTTCAGGGGGTGAGCCTCCATTTGAACCCGGGTGATTTTGTGACCGTAATCGGAGGAAACGGGGCTGGAAAATCCACTACCCTAAATGCGATCGCCGGAGTATGGCCGGTGGATGAGGGATCTATCGTTATTGATGGAGAGAATATCACCGGTTATCCGGAATATAAAAGGGCGAAATTTCTGGGAAGGGTCTTTCAGGATCCAATGACAGGAACGGCTGCAACCATGGAAATACAGGAGAATCTGGCGCTGGCAGCCCGGAGGGGAGAGCCCAGAGGATTGCGCTGGGGGATTACCAGGGAAGAGCGGGAACGCTATTATGAGATGCTGAAAGTATTAGGCCTTGGCTTGGAGGAACGTATGAGTTCAAAGGTGGGGCTGCTTTCCGGCGGTCAGCGTCAGGCGCTCACTCTTTTGATGGCATCCCTGAAAAAACCAAAGCTTCTGCTTCTGGATGAGCACACTGCGGCGCTGGACCCGAAGACTGCAGCAAAAGTGCTGGAGCTGACGGAGAATATTGTAAACGAAAACAGATTCACCACCCTGATGGTGACACATAATATGAAAGATGCGATTCGTATGGGAAACCGTCTGATCATGATGCATGAGGGCCGGGTGATCTATGATGTGGAGGGGGAGGAAAAGAAAAAGCTCCGCGTTTCAGATCTGATGGAAAAATTTGAGCAGGCCAGCGGTGGCGAGTTTGCCAATGACCGGATGATTCTCTCCTAGTTCCCCTGGGAAAAAGAATGTTTAGGCTGGACGATAAAGCTATTATGTGTTATAGTTAAAAACGGATATACAGACCGGAAAATTTCTGCCTGCAGCCTCTTTTTCTTTATCCAGGCAGGGAGGATGGGCGGATAGTGGAAGGCCTCAGGAAGAAATACATAAGGAAGGTGAGCGATTGGAAAACTATACCAAGTATAAGTTGAAAAGCAACGAAGAACTGGCGTCACTGCTGGCAGATAAAGACAATCTGTTCCTGGTTGCCTGTAACAAATGCTTCAAAGAATTTGAAACCGTTGACGAGCCGGATTGTGACGAGCTTGCAAAGCTGGCAGCTGAGCAGGGGAAGACCGTTGTCGGCAGTGCAAAGGTTGATTTTTTGTGCAATAAAATTCAGACAGAAAGAAAACTGCAGGACATGATCCCGGAAGGCGCGGAGCATGTGCTGGTAGTTTCCTGCGGCCTGGGTATTCAGACCATGGCAGATCTGACAGACAAGCCTGTGTATGCAGCCAGCAATTCTCTGAATTACCGGGGACATCACGGAATGGCGTTGACAGCCAAAAGCTGTGATGCCTGTGCGCAGTGCTATTTGAATATCACTGGAGGCATTTGCCCCATCGTGGACTGTTCCAAGAGCCTGGTGAACGGACAGTGCGGCGGTGCCAAGGACGGCAAATGTGAAGTGGACGGCAGCAAGGACTGTGCCTGGGAAAAGATTTACCGCAGACTGGAAAAGCAGGGCCGTCTGGAAGAGTTTTTAAACCAGCCGGTGCAGGTGCGGGATTATTCCAAGACAAATGTTAAGGTGATCAGTGACTATGTAAAATCGATCCGGGAGAATCGTCTGGACGGTTACTATGGCGGTGTCCATCCCTCTGAGCGGAAAGAATATACGGAGCATCTGTCTCTGGTAAGATTCCCGGAACCGGAAGAGGTGGTGATCCCGCTGTCCATGCATGCAGGCGCTCCGGCGAATCCTGTGGTGCAGGTGGGCGATACCGTAAAGGTGGGTCAGAAGATCGGCGAGTCTGCAGGGTTTATCAGCAGCAACATTCATTCCAGTGTCAGCGGAACGGTGACAGCTATTGAGGAGCATGCACATGCTACCAGGGGAACCTGTCTTTCTGTTGTGATTAAGTCTGACGGTAAGAATACATTGGATGAGTCTGTTCAGCCCAAAGGTGATCTGGACAGCCTGACTCCGGATGAGATCGTAGAGATCGTAAAAGAGGCTGGTATTGTAGGCATGGGCGGAGCTGGCTTCCCCACTTCTGTAAAACTCAAACCTCCCAAGCCCATTGATACGATTTTGTTAAACGGCTGTGAGTGCGAGCCGCTGCTGACGGCGGATCACAGAGTGCTCTTAGAGTTTGCAGACGATGTGGTATACGGACTGAAAGCCGTTATGAAAACGGTGAACGCAGAGCGAGGCGTGATCGTGATCGAGGACAACAAGCCGGATGCCATTGAACTGATGCAGGCCAAGGTGGCAGACTGTGAAGGCATGGAGGTAGTAGTGGCCAAAACAAAATACCCCCAGGGTGCTGAGAAGATGCTGATCAAGCGTGTGACGGGACGGAAAGTGCCCAGCGGCGGACTGCCTGCAGATGTGGGCTGTGTGGTGAGCAATATCAGCACTGTGAAGGCTATCTCTGATGCGATACAAAAGGGAATGCCCCTGATCGAGCGTGTGGTGACTGTGACAGGCGAGCATATCAAGAATCCGGGCAACTATATTGTAAAGATCGGTACCAATACGAAGGATCTTATTGATCACTGCGGCGGACTGGTGGGAGACGATATCACTGTCAAGGCCGGAGGTCCCATGATGGGCTTTGTGCTAAATGATACGAATGTACCTATTATGAAGGGCTCCAACGGAATTATTGCCGTGGACACGGATCATAGCGTGGAACAGCCTTGTATCAAGTGCGGACGCTGTGCGGATGTCTGTCCTATGGAGCTGTCTCCGCTGTATTTTGCAAAGTATGCGGATGAAGAGAACTGGCAGGGCATGAAGGAACAAAATGTTATGGACTGCGTGGAGTGCAGATGCTGCGAATACATCTGTTCTTCCAAGATCCCGTTAGTCAGCAAGATCAAAGCCGGAAAAAATGCGGTAAGGGGGATGAAGTAATATGTTGATTACCGAATTAAAATCCAAAGAAATCATCGCATCTCTGGCAGAGGGAAAAGTATTCATGATTAACTGCCACGGGTGCAAAGAGGTCCGTTTTCCGGAAAAGGAGGCTCTGGAGCTCCAGAAAGAGCTGCAGGCTGAGGGGAAACTCACCGGAGTTATTACTACGGACTATATCTGCAATCCAGACAATATGAAGCTGCGTCTGGAAAAGTATCAGGAACAGATTGCGGAAGCAGACGTGGTTCTGGTGCTCTCCTGCGGAGTGGGGGTACAGACCATTGCAGAGTATCTGGAGGATAAAAAAGTGTGCGCAGCCTGCGACACTTATCCTGTGCCTGGTTTCCAGGGAGTGACTCCGCTGGAATACAAGTGCGACCAGTGCGGCGAGTGCTACTTAAACCTGACCGGAGGAATCTGTCCTATCACAGCCTGTTCCAAGAGCCTGGTGAATGGCCAGTGCGGCGGCTCCAAGAACGGCATGTGCGAGGTGGACGGAGATATGGAGTGCGGATGGGAGAGGATCTACCGCAGACTGGCACAGTTAGGCCGTCTGGATGTGCTCAAGTGTCCCACTCAGGTGCGGAATTTTGCCACGGATGATGAAGTGGCAAAATAGTAAAATAGAAACCTGTTAAGCAAATACATAGACTAATAAATGATTGGAGCAATGTAGAATGAAAATTACGGAGTTATTTGAACGTGGTGAATTTGTGGTTTCAGCAGAAGTGGGACCGCCAAAGGGGATTCATATTGAGCATACGCTGGAAGAGGCGAAAACATATCTGAGCGGCATCACGGCGGTTAACGTGACCGATAATCAGTCCTCCGTTATGCGTCTTGGTTCTCTTGCAGTATGCAAGAAGCTGCTGGATGAGGGGCTGACTCCTATCTACCAGCTGACCTGCCGTGACAGAAACAGGATTGCGCTGCAGTCTGACCTTTTGAGCGCTGCTATGCTTGGCATTGAGAACATTTTGTGCCTGACCGGAGACCATACAAAAATGGGTGATCATCCCCAGGCAAAACCGGTATTTGATCTGGATTCTGTTTCTCTGCTGCACACAGTGACAAAGCTGGAGGCTGGGGAAGACCTTGGAGGAAATCCTCTGGTTGGAGAACCGCCTAAGTTTGCCAAGGGTGCAGTGGTTTCACCCTGCAGTGATTCTGTTGATGCCCAGCTGGCAAAGATGGAGCGGAAGGTGGCAGCAGGCGCTGATTACTTCCAGACACAGGCTGTGTTTGAGCCGGAGAAGTTCATTAAGTTCATGGAGAAGGCAAAACAGTTCGGCAAGCCGGTACAGGTGGGTATTATTATTCCCAAATCTGCGGGCATGGCAAAATTCATGAACAACAATGTGGCTGGTATCCATGTTCCTGATGAGATGATCGAGGAACTGAAAGCAGACAAGGAAAAGACCAAGGCCGGCATTACCGGAGTGGAGATTGCTGCACGGATCATCAAAGAGTGTAAACCCTACTGTCAGGGTGTACATATTATGGCACTGGGTTGGGAATCCAAGGTGCCTGAGTTGCTGAAAAAGGCTGGCATTTAAGGATTCTGTCAATTTTATCATAAGAAAAGGCTGCGTTCCAACGGAAGGTAACGGGAACGCAGCCTTTTCCTGATCTTGCGGCCATTGCTGTAAGCAGGCTTTTTGCTGGAAGAAAGTTCTGAAAAAAAAACATAATGTTTATTGAGAGAGAGGTGAAATTGTGTTATAATCTCGTCTTTAACACTTTGAGAATCAAATAAGTGCCACAATCCCTGATAAATACTGGGGTTGTGGCACTTTGTACTGTATACATGAAATATAGTAATGTTTTACCTCCGCTTACTT
>Ga0129317_1001021_pt1 | contig 23371 bp, 24 predicted proteins | sample Cm1ome_FD_94430 | JGI IMG/M metagenome (GOLD analysis project Ga0129317, IMG submission 94430) | Eastern black-and-white colobus group fecal microbial communities from Wisconsin, USA - Cm1105 metagenome | ecosystem: Host-associated > Mammals > Digestive system > Large intestine > Fecal | place... | reverse complement strand
GCATAGAGACGTATCGAAGAGGTCATAACGAGAACGACTCGAAATCATGTCATTCATTCACAAAAGTTGAATATTTTTCATCTGGAGATGTACCCAAGTGGCTGAAGGGTCCGCACTCGAAATGCGGTAGGCGTGTAACAGCGCGCGGGGGTTCAAATCCCTCCATCTCCGCCAGTTCGTCGCAAGCGTTATATCGCTTGCGACGAGTTTTTTATGCTCCGCAGCAAAAAACTCATCCCGCGCTTATTCTGCTGCTCCTCGCTTCCGAACCGGATTCGCAGCGCAGCCGTTGACGGCTTTGCCGCCTTACGGATGCGGCGCACCCCTTGCGGGTGCTCCGCTGGATTCCGGTTCGGGCGAGAAGTGAAAATATCCAGAAAAATGCTCGGTCACACAATTGGACACAAGAGCTTACCACGCCGGTCTACACAGCTGCAGCCGCAGTGTTCGGAATCTGGATTTCATTTTTAGAACATTCCCGCCCGCAGGAACGGACTTACCGGCCTTGCGGCTTATTGAAAAGGTCTTTTCAGGCATTCAACAGGCGGATATAGTGATTGGCTTCCCGTAAAACGTGATCTGCCAGCAGCGGCAGGATAACGGACCGGATCTTACAGTCCGTAATGCCCTTCGCCCCGGCAGTTTTAAACTTCCGGAACCGCAAAGTCTCCTTCAGTGCCTCTTGCCGCATCAGCGCCGCGTTATTCACCTCTCTGGCCCTGGCCAGCAGCGTGGCGTACTCACGGGCAAAGGTATCCGAGGTCCTGATCAGCGTATCCTCCGTCGGATCCAGCAGGCCTCGGATAAACTGGGCGTGCTCCATCATGATCTGGTTCCAGAAAATTTCCGTCTCACGCATGGTCTGGCCATCCAGGTCACCCTTTTCCAGGTCCTGGACAAAGGTCCGGTACAGGTTTGCCTCCCGAATGATATGCTCGATCAGGAGGGGATAGTTCATGGTGAACATCCGGCAGTCCAGCACGCCTTTCAAAATGCGCTCCTTAAAGCCGATCAGGCCGTCCAGCAGACGGAGGACCGCCCGATTCAGCTGCCGGACCTGCCGCCACAGCGCCGGCGGGACGCAGCAGAGTGAGCCGCAGCGAAGCCTCTCTTCCATCCGGGTAATAGACTGGTCGATCCGGATGCCGGTGAAATGTTGCGTCTGCCGTTCGGCGTTGGCGCTGAATTCCGTGATGAGCTCTCCGGAATTCAGTACGCACCGGTCCAGCAGGCCCCCGCTCAGACAGATGGCCCGGCGCAGCACCGCCTCAAATTCCCGTTTATATAGTTCCGCTTCCCTGGCAAAGGCCCCATCGGCAGGGGTAAAGCCCGCCTCCAGGAACAGTGCGTGCTCCTACATGATGCGGGCAAAAAACAGATGCAGCTCCAGGGACAGGGAGACATATTTTGTCTGATCAGACAAACATGATTCCTCCTCTCATGGTATGCTGTACCAGTATATGATCCCGGACCGTAATCGGTGCGGCCACTCATGTTCCGGCAGGAGCGGGAAAGCAGGACAAAGCGAGCCCCTCTTTTCGAACATTCCGGCGAAAAGAGGGGCTTGCTGTGGTCCGCTTTTTATGTCCGGGTGACGATGTCTCCCGTCTTTTTGAAAATGCTGCCCGTCGGAATGGCGCCCCGGACGCAGGAGGTGGGATAGACGCTGGTACCCCGGCCCAGGATGGTGCCCGGATTCAGCACGCTGTTGCAGCCGACCTCCACGTGGTCTCCCAGAATGGCGCCGAATTTCTTGCGGCCGGTCTCAATGCGCTCGTCGCCGTTCTTCACCACCACCAGGGTCTTGTCGGACTTCACATTGGAGGTGATGGACCCGGCGCCCATGTGGCTCTTGTAGCCCAGGATGGAGTCCCCCACATAGTTATAGTGGGGCGTCTGGACGTTGTCGAAGAGAATGACGTTCTTCAGCTCCACGGAGTTGCCCACCACGCAGTTGGCCCCCACCAGGGCGCTGCCCCGGATAAAGGCGCAGTGGCGCACCTCCGTCTCCGGCCCGATGATGCAGGGAGCGCCCAGATAGGCGGAGGGAAACACCTTGGCCGTCTTGTGGACCCAGACATTGGGAGACGGCTGGTCATACTCCTCCGGGGAAAGGCCGGCGCCCAGCTCCAGGATCAGGTCCTTGATGCCGTCCAGTGCCTGCCAGGGATATTCAAATCGTGCCAGATAGTCCCCCGCCAGGGTATGGGACAGGTCCAGCAGCTCTGTTACCTTCAATTCCATTGCTGTCAGCTCCTCAATAAAATGATCGTACCGCATTATATACCAGAATATGCGCCGTTGCAAGATTCCACGTTGCTTTTGCATTCCCGGCGCGGTACAATAGGAATACTTCAACAAAGGAGACCCTGCCATGAAACTGCTGATTGCGTCGGACCTCCACGGGTCCGCCTACAACTGCCGCCTGCTGCTGGAGGCCTTTGCCCGGGAACAGGCGGACCGCCTGGTGCTGCTGGGTGACCTGCTGTACCACGGTCCCCGGAATCCCCTGCCCAAGGAATACGACACCAAGGCCGTCACCGCCCTGTTGAACGGCATGGCGGACAGGCTGCTGTGCGTCCGGGGCAACTGCGACTCCGAGGTGGACCAGATGGTGCTGAACTTCCCGGTGCTGGCGGACTACGCCTTTTTGTCGGTGGACGGCGTCAACCTCTGCGCCACCCACGGCCATACCTGGGGGCCGGACAACCCGCCGCCCCTGCGGCCCGGAGACTACCTGCTCTGCGGCCACATCCACCTGCCCGTCCGACGCTGCCTCGGGCAGATCACTTATGTAAACCCCGGTTCTCTGGCGCTCCCCAAGGAGGATACGCCCCGGAGCTACGTGACCCTGGAACATGGCGTGTTCACCTGGCACGATCTGGACACCGGTGCGGAGTTCCAGCCCCTTCCCTGAAACAAAAACGTGATGCCGAAGGGCATCACGTTTTTTTCGGTTTCAGCGCACCGCCCTGCTCTACGTCATCCCGGAGGAAGGCCCGGTGGATGGCGTTCAGCACCCGCTTTTTATCACCGCTCCACAGGGGCGCCAGCAGGTCTCGCTTGGCGCCGTCCCCGGTGAGACGGTGGATCACCACCTCCCGGGGAATATGTCGGACGCAGTCTTCCAGCACCTGAATATACGATTCCAGCGTCATGGCCTCTACGCGGCCCGCTTCCCACTCCCGGGCCAGGTCCGTGCCCCGCAAAACATGCAGCAGGTGAAATTTGACACCATTTACGCCGGAATTACCAATATATTGTGCAGTTTCTGTCATCATCTCCGGTGTTTCCCCCGGCAGGCCCAGAATCTGGTGAACAACCACCGTCAGCCCCCGGGACCGCAGCTCCTCCACCGCCCGGTCAAATACCGGCAGGTCATAGCCCCGGAGGATGTACTTGGCCGTGGCGGGATGGATAGTCTGGAGCCCCAGCTCTATCCACACCGGCTTGACGGCGTTCAGCTCCGTCAGCAGGTCCAGCACCTCCGGTCCCAGGCAGTCCGGGCGGGTGGCGATGGACAGTGCCACCACCTCCTCCGGCTCCAGGGCCGCCAGGTACAGTGGCCGCAGACGGCCGACGGGCCCATAGGTGTTGGTGAAGGACTGGAAGTAGGCAATGTACCGGGCGTCCGGGCCAGCCTTGGCCGCTACTCTTGCTTTGGCTGCGGCCAACTGGTCCGGGATGTCCCCCGCCGCCGTGAAGGCTCCCGCCCCGTCACAGAAGATACAGCCCCGGCCCCCCAAAGTCCCGTCCCGGTTGGGGCAGGAACATCCGGAGGACAGGGCCAGCTTGTATACCTTGGTGCCGTACTGCTCCCGCAGCCGGTCATTCAGACTGTTCCAGTACATGCTGCTTGGGGGTATAGGGAATGCGGTAGGGCTCCGTCCCCCGCTCCGCCAGCTTCTGCTCCAGCCAGGCCTTGATGGCCTCCACGCCCTCCTCCGTCCAGGGGAAGGTCTCCGTCTCCACATCCTGCGCCAGCTCAAAGCTGGTGTTCTCATAGACCCAGACCTGGATGGTGGAGCCCTCCTTGTTCAGCCAGCCGTTGCGCTGAAAGCGGTACCGGAAGGTGCCCAGGCTGCCGGGAAACACGGACGCCTTGGTGAAAAAGCTCATATTCAGAAACTCAAAATGCTGCTCCATGGTCGTTCCTCACTTTCTGTTCGGATACAGGATATCAAATCCACCGTCGGCTGTCAAATGGCGCAAACGGGGTATACTACTCCAAAAGGAGGTGCCCCCGTGAAATCCATCTGGACCCAAACTGTCACACTGCCTGCGTTTCCAACCCTGGAGGGTCACATACAAGCCGACGCCGCCGTCATTGGAGGCGGCATCACCGGTCTGCTCACCGCCCATCTGCTGCGCCGAGAGGGCGTCAGCGTCGTCCTGCTGGAGGCGGACCGCATCGGCGGCGGCCAAACTGCAGGCACCACCGCCAAGCTGACCGCCCAGCACGGGCTGAAATACCATTCCCTGGTCCAAAAGGTCGGCATGAAAGCCGCCGGACAATACGCCCGGGCCAACCTGGAGGCCGTGAAGCGGCTGCGGCGGCTGGTGCAGGAGTGGAACATCGACTGTGACTTTCAGGACTGCACAGCCTATCTGTACACCCAGGGTCCCCCGGCGGCTCTGGTGGCAGAGTACAATGCCTGCCGCCGTCTGGATATGGACGTTTTCCTCACCAAGGACACCCAGCTTCCCTTTCCCGCGCAGGCTCTGGGTTTACGGAACCAGGCCATGTTCCACCCCTTAAAGCTGCTGACAGGCCTGGCGGACGGGGTGACTATCTTTGAGCACAGCCGCGTCCTGGAGATAAACGGCCACGCTTTGCGGACTAGTCAAGGCTCTGTTACCGCCGGGACAGTCATTTTCACCTGCCACTATCCCTTCGTCAACTTCCCCGGCTGGTACTTTCTCCGACAGCACCAGGAGCGGAGCTATGTGCTGGCATTGAAGGGTGCCGGGACCATGTGGGACTGCTATCTGGGCGTGGACGGGGCGGGCCTTTCCTTCCGCCCCTGGGGAGATCTGCTCCTGCTGGGCGGCGGCGGTCACCGCACCGGCGACAGCCGGCATGGCAATCAATACGAAGCATTATCCCGGGCAGCTGAAGCCTTCTGGCCCGGATGCCGGGTGGTCTCCCGCTGGTCCGCCCAGGACTGCATGCCCATGGACGGCATTCCCTATATCGGCCTCTTTTCCAAAAGCCGCCCGGACTGGCTGGTGGCCACCGGCTTTCAGAAATGGGGGATGACGTCCTCTGTGATTGCCGCGGAAATCCTCAGCAGTCTGGTGCTGGGGCGAAAGCTCTCTCCGAATCATATGGTATTCTCTCCCCAGCGCTTCCACGGGAAGGCCTCCGCCAAGCAGTTGACCGGAGATACCATTCAGGCGGTCCGGGGGCTCAGCCGCCGGGTCCTGTCGCCGGGCCGTATTCCCGTGGAGTCGCTTCCCGCCGGTCATGGCGGCATCGTCAAGCTGAATGGGGAAAAGGTGGGCGTCTACCGGCAGGAGGACGGCACGCTGCTGGCCGTGTCGGTGAAGTGTCCCCACCTAGGCTGCCAGTTGGAGTGGAATCCCGATGAAAAAAGCTGGGACTGTCCCTGCCACGGCTCCCGCTTCGACGTGTACGGCAATCTTCTGGACGGCCCCGCCCAAAAGGACCTGTAAGGAGTTGCCAACCAGCGGAAAACGCGCTATACTCAGCTTGTCGAAAAAGTCTTTTCGCCAAGCTGCTGCAAGTTTTCTGAACTTGAAAAGATCAGAAAAACTTATGATTGAAAACGAATGGCCCAGGCCACCCTCTCTTACCACTGCGCGGCAATTCACCTTGAGACACCCCTCCTGGGTTATCTCCACGCTAAGAGCCGGGCTTTGCCTGGTTGCGCTCCGAATCGCGCCTGCGGGCGCAGTCTTTCGTAACGATCTTCCTTCCCGTCGCGCAAGTTTTCCGGATTGATTGACAGTCTGACGGCTGCATATGTTCGCAGAGAGGTGCGTTTTATGAAGATCCTAGTCCTTTCGGACTCCCACGGCAAGGTGGGTAATATGGAGCGGGCTGTGGAAGCGGAGTCCCCCCGCATGATCCTGCACCTGGGAGACTGCTGGCGGGACGGCGAGAAGCTCCATGACCTGTTCCCCCATATTCCCTTCCAGCAGGTGCCCGGCAACTGCGACTTCCATCCGGCGGAACCTGCAGAGCATCTCTTATTTCTGGAAGACAAGCGGGTGCTGATGTGCCACGGACACACCTATGGCGTAAAGCAGTCCCTGCTGACGGCGGGCTACACCGCCGAGGAGCAGAATCTGGACCTGTTTCTCTTCGGCCACACCCACAAGCCCTTGGTGGACATGCGGGGCAAGACCCTGTTCCTGAACCCCGGCAGCATTGGGGACCCCCGCCGCCCCACCTACGGCGTGGTGACACTGGAAAACGGACGCCTGGACGGCCGTATCGTTCCACTGGAATGAACAAAACACCCGGAACCTGATGGTTCCGGGTGTTTATCTTTATACTATTCGCCAATTAAAATCAGATGTGATTTTAATTCCGTCAGCACGGCTGAAGGGACACCGCCAAAAGACGATGTCGGCGAAGCCGTTCAACACCAATCTCACCAAAATCCAAATGGATTTTGGTATCCACGGCGACAGCCGTGGAATTAAAATGCAACATATTGCATTTTAATGGGAGATTAGTATTATTCATGGGGATGTCCGCAGCTCTCGCAGTGGCCGTCGCAGGCCTTCAGTTCATCGCCGTAAGCCATACCATTGCGGTCGTAGTAGTCCTTCACCGCCGCCCGCACAGCCTCCTCCGCCAGCACGGAGCAGTGAATCTTTTGGGCGGGCAGGCCGTCCAGAGCCTCCACCACCGCCTTGTTGGAAAGCTGCAGGGCCTCGGCGACGGGCTTGCCCTTGATCATCTCCGTGGCCATGGAACTGGTGGCGATGGCGCTGCCGCAGCCAAAGGTGTTGAACTTCACATCAGTGATGACCTGGGTCTCCGGGTCCACCTTGATATACATCCGCATGATGTCGCCGCACTTGGCATTGCCCACCTCGCCGATGCCGTCGGCGTCCTCCATTTTTCCCACGTTCCGGGGATTCTGGAAATGGTCCATGACCTTGTCACTATATAATGCCATATCGCAATACTCCTTATATACAGTTTTCAGTGCTTGCCATTCTCCCGTCACCGGGCGTATCGCCCAGGCAAAAGCAGATTCGGCAGCCAGATAAAGTTCTTTTTGCGACTTTTCTTTCAAGAAAAAGTATCAAATCAGATGGGGCCGCTGGCCCTTCTCCAGTTCGTCCCATACCGGGGACATCTCCCGCAAATAGGACACGATATCAGGCAATTCCTTCAATATATAATCCATTTCTTCGGGAGTGTTGTACTCGCAGATGCTGAGCCGCAGAGAGCCGTGGGCCACCTCATGGGGCCGTCCCAGAGCCAGCAGCACGTGGCTGGGGTCCAGAGAACCGGAGGTGCAGGCGCTGCCGGAGGAGGCCGCAATACCCTTGGCGTCCAACAGCAGTAGGAGGGATTCACCCTCGATGCCCTCAAAGCACAGGTTCACGTTGCCCGGCAGGCGGCGCTTGGGATCGCCGTTGAGGATGGAATGGGGAATCTTCGTCAGGCCCTCGATCAGCCTGTCCCGCATGGCCGCCACATAAGCCGCGTTCTTCTCCATGTTGGCGCAGGCCTCCTCAAAGGCCGCCGCGGCACCGCAGATGCCGGGGATGTTTTCCGTGCCGGCCCGCTTGCCCCGCTCCTGGGCGCCACCGTAGATGACGTTGGTCAGGGCAATGCCCCGCCGGGCATACAGCACGCCTACGCCCTTGGGACCGTGGAACTTGTGGGCGGAGAGGGACAGCAGATCGATGTGCATGGCCTGCACGTCGATGGGCAGGTGGCCTGCCGCCTGGACTGCATCCGTATGGAACAGGACGCCCGCCTCATGGCACACCGCGCCGATCTCCGGGATGGGCTGGATGGTGCCGATCTCGTTGTTGGCGAACATGACGCTCACCAGGCAGGTATCCGGCCGCAGAACTGCCTTCACCTGCTCTGCCGTCACGATGCCATCCGGGGGAATATCCAGCAGAGTGACCTCGTACCCCTCCTTTTCCAGGGCCTCCAGGGTGTGCAGGATAGCGTGGTGCTCAAACTTGGTGGAGATGATGTGCTTCTTTCCCTTCCGGGCGCCCAGGGCCGCCGCGGAGCGGAGCGCCTGGTTGTCAGCCTCGCTGCCGCCGGAGGTAAAGGTAATTTCCCGGGGGTCGGCGTTCAGGTACTTGGCAAAGGTCTCCCGGGCCGTTGCCAGCTTCTCCGCCGCCCGCTGTCCGGGGCTGTGGAGGCTGGAGGGGTTTCCATAAATCTCCTGGAAACAGGGCAGCATAGCCGCCAGAGCGGTGTCGCTGACGGCGGTGGTGGCTGCGTTGTCAGCATATATCTTCATGAGATTTCCTCCTATTCCTATCTATTTACTATGATATGATGCTACCATACAATTTCCCAGTTGTCAAGTAGGATATATGGAAATTACAAAAAAACTCCGGGCCGCGCGACAGCAGTCCGGAATTTTTCTCAAAATTCGTAATCCACAGCCACCCGGTCTTCCCGAATGGACTTGCACAAGGCGGAGACAGCCTTGTGGCGGGGATCGTTTTTGTAGGTCTCCAGCGCCTCCAGGCTCTCAAACTCGCTGACCAGGACGGCGTCGTAGTTGCCCTCCCCCACGTTGACAGCCACCTCAGACTTCAAAAGCTGGGGAATGACGCCCTGCAGGCCCCGCAGGCCCTCCAGGAACCGGGCCTGCTCCGCCTCCGTGCCAGGGCGGAATTTCCACATGACGATGTGACGGATCATCTCAGCCCTCCCGTTTGGCATTGTAGGCCGCGATGCCCAGGCCCAGCAGCTCCACCGCACGGCGCAGCTCGTCGGGATTGGTGACGTAGGCGATCCGGATCTCGTTGCGGCCTTTGCCGGGGGTGGCGTAGAAGCCTTCACCGGGGGCGTACATGACGGTCTGGCCGTGATCCTCGAACTCCTCCAGCAGGAAGTACTGCAGCTTTTCCGCGTCGTCCACCGGCAGGGTCACCATCAGATAGAAGGCCCCCTCTGGAACGCGGAACTGCACGCCGGGAATCTTGCTCAGACCCTCCACCACCGCGTCACGGCGGCGGCGGTACTCTGCCCGAATGGCATCGTAATAGTCATCGGACAGGCTGTTGTACATGGCGGCGGCGCCGATCTGGTCCAGGGTGGCAGCACACAGGCGGCCCTGGCAGATCTTCATGGCATGGCCCATCAGCTCCCGGTTGCGGGAGACGATGACGCCCACCCGGGAGCCGGTGGCGGAGAACCGCTTGGACACGGAGTCCACCACCACCACATTTTCGGCGGCGTCCTCAAATTCCAGCATGGAGCTGAGGCGCTGGCCGTCATAGACCAGCTCCCGGTAGACTTCGTCGCTGATGAGGAACAAGTCGTGCTCCCTGGCAATATCCGCCATGACCCGCATTTCTTCATGGCTCAGCACCACACCGGTGGGGTTGCCGGGGTTGGTCATCAGGATGGCGCGGGTGCGGTCGGTGATGTAGGGCTCCATCTGCTCCCGGGTGGCAAAGCGGTAGCCATGCTCCGGGTCCGTGGGCACGGGCTTGATGACCGCGCCGGTGACCTTTACAAAAGTGTCGTAGTTGGGGTAGTAGGGCTCCGGCACCAGGACCTCGTCCCCCTCCTCCAGGATGCAGGAGAAGATGATCTGCAGGGCTTCGCTGCCGCCGTAGGTGGCAAGGATGTCCTCGTCAACCAGGGGGATACCCAGCTTCCCATAATACTTGCGGACGGCCTCCACAAAGACCTCCACACCGGGAGAGGGGGCGTACTCCAGGACCTTTTCCCGGAAATCATGGATGGCATCAAAAAATGCCGTGGGGGTCTCCACGTCCGGCTGGCCGATGTTCAGGTGGAGGACCTTCCGGCCCTTTGCCTCCGCCGCCACCATGTAGGGGCGGAACTTGCGGATGGGAGATAAGGAACAGGACTCAATTCTGCTGGAAAACTTCATGACAAATGCCTCCTTGGCATAATTCTTTCTAATTAAGAAATGCGCATTTATCTGCGCAAAAAAACGCCCCTGACTGCTGTCAGGGGCGAAAAAACTCCGCGGTACCACCCTGATCTGTCCCTTTACGGGGACATCTCATGTCATCCGGTAACGGGGATGAATCGTTCCGCTCCTCGCGGACTGCTCCAAAGTGGCTGCTTCATGGCTTGGGCTGAGGGTTTGCACTGGTTCCCTCTCACTGAGAGCCGGTTTCAGGAAGCTGGCTTTTTCACCGCATTTCTCTGTACATTATACGCATTTCAAAGTTTTTGTCAACCCGGGTATTAAAAAGTTTCATGCCCCTTCTTCCGGGAAGGGCGGTTCTTCATCCTCGGCGCCTGCCGGGGCCCCGCCCATCTGCATCTCCTGCCACTGGGCACGGGTGATGAGCAGCTGCCGGGGCTTGGAACCCTCGAAGGGACCCACGATGCCCCGCTCCTCCATCTGGTCCACCAGCCGGGCAGCCCGGGAGTAGCCCAGCTTCAACCGGCGCTGCAGCATGGAAACGGAGGCCTGTCCGGTCTCCAGCACCACGTCCACGGCAGCGGGCAGCAGCTCGTCGCCCTCCTCGTCGGCAGGCTCGGCGGAGGCGGCAGCGCCCTTGGCGCCGCCCTTCTCCTTCTCCTGCATCGTCTCCTCGATCTTGGCGATGACCTCGTCGGAATACTGGGCCTCGCCGGACTGCTTGACGAAAGTCACCACTTCCTCGATCTCCTCCGGGGAGATGAAGCAGCCCTGGACCCGCTGAGGCTTGCCGCCGCCCAGGGGGGCGTACAGCATATCGCCCTTGCCCACCAGCTTTTCCGCGCCGGTGTTGTCCAGAATGATGCGGGACTCCAGCGAGGAGGCCACGGCGAAGGCGATACGGCTGGGGATATTGGCCTTCATCAGGCCGGTGATAACGTCGGCGGAGGGCCGCTGGGTGGCGATGACCAGATGGACACCGGCGGCACGGCCCATCTGGGCCACACGGCAGATGGATTCCTCCACCTCTTTCGCCGCCACCAGCATCAGGTCAGCCAGCTCGTCGATAACCACCACCACACTGGGCAGGGGCTCCAGATCCTCACTGGCCTTGGCCAGGCGGTTGAACTCCTCCAGCTTCTTGACGCCGTGCTCGGAGAAGGTCTTGTACCGCTTCATCATCTCAAACACCGCCCACTGCAGGGCACCGGCGGCCTTCTTGGGGTCCGTCACCACCGGGATCAGCAGATGGGGAATGCCGTTGTAGGGCGCCAGCTCCACCATCTTGGGGTCCACCATGATGAAGCGGACCTCGTCGGGGGTGGACTTGTACAGCAGAGAGATGATGAGAGAGTTGGTGCACACGGACTTACCGGAACCGGTGGTGCCGGCGATCAGCACATGAGGCAGCTTTTCGATGTCCCCGATGACGTTCCGGCCGCCGATATCCCGTCCCAGGGCAAAGGCAGTCTTGGACTTGTGCTCAGTGAAGTCCCGGGACTCGATGACATCCCGGATCAGGACCGGCGTCACCCGCTTGTTGGGCACCTCGATGCCCACCACGGAGCTCTTGTCCGGGATGGGGGCAATGCGGACGCCGGTAGTGCCCAGGGCCAGTGCGATATCGTCCGCCAAATTGGTGATCTTGCTGAGCTTCACGCCCTGGTCCAGCACGAACTCATACCGGGTGACGGAGGGGCCGTGCACCACGTCGGCAGGGGTGGCGTCCACACCGAAGCTGGTGAGGGTATCCGCCAGGCGGCGGGAGTTGTTCCGCAGCTCCGCGCCGGCCTCCACGTGGTTCTCCCCCTGACTGGCTTTCAGCAGGGTGATGGGCGGGAACTGGTAGGTATCCTCCTCGGTGGCCAGCTTCTGCTCGATCTCCGCCGTGACGGCAGCAGTCTGAGCGGCTACCTCCTTGGCGGTGGTGGCCTTCTCCTTCCGGGTAGAAGCAGGCTCCTCCTGGATAGGCACGGGTGCGGGAACGGGAGCCGGCTTCGGGGACTCCTGCTCTGCCACCGGGGCCGCAGGCATGACCGGCTTCACCGGCTCCGCCACAGGAGCGGGCGCGGCGGGAATGGCGGGGGTAACAGCAGGCTTCTTCTCCGTCTTTTCCCGCAGGACCTGATCGGGGGTCTTCTGCTGGTCGGACTTATGGCGGAAAAAGCTGGTGAAGCGCCCCTCCTTCTGGGCCGGGGCCTGGACGGCCGCCTTTTTCACCGGCTCGTCGTCCAGGGGAATGTCGATCTGGGGCTTGGGCTCCTCTGCGCGGCGCCGGGGCGTCTCCAGCGGCACCACCCGTACATGGGGCTGCTCCGGCTCCTCCTCATAGCGGGGCCGCTCCCGGTGCTTTTCGATCAGGGCGCCCACCGTCAGCCGCAGGGCGACCATCAACAGCACAACAAACAGCACCGTGAAGATGATGATGGAGGCCAAGGGCGAGAACACCGCCGCGGAGCCCTCCGCCAGGGTGCCGGAGACAGCGCCGCCGGAGGTCAGAGCCTTGCCGGAGGTCCACAGCTTGGGCAGCACGCCCAGGGAGGAGGCAAACGCCTCCTTGCAGAACAGCAGGTGCCCCAGGGTCCCCAGCAACACCGGCAGCAGCAGGGCGCAGGTCGTCCGCAGCTGGACCGGGCGGCCATGGTGGAACAGCAGGATCAGGCTGGCCAGCAGCATGGCGGGAGCCGCCAGCCAGTAGCCATAGCCGAACAGGCCCTTCAGCAGAGCCGCAAACCAGTCGATAAAGATTGCGCTGACGCCAAAATAACTGACAGCGGCAAACAGCGCCAGCACCAGCAGCACCACGCCGCCCACCTCCCGGCGGACGGGCCGCTTCTGGGGCGCTTTTTTCTCGCCGGAGCGGCTGGATGCAGATTTGGTACCGCTGCTTTTTTTTGCGGTTGATGTTTTCTTCTGTGTCGTGGAAGCCACGGTATATACCTCCGATGGTTATTTCTGGATGACAGTCAGGATCAGCGTGATGGTGCCGACGATCCAACAATAGTAAGCAAAAAATCCGAACTTATCTCCCCACAAAATCTTTGATTTTGCGGGGACCCCTTTGATTGGACTCAGCTGGTCAGGCAAAGCCCGACCAGTTCAAGGTTTTGCTGACCGCAAAACGCTTGGCGCCGCTGCCGCGGCGGACGCGCTCTGCGCGTCCGGGCAAGTTCTCTCACCCCTGGACGACCGTCAGAACCAGGGTCATGGCACCGACGATCCAGCAGTAATAGGCGAAAAATCCGAACTTGCCCTTGTCTGCAATCATTTTCAGCAGGCGGATGCAGGCGTAGCCCACGGCAGCGGCCACCGCCACCCCCACCAGATACACCGGCACCTCGGACCACACTACGGTAGTCAACGCATCCTTAATGCTGAGAACATTGGCCCCCAGAATAGCGGGGATGGACAGCAGGAAGGAGAAGCGGACGGCGAACTTCCGGTCAAAGCCCACGAAGCACCCGGCGGTGATGGTGGTGCCAGAACGGGAGATGCCGGGACAGGTGGCAATGGCCTGGGCCGCGCCTACCAGCAGCACATCCATCAGTGTGGCGTTCTTTTCCGTCTTGCGGCCCTTCCGCACCCGGTCGCTGGCAAACAGCAAAAAACCGGTGACGATCAGGGCACCGCCCACAAAGTACATGTTGTCGGCCAGACCTTCCACCAGGTCTTTGATGGGCAGCACCACCAGCAGCGGCAGGGTGCCCACGATGATCAGCAGGATCAACCGCCGGGCGGGGGGCACCGGCGTGGGGGTGGTGCGGTGGGCCAGGTCCCGGACGCCGCAGAAAAACTCCACCACCATATCCCGGATATCGTCCCAGTAGGCGGCGAACACTGCGATCAGGGTACCCAGGTGCAGCAGCACGTCAAAAAACTCGGGGATCTCCAGGCCGGTCATGCCCAGCAGGTGCTCGGCGATTGCCAGGTGACCGGAGCTGGAAATGGGGAGAAACTCCGCAACGCCCTGGATCAGGCCCAGAATGATGGATGACAGCAGTGACAACAGGCTCACGCTCCTTGATCATGAAATCTCATACAAAGACAGTATAGCATGGACAGGCCGTAAATTCCAGTCATATTTACAGACCACCCCGCTCTGTGGTATCATCAAATCAAACAAAAAAAGGAGGCGGGCCATGGATACCTGGTATGTGAACGACAGGCCCTTTCAGCCGCAGCGGCTGCTGGGCAAGGGAAAAGGCGGCTATTCCTATCTGGTGACTGGCGGCGGGCAGCAGTATGTGTTGAAGCAGATTCACCATGAGCCCTGCGCCTACTATCAGTTCGGTGATAAAATTCAATCAGAAATCCGCGACTATCAGAGGCTCCGGACCATCGGCATCCGGATGCCGGAGCTGCTGGCTGTGGACGTGGCCCGGGAGCGGGTCCTGAAGGAGTATATTGAGGGCGACACCATTTATGACCTGGTCCTGCGGGACGAAATGCGCCCGGAATATCTGGAACAGGTGGCAGCCATGTGCACCCTGCTGTACCCCGCCCATACCAACATCGACTACTTCCCCACCAACTTTGTGGTGCGGGATGGCCTGCTGTACTACATTGATTTCGAGTGCAACGATTATATGTCGGAGTGGGATTTTGAACACTGGGGCGTGCAGTACTGGTCCAAGACTCCTGCATTTCTGCAATACGGGGAGGAACACAGCAAATAGCCAACACATATCAAACGTCCGGGGACGACTGTCCCCGGACGCCTTTTTTCTTATTCCCCGCCCAGCAGCCTCAAGGCTGCTTTGGCGGCGGCCTGCTCGGCCTCCTTTTTGCTGCGGCCCTCGCCGCGACCGGACACCTGCCCGTCCACGGAGACCTCCATGACGAACACACGGCAGTGGTCCGGCCCCGTCTCCTCCACCAGCTGGTAGGTGATGGTACGGCCCGGCGTCCGCTGGACCAGCTCCTGCAGGGCGGTCTTGTAGTCCCGGCGGCGCTCCTCCACCGCTTCCTCCTTCTCCGCATCCAGAAGGACCCGGTGGATCAGCCGAGAGGCGGCGCCGATGCCGCCGTCCAGGTAGACCGCCGCGAATACGGCCTCCGTGGCATCCGCCAGAATGGAGGTACGCTCCCGGCCGCCGCCGGCCTCTTCACCCCGGCCCAGCTTCAGATACTTCCCCAGTTCCAGCTTCCGGGCCACCTCATAGAGGCTCTGCTCGCAGACCAAGGCCGCCCGGATACGGGTCAGGTCTCCCTCCGGAAGGTCCGGATGCTGGACAAACAAAAACTCCGCCGTCACAAAGCCCAGCACGGAATCCCCCAGGAACTCCAGCCGCTCATTGCTGTTGAGATGGGCCGCCCGGTGCTCGTTGGCATAAGAGCTGTGGCTCAGAGCCTCGCTCAGCAGGGCAGGATCACGGAAGGTGTAATTCAGTTTTTTCTCCAGTTCCTTCATGTCGACCTCTCCAAAAGGAAGCCCCGCGCTGACGGCGGGGCGGTTCCTGCATTATTTCAGCTTTCCGGCGATGTAATTCACGGCGTCGCCCACGGTCTTCAGGGTGCCTAGGTCCTCTTCCTGGGTCTCGCCAACCTCGAATTCCTCTTCCATGGCCATGACCAACTCCACCAGATCCACGGAGTCAGCGCCCAGGTCCTCCTCGAAGGAGGTCTCCATAGTCACTTCCGCGGGCTCCATGGCAAACTGCTCCGCCACCAGTTCCTTCATCGTCTTAAAAATTTCCTCAATAGACATGCCTTTTCACCCCTTATGGTATGATGGGAGTCCCATCATTTGGTTATTGCTTGAGGCAATCATACGGCAAGTGCCGCCATGCTGTCAAGAGGGAGAATCCACTTTTTCCGTGGTGCGCTCCACTTTCATCAGTTCAATGTCCCGCTGAATGTCCTCAATGAAGCCGCTCTCGGCGTATTCCTTGGCCCGCAGGACAGCGTTGCAGATGGCCCTGGCGTCGGAGGAGCCGTGGGCCTTGATGACGGGCTTGGAGATGCCCAGGAAGGCCGTACCGCCCACCTCGCTGGGGTCCAGCAGCTTTTTCATGTCCGCCAGGTTCCCCTTCACCATGGCCGCCGCCAGCTTGGTCTTGGTGCTGGTATAGAACATCTTCTTCAATTCCTTCAGCAGGAATTTGGCGGTGCCCTCCACGCCCTTCAGCAGGATGTTGCCGGAAAAGCCGTCCGCCACGATCACGTCGGCGGCGCCCAGGATGGCGTCGTGGGCCTCCACGTTGCCGATGAAGTGGATGCGGCCCGCGTCCCCGGCGGCCTTCAGCAGCGGATAGGCCTCGTGGCGCAGGCTGTCGCCCTTGGCTTCCTCCGCGCCGATGTTCAGCAGGCCCACCTTGGGGTCCTCCACCCCGCAGACCCGCTTGGCGTAGTAGCTGCCCAGATAGGCGAACTGCAGCAGGTACTCCGGCGTGCAGTCGGCGTTGGCGCCGCAGTCGCACAGGATGGCGCGGCCGGCGGCGGTGGGGATCACAGGGCCCATGGCGGCCCGGCGAATGCCCCGGATGCGCTTCACCAGCAGGGTGGCCCCCGCCAGCAGGGCGCCGGTGGAACCGGCGGAGACGAATGCGTCGCCCTCGCCGTTTTTCAGCAGGGTCATGCCCACCGTCAGGGAGGAGTCCTTTTTCACCTTGAAGGCGGTGGCGGGGTCGTCCTCAATCTCCACCACCTCGCTGGCGTCCCGGATCTCCACGCCCGCAGGCAGAGTCTTTTCGCCGCAGGCCTCCAGGGCCTTTAAAATCTCCGCCATGCGGCCTACCAGGAGGATATCCACACTGTGCTCTCTGTGGGCGTCCAAAGCGCCTTGCACGATGGCCTGGGGGGCATTGTCGCCGCCCATGGCGTCTACGATGATCTTCATTTCAGGACCTCCTCCTTGATTTGGTCAATGATCGCCAGAGACCGCTGGGACAGCTCAGCGTTTTTGTTCCGCTTGCCCTTGACCCGGTGGTCCAGGGGCGGGATAATACCAAAGTTGATATTCATGGGCTGGAACTGGGTGATGGACTGGTTGCTGACATACAGCCCCAGGGCGCCGATGGCGGTCTCCCGGGGAAAGTCCACAGGAGCCATGCCCCGCAGCCGCCGGGCGGTCTCCACGCCCACCAGGAAGCCGCTGGCGGCGGATTCCACATAGCCCTCCACGCCGGTCATCTGTCCGGCGAAGGAGATGCGGGGCTCCGCTTTCAGCCGATAATAGCGGTCCAGCAGCCTGGGAGAGTTCAGAAACGTGTTGCGGTGCATAACGCCGTAGCGCAGGAACTCCGCGTCGTGGAGGGCGGGGATCATGGAGAACACCCGCTTCTGCTCCGGGAATTTCAGGTGGGTCTGGAAGCCCACCAGGTTGTAGACGGTGCCGTCGGCGTTGTCCCGCCGCAGCTGCACCACGGCGTAGGGCCACCGGCCGGTGCGGGGGTCATCCAGGCCCCGGGATTTCAGGGGGCCGTACAGCAGGGTGTCGTGGCCCCGGCGGGCCATGACCTCCACGGGCATGCAGCCCTCAAACACCTGGCTGTCCTCGAAGCCGTGGACCTCCGCCTCCTGGGCCGTGGTCAGGGCCTGCCAGAAGGCATCATATTCCTCTTCATTCATAGGGCAGTTGACATAATCAAGGCCGCCCTTGTCGTACCGGGAGCCGAACCAAGCCTTATCCATATCTACGCTCTCGGCGGACACCAGGGGCGCCGCCGCGTCATAGAAATGCAGGTCGCTGTCCTCTCCCAGCAGGGTCTGGAGGCGCTCCGCCAGGGCGTCGGAGGTCAGGGGGCCGGAGGCGATCACTACTTCCCCGTCAGGGATATCGGTGACCTCGCCGGAGACCACGGTGATGTTGGGGTGGTTTTTGATCTTTTCCGTCACCATAGCTGCGAAGCCGTGGCGGTCCACCGCCAGGGCGCCGCCGGCCTCCACCCGGGTGGCGTCGGCGCAGGCCAGAATCAGGCTGTCCAGGCGGCGCATCTCCTCCTTCAGGAGGCCCACCGCGTTTTCCAGCTGGTCACTGCGCAGGGAGTTGGAGCAGCACAGCTCCGCGAAATTGTCCGTCAGGTGGGCGGGGGTCTTTTTCTCCGGCTTCATCTCCCGGAGGGTCACATGGACGCCCCGCTGGGCCAGCTGCCAGGCACATTCGCTGCCGGCCAGGCCCGCGCCGATGACTGTTGCTTCCATAGGGAAAACCTCCTTTGTTGAGGGTGTCCCCTGACCAGGGGACCGGGGCCCCTATTTCTCTTTTTCTTGAAAAGAGAAACCGCTTTTCGGCGGATCAGCATGACACAGCTGTGCCATGCTGACCGAAAAGCAAGGGGCTGAGAAAACAGGCTTTGGTAAACGCTTGGGCATCACCGCTGGTCCGACCGGCCCAGCAGATAGTCCGTGGACACACCGAAATAATCAGCCAATTTTATCAGGTTGGGGACCTCAGGGTAGTGGTTGCCCGATTCATAATACTGATATGCCCGCACTTTGATTCCCAATAATGCCGCCATATCTGTCTGCGTCTGCCTTTTTTCGCTCCGCAGTTCTTTGAGCCTTTGTGCAAATATTTTCATACGCGCCTCTTGACATGCAACTTATTTGCATGTAATATAGATGCAAATAAGTTGCATATTGGAGTTGATTTTAATGACAGCTACTCTCCGTGCCCTGTATGACTACGTGTTGGAAAACCGCTTTTCGGCCTTTTTGACGGACCGGGAATACCACACCGTCAACGATCTGGCGGAAAAGCGTCTGGACGCCCTGCGGCAGGAGCTGCCTCAGGGTCAGCGGGAACAGCTGGACAAGCTGTGCGACGCCTGTTTGGAGCAGCGGGACATGGAGCTGGAAGCCATGTTCCAGGCCGTCTGGGCCGCTGTCCGGGAGCTGGCTTAAGCCTCCGTTTTCTTGGTCGTCTTCTTGGCGGCGGACTTCTTCGCCGCAGTCTTCTTGGCCGTAGTGGTCTTTTTGGCTGCGGTGGTCTTCTTCGTCGTGGCAGTCTTCTTCGCCGCAGTCTTTTTGGCGGGCTTCTTCTCCTCCTTGGTCTCAGGGGCAGGCTCTTCCCCTTCCTTCTTTTCAGCGGGCTTCTTGGGATAGCCCCGCTTCTCCTCGGGGAGGAAGTTGGAGCAGGCCTCATTGATGCAGAAGGGCTTTTTGAAGCCCTTGCCGGCCTTTTTGAACATGGTATGGCCGCAGACCGGGCAATCGTCCTTCACAGGCACGTCCCAGGTCATGAAGTCGCACTTCTCTGCCTCGTCCTTGCTGTTGGTATGCTCACAGCAGTAGTAGGTGTACTGCTTGTTGGTCTTCTTGCTGGTGCCGGTGCGCTTCATGATGCGCCCGCCGCACTTGGGACAGCGGCCCGGCATCTCCACCACCAGGGGCATGGTGAAGCTGCACTCCGGGTAGCCGGGGCAGGCCAGGAAGCGGCCGAAGCGGCCGGACTTCACCACCAGGTTCCGCCCGCACTCGGGGCAGACCTCCTCGCTGACCTCGTCGGGCACCTTGATGCGGACACCCTCCAGGTCCTGCTCGGCCTGCTTCAGATGCTCCTCAAAATCGCCGTAGAAATCCCGCAGGACGCCCTTCCAGGGAGTAGTTCCCTCCTCCACGGAGTCCAGACGCTGCTCCATGTGGGCGGTGAATTTCGTATCGGCGATGTCGCTGAATTTGTCCTTCATCAGCTCCGTCACCACCCGGCCCAGGTTGGTGATGCGCAGGTATTTGCCCTCTTTGATGACATATTCCCGGTCCAGGATGGTGGACACGGTGGGCGCGTAGGTGGAGGGACGGCCGATGCCCTGCTCCTCCATGGCCCGGATGAGGGTGGCGTCGGTATAGTGGGCGGGAGGCTGAGTGAAGTGCTGGTCCCGGCTGAAGTCCTTCAGCGTCAGGACCTCTCCCTCCCGAAGGGCGGGCAGGGGGGATTCCTTCTCCTCCTTTTCCTCGTCCTTGCCCTCTTCATACACAGCGGTGTAGCCAGCGAATTTCAGGCTGGAGGAACTGGCCCGGAAGCTGTGGCTGTTGGCCTCAATCTCCACGGCCACGCTGTCATAGACGGCGTTGGCCATCTGGCAGGCCACGTAGCGGCTCCAGATCAGGCGGTACAGCCGGTACTGCTCGCCGGTCAGGTCTTTTTTGAGCATCTCCGGCGTCCAGTTGACGTTGCTGGGGCGGATGGCCTCATGGGCGTCCTGGGCGTTGGCCTTGGCCTTGTAGCGGTGGGTCTGGGCGGGATAATACGCCGCGCCGTAGCGGCCCAGGATGAAGGTCCTGGCGTCTGCCAGAGCCTCCTCGGAAATCCGCAGAGAGTCGGTACGCATATAAGTGATCAGGCCCACGGTGCCTTCGCCCTCGATGTCCACGCCCTCGTAGAGCTGCTGGGCGATGGCCATGGTGCGGCGGGGGGTCATGCTGAGCTTGCGGGAGGCCTCCTGCTGCATGGTGGAGGTGGTGAAGGGCGGCGAGGGGCTGCGCTGCTTGTCGGTGCGCTTGACACTCTTGACGGTGAAGGGGGCGTTTTTCGTCTCTTCTACCACGGCCTCCACCTCTTCGGCGGACTTCAGCTCCTCCTTTTTGCCGTTTTTGCCGTGATACCGGGCGGCAAAGGGCACTTTTTTCACGTCGCTGCCCAGGAGATTGGCGTCCAGGGTCCAGTATTCCTCTGGCTGGAAGGCCTCGATCTCCCGCTCCCGGTCGTCCACCATACGGGTGGCAACAGACTGGACACGGCCGGCGGAGAGGCCCCGGCGGATCTTCTTCCACAGCAGCGGGGAGAGCTCATAGCCCACCAGGCGGTCCAGAATGCGGCGGGCCTGCTGGGCATCCACCAGGTTCTGGTCGATGTCCCGGGGCTCCTGAATACTCTCCTGCACCACCTTTTTGGTGATCTCGTTGAAGGTGACCCGCTTGGTCTTTTCGTCCGGCAGGTTCAAAAGCTGCTTCAAATGCCAGGAAATGGCCTCGCCCTCGCGGTCCGGGTCGGTTGCCAGATAGACGGTGTCCGCCGCCTTAGCGGACTTTTTCAGGTCGCTGATGATATCCTCTTTGCCCTTGATGGGCTTGTAGACCGGCTCAAAGTCCTTCTCCACATCCACACCGATGGTGCTTTTGGGCAGGTCCCGCAGGTGACCCATGCAGGCCTTCACCTCGAAGTCCTTGCCCAGGTATTTGCCAATGGTCTTTGCCTTCGCGGGAGACTCCACGATGACCAGACTGTGATTTGCCATAGTTACCTCCAGGCGCCGCTCTCCGGAGCAGCGCGCAAATTTATTCTGCCAGCGTCACGGCACGGGTGTAATGCTTTCCACTGTGCTGTTGGACGTATTGTTCGATCTCAAGTAAAGTCAGGGCGGACAGCACCCGCCGGGTGGGGATGCCGGTCTGCTCGATCAGGTCGTCGACCTGGATGGGTTCTTCGTCGGAGAGGGCCCGCAGCAGGGTGATCTGGTCATCCGTCAGGCTGACCGCCGGATCCGACAGCCGCAGAGACGGCGGCACCGGTCTGGGCTCCTCCTTCTGCCGGGCCTCATAGCCCAGCTTTTCCGGCTCTTTTCGGGCCTCCTCACGGCGCAGCTTGTCCGGGAACCGGGCCTCATATTCCTGCAGCAGGTCCCAGGCGTCCGCCGTCAGGACCGCGCCTTCCCGGATCAGGCGGTTGCAGCCCACACTGTTGGGTGCGTCAATGGGACCGGGAACGGCAAACACGTCCCGTCCCTGCTCCACGGCGGTGTCCGCCGTAATGAGGGCGCCGCTGCGCTCCGGGGCCTCCACCACCAGGGTGGCAAGAGAGAGGCCGGAGAGAATGCGGTTTCTTGCGGGGAAATGGTTTTTCGCCGGTTCCGTGCCTGGCGCGTACTCCGAGAGCAGCACACCGGCGGCGGCGACATCCTCATACAGGTAGCGGCTCTCATAAGGGTAATGGACATCCAACCCGTTGCCCGCCACACCCACGGTGACACCTCCGGCCCGGAGGGCTCCTCTGGTGGCTGCGGCATCAATGCCTTTGGCAAGACCGCTGACCACCACGGCGCCGCCTTTAGCCAGGCCGTAGCCCAGCTTTTCAGCACTGGAAATACCGTAGGGGGTAGCGTCCCGGGTACCCACCACCGCCACGGCTACCTCCTCGTCAAAGGCGGGCAGGCGGCCCTTCACATACAGCAGGCAGGGCGGATCATAAATGTTTTTCAGCCTCCCGGGGTATTCCGCGTCCTGAATGGTCAGAAGCCGCAGGTCCAGCCGCTGGCAGTCCGCCAGGATGCGGTCCGCCGTGTCCAGGCGGTGATCTTCCAGGATTGCGGCCTGTTCCCGGGTAATTCCCTCAGTCAGCAAAATTTCCCCGGCATCGGCGTAAAACACGTCCTCCGGGGTGCCAAAATGGCGCAGCAGCGCCAGCCGGGTCTGATTTTTCAGGCCCCGTAGCTCTGTCAGCCACAGCCAATATTTCAGTGCGGACATGGCGCCGCCTCCTTGCTCAGTCGTTTCGGGCCGCTTCCCACAGCAGCACCGTGGCGGCAGCCGCCGCGTTCAGGGATTCGCAATGGGCCCGCATGGGGATCAGGACCGTCTGGTCACAGCACGCCAGCAGTTCCTGGGAAAGGCCCCGTCCTTCGCTGCCGATTGCCACGGCACAGCGCGTGTAATCCACCCGCCGGGCGTCCACGGTGTCAGTCCGCAGGGCGGCGCCGTACAGGGGCAGCCCGGAGGCCGTCAGCAACGCCCGCAGGGCAGGCACATCACAGGTCCACACCGGGCAGCGGAACACCGCACCCATGGTGGCCCGGACCGTTTTGGGATTGTAGAGGTCCGCGCAGGCGTTCACCAGCAGCAGGCCGTCGGCGGAAAAGGCGTCAGCGGTGCGGAGGATGGTCCCCACATTGCCGGGGTCCTGGACGCCGTCCAGCACCACATAGCGTCTGCCCTCCAGCTTCTCCGGCAGCGCCGGGGAACGCATGCCGCAGACAGACAGGACGCCCTGGGGCGTCTGGGCCGGGGACAGGGTCTTCATCACGTCGGCAGGTACCTGGACCAGCCGCACTCCCGCCGGAATGGGCGGCAGCGCCGCATCCGCGGTACACACCACCGTATGCAGGTCCGCCTGGCGGAGCAGAGCCTCCTCCAGCAGCTTGGGGCTGTCGCAGAGAAATTCGCCGCTGCTGCGGCGGTAGGAAGCGGAGGACGCCAGCTTACGGATATGGGTGCAGAGGGGGTTGGTGCGGCTGGTGATGGTCTCCATAGCGGGTCCCTCCTTTTCTTCGCGTGGTGAAAACCGCCTGCGGACGGGGCGGCGCCGCCATCCGCAGGCTGGGAAAATGTCAGTCCAGGGGCTTCATGGT
>Ga0129317_1001018_pt1 | contig 23400 bp, 21 predicted proteins | sample Cm1ome_FD_94430 | JGI IMG/M metagenome (GOLD analysis project Ga0129317, IMG submission 94430) | Eastern black-and-white colobus group fecal microbial communities from Wisconsin, USA - Cm1105 metagenome | ecosystem: Host-associated > Mammals > Digestive system > Large intestine > Fecal | place... | reverse complement strand
CCCGTCCGGGTCTCGCTGCGGTACAGGCCTCCCCGGTCAACGGAAAGGGAAACCCTCTCAATCTCCTCTCCCGTCACCTGGAACAGGCATCCGGTATAGTGTCCGATCTCTTCCCCCGCCATGCCGGAGCCGGAATCAAGGGCCAGCCCGCCGTTGGCGTTGGGCCGGACGATCTCCCCGGTGTCGGCGGCATAGGCCGTCAGGCCGAAGGAGTAATCCAGCGTCATCACCGGCGTGGTCCCCGGATGTTCCCCGCTCTTTTCGGCGGGCCGCAGATGGACGCTCCCCAGCACCAGGGCCAGGGCGCAGGCGGCACACACCGCTCCCCGCAGGACCGGCTTCCAATTTCGCTTTACCAGACGCTTCGGCCCCGTCTGTTCCGCGCTCTGCCGCCGGGCCGCGCACAGCACCCGGTCCTCCAACTCCTCGGGAACGGGAATATTCTCCATGAGCTTCCGATAATCATTCATCGTCCATACCTCCCAACAGGTCTTTCAGTTGACGCCGCGCCCGGTGGAGCCGGGTCCGTACCGTGGTTGCCGGGACTCCCAGCAGCGCGGCAATCTCCTCGGTGGAGTACCCCTCGGCGTAGTACAGGTGCACCGCCGTCCGCAGCTTCTCCGGCAGGCGGGCCACCGCGTCCCACAGCTCGGCGGCTTTTTCATCGGCAGGCCGGGCCAGCTCCGGGATGTCCTCCAGGGCCAGCACCGGACGCCGCAGACGGAAGCGGTGCAGGTCCGCGCAGAGGTTCAGGGTGGCCCGGATCAACCACGCCTTGGTGTGCTCCCCGTCCCAGTCCGCCGCCTGCTGAAACAGCCGCAGGAATACATCCTGATACACGTCCTCCGCGTCGGCGGTGTTCTGCATCCGGCACAGGGCCAGACGGTACACCGTGTCGCCGTGGAGCCGCATGGCATTGCAAAGGGCTTGCTCCGTCATGCAATGCCTCCTTTCCTCGTTCTGAAAAGCGCTTTTCACCTTGAACACGCCTGTTGGGGGCGGAATGTTCCCTCTTTCGAAAAAAATCCCGCCGGAGCCCCGGCGGGATTTTTGTTCAGTTCTCTTTGATGCCGTAAATTTCAAACCGGCCGATCAGATTCTGCACCGTCAGCTTCTGGGCCAGGAGCTGCTGATAGGTGACACCCTTGTTCTTCCCGGCGGCCCGGAGTTTCTCCATGTTGGAGAGCGCCTTGTCCCGTTCTTTCAGCAAATCGGCATACATGCGGTCATAGGCCGCAAGGCGTTCCTGGTCTGTCATTGGTTCTCCCTCAAAAATACATGAAATCATTTTGGGCAGGACACCCTCCAGAGGGGCTTCTCTTGCCCCTCTGGGGCAATTCACCTTCTGTGCCTGCCCAAAATTCCTTGACCCGCCGCCCTGGGGGCGGCACCAGGGATATCGCGGGCAGCGCCCGCGTATCTAGGGGGCTGGGCCCCCTAGAGGTTTTAAACGTTGAACCGGAAGTAGATCATGTCGCCGTCCTGGACGACGTACTCCTTGCCCTCGCTGCGGAGCAGGCCCTTTTCCTTGGCGGCGTTGACGCTGCCGCACTTCATCATGTCGTCGTAGGCGATGACTTCGGCACGGATGAAGCCCCGCTCAATGTCGGTGTGGATCTTGCCGGCGGCCTTGGGAGCCTTGGTGCCCTTCTTGATGGTCCAGGCACGGCACTCGTCCTTGCCGTAGGTCAGGAAGGAGATCAGGCCCAGCAGGGCGTAGGAGCACTTGATGAGCCGGTCCAGGCCGGACTCCTGCACGCCCAGCTCCTCCAGGAACATCTGCTTCTCCTCGCCCTCCAGCTCGGCGATGTCCTGCTCCAGCTTGGCGCAGATGGGCAGCACCTGGGCGCCCTCCTTCTCCGCCAGGTCCTTCACCTGCTGGTAATACTGGTTGCCGTCCAGGTTGGTGAAGCCGTCCTCGTCGGTGTTGGCGGCGTAGATGATGGGCTTCAGGCTCAGGAGATCGCTGGTGGCAATGAGGGCCATATCATCCTCAGAGCACGCGTAGGTCCGGGCGGACTTTCCGGCGTTGAGGTGCTCCGCCAGGCCCTTGAACACATCCACCTCGTGGAGGAACTTCTTGTCGCCCTTGGCGGCCTTCTGGGCCTTCTCAATGCGGCGGTTCACCATCTCCAGGTCGGCCATGATCAGCTCCAGGTCGATGGTCTCGATGTCCCCCAGGGGGTCCACGGGCACGTTGGTGCCAGCGTCGGCGACGACGTGCATGATGTTCTCATCGTCAAAGCAGCGGACCACGTGGACGATGGCGTCGGTCTCTCGGATGTTGGCCAGGAACTTGTTGCCCAGGCCCGCGCCCTGGCTGGCTCCCTTCACCAGGCCCGCGATGTCCACGAACTCAATGACGGCGGGGGTCTTTTTGTCGGGCTCATACATCTCGGCCAGCTTGTCCAGCCGCTCGTCAGGCACGGCCACCATACCCACGTTGGGGTCGATGGTGCAGAAGGGGTAGTTGGCGCTCTCGGCGCCGGCGTTGGTGATGGCGTTGAACAGGGTCGACTTGCCCACGTTGGGCAGACCCACGATACCTAATTTCATAAAAAGCAACTCTCCTTGCTGATTTTTTCGACATAGTATTGTATCATCCCGGCGGGAAAAGTGCAAGGGGTTCCTGACAGTATCACACCCACCGCCGAAAACGGCGGTGGGTGTTTTTCTCGTCTGTGGCTGCTTCTCTCTATCTAAAACCTCCCGGGCCCGCCGCAAAGACGGCCGTCTGCCTTGCCGCAGCTGCTGCCGCGGGGCCGTCATCGGGTCCGGAAAGGTGTTCGCTTAGCGGAAGAAGTAGTTGAAGATATCGAAGGGATTGGAGTAGTAGCCGTTGCCGGACTGGCTGTTATTGCTGTTCTGGCTGGACTGGGTCTCCTCCTGGTTCTGCTGGTCGGCGGGGACGGCGTCCCAGGTCAGTTCCACGGTGATGGTTTGCTTCTCCCGGTAAACCGTCAAGGTGCAGGTATCGCCGGCGGAATACTGCTTCTTCACCGCCGTCAGGTCCTCCATGGTCTTGATGTCGTGATCATCCACCTTGGTGATGACATCGCCCATCTTGAGGCCCGCCTTTTCGGCGGTCTTGCCCTCCTCCACGGAGTAGACAAACACGCCGCTGGTGATGTCATAGCGGTACTGGGCGGCCATCTGCTCCGTCATGGAGCCGCCGGTAATGCCCAGGTAGGGCTTGTTGGTGATATAGCCGTTGGTCATGATATCCTGGATCATGGCGATGACATCGTTGATGGGGATGGCGAAGCCCAGGCCCTCCACGGCTTCATTGCCGGTGCTGGAGTACTTGGCGGACACGATGCCCACCACCTCGCCGTACTGGTTGAACATGGGGCCGCCGGAGTTGCCGGGGTTGATGGAGGCGTCGGTCTGGATCATGTTGAAGGGTGTGCCGGAGACGTTGATGGCCCGGTTCACGCTGGAGACCATGCCGCCGCTCATGGAGAAGGTCAGCTCGCCCAGGGGGTTGCCCACCGCCAGCACATGGTCGCCCACGTTCAGCTTCTCGCTGTCGCCCAGGGTGACGGGCTGCAGTTCGGTGGCCTCCACCTTGATAACGGCGATATCGTAGTCCTCGTCGCCGCCCACGTACTTGGCCTCATACTCGTCGCCGTTGTACATGGTGACCTTCACGGTGTCGGCGTCCTTCACCACGTGGTAGTTGGTGACGATATAGCCGTCCTTGGTCAGGACGAAGCCGGAACCGGCGGAGGCCGTCTGCACGGGCTGACCGAAGAAGTTGGTGCCGGAGGTGCCGGTGGTGTTGATGGACACCACGCTGTTGACATTGGCGGCGTAGACCTCCGCGTCGCTCATGGCCGTTTTGCCGTCCACCTGCTGGATGGACACATGGGTGGCGGGACGGTTGCTGACGTTGATGGAGGTCTCATTCTTGCTGAGGCCGCCGCCCAGGGCCCAGACGGCTCCGCCGCCCACGGTGCCGCCCAGCAGGGCGCACACCAGGGCCAGGGCCGTGATCTTCAGGCCCATTCGGTTTTTCTTCACGGGCTTCATCTCCTGCACGGGCTGTTGGGGCCCGGACTGATATCCGCTGGGTTCGAAATTCTGACCCGGCTGGTCATCGCTGCTGTAACTGTAATGGTACAGATTGTTTTCGTCCTGATACATACAGGGTGCCTCCTTCAGTGTATAAATACTAACAATTTATTATGACAAAACTATGAAGTGAATTTGTACGGTCTTTGAATTTTAATTCCTTCCTGAACCTTTGTCTGCAGTATAAAGGCCGTAACTTAAAAAAGTCTGAAAGAAGTTTTAAACAATTGTGAACGCTTTCTATTTCCGCGTCTCCAAATCTGTGGTAAAATAGCATCGTGATCGTAAAAAGGAGAAACTGCCGTGCTGAAAGTCGAAAACATCAAGCTGCCTCCCGGTTCTGATATGGGCGCCCTGTCCGCCGAGACGGCCCGCATCCTGAAGGTCCGGGAAAAGGATCTGCTGTCCCTGCGGGTGCTGCGCCGCAGCGTGGACGCCCGGGAGGGCGTGTCCATGGTATACACCGTGGAGGCCGGTCTGAAACACGAGGCCGACGTTTTAAAGCGGTGCCATAAAAAGGTCACCCGCATGGAGCGGACGCCGGGCTATCTGCTGCCCGCCCCCCTGCCCACCCCGGAGGTTCCGCCGGTGGTGGTGGGCGCCGGGCCCGGAGGGCTGTTCGCAGCCCTGGTGCTGGCACGGGCAGGCCTCAAGCCCATCCTGCTGGAACGAGGCCGCCCGGTGGAGCGGCGGAAGGCCGACGTGGACCGCTTCTGGACCACAGGTGAGCTGGACCCCGCCAGCAACGTCCAGTTCGGTGAGGGCGGCGCCGGGGCCTTTTCCGACGGCAAACTCAACACCGGCACCAAGGACATCCGCCACCGCTTCATTCTGGAGACCCTGGTGTCCCACGGGGCGCCGGAGGACATTCTGATGGACGCCAAGCCCCATGTGGGCACCGACTATCTCCATGTGACGCTGCAAAACCTGCGGCGGGAGCTGCTGGCTCTGGGGGCGGACATCCGCTTCGAGAGCCGCCTGGCGGACCTGGACATCCGGGACGGCGCCCTGGCGGGCGTCACCGTGGAGGGGCGGTCGGGGACGTATGCCCTCCCCTGCCGCCATCTGGTGCTGTGCCCCGGCCACTCCGCCCGGGACACCTTTGAGATGCTGTACCGGCGGGGCGTACCCATGGAGGCCAAGCCCTTCGCCGTGGGCGTCCGCATCGAGCAGCGGCAATCGGACTGCGACGCAGCCCAGTACAAGCAGTACGCCGGACACCCCGGCCTGCCCGCCTCCACCTACAAGCTGTCCTGCCACCTGCCAAACGGCCGCTCCGCTTTCTCCTTCTGCGTCTGTCCCGGTGGTGAGGTTGTCGCCGCCGCCTCGGAGGCAGGCCGGGTGGTCACCAACGGCATGAGCGAATTCGCCCGGGACAAGGAGAATATCAACGGCGCATTGCTGGTGAACGTCACCCCGGAGGATTTCGGCGGCGACGGCTCCCCCCTGGCGGGCATCCAGTTCCAGCGAAAACTGGAGGAGGCCGCCTACGCTCTAGGAGGAGGCGGCTACCGGGCCCCCGCCCAGCGGGTGGAGGATTTTCTTTTAAAGCGCCCCTCTGCCGGACCGGGACGGGTAATGCCCAGCTACCGCCCCGGCGTCACCTGGGCCAATCTGTGGGAGTGCCTGCCCCCCTTCGTGGCGGAAACCATGGCACAGGCATTGCCCATCCTGGGACGGAAGCTGAAGGGCTACGACCAGCCCGACGCGGTGCTCACCGCCGTGGAGAGCCGCAGTTCCTCCCCCGTCCGCATTCCCAGAGACGAAACATATCAATCTGCCGTCCGGGGCCTGTATCCCTGCGGCGAGGGAGCCGGGTACGCAGGCGGAATCCTATCCGCCGCCGCCGACGGCATGCGCTGCGCCGAACACATCTGCCAATCCATCTCTCAGGAGGGTTAAGCTATGAGCCGTAATATTTGTATCTATCTGGAATTTCTCACCGGCGTCCACAAGGCGCAGATTCAAAAAAACGCCGAAGAACTGGGTTTTGTGCCCCACTTCTTCACACTGGACCAGTTTGAGGAAGCCAGGGCCTGCCTGCAGGACTGCGAGGTGCTGTACGCCCACTCCCCGGACCTGCTGCGGGCGGCGCCCGCCAGTTTGAAGTGGTACTGCTGCTCCTTTGCGGGCGTGGACCCCTACTGCAAGGACCCGTCCATGTTCGCCAATCCGGACTGTATTCTTACCAACTCCAACGTCTACGGCGTCACCATCGCAGAGCATGTGGTGATGGTCACCCTGATGCTGCTGCGGCGGATGCCGGAGTACGAGGAGGTGGTCCGGAACCACAGCTGGAGCAATCAGCTGCCCATCCGCTCCATCCGGGACAACGAGTTCACCATCCTGGGCACCGGCAACATCGGCGTCAATGTGGCAGAGCGAATGCGGGGCATGGGCGCGGCCAAAATCATCGGTCTCAGCCGCTCCGGCAAGCCCCATCCCGCCTTTGACGAGGTACATCCCATCGCCGACCTGGACCGTGTCCTGCCGGACACGAAAATTCTGGTGATGGCCCTGCCCGGCACGGCGGAGACCGTCCACATTCTGAACCGGGCGCGCATCGCCCTGCTGCCCAGGGACGCCTATGTCATCAACGTGGGCCGGGGCACCGCCATCGACCAGGCGCCTCTGATGGAGGCTCTGAACGAAGGCCGCATCGCCGGCGCCGCCCTGGACGTGATGGACCCGGAGCCGCTGCCTCAGGACCACCCCCTGTGGACCACAAAAAATCTGATCCTGACGCCCCATGTCTCCGGCAACATGACCCTGGGGTATACCTGCGACACCAACGTGAAGATGTTCTGCGAGGACCTGAAGAACTACGCCGCCGGGCGGCCGCTGAACGGCTTCGTGGACCGTGCGAAGGGGTATTGATATCCCCCAGTCTGGGGGACTGAGGATGCACCCCCCATTCTTTTTCGTCTTGCCGAAAAAGAATGCGCCGTGCACGGTGGAAGAAAAAGGCGCTTAGGGCCTCAAACTTGACCCGCTTTGGGGTCAAGTTTGGGCAAAGCGAGGGATGTTGCAGATGGTGCTTCCGAGATGTGGAAGTCTTCTGCCGGGTGCGCTATACATTGCAGTATGGTAGGAGTGCACTCCCGCATTTGATACTGCTTCCGTAAACCGGAGCGGTAGACGCATGGACTTTCTTCTATTTCCGCTGCCGCTCTGCCGACCTCGAAGGGGCCAGCGCTAAGCGAAGCGGGGAGCGCGGAAAGCGAAGCTGGTCAAATCCGATAACCACCCCCGAAAGCCGCTCCGCACTTCCAAATGCGGGGCAACACCATCTCTGTTCCTCAAGACTCAAGCGCACCCGGTACAAGCCCTTCATTTTCCACCGCACCGATTACAACAACTCCCGTTCCGCGGTCAACTTGACACATTGGTGTCAAGTTGAGCCGCTAAAGCGTTTTCTCTTTGGACCGGGCGCGGCCCATTTCTCTTTTCAAGAAAAAGAGAAATGGGGGGCGCCACCCCCGTCCCCCTGTCAGGGAGACACTATATGAGGAGGTACACACCATGAACAATTTCACTTTCTACTCCCCCACCCTCTTCGCTTTCGGCGACGGCGAGGAGCAAAACACCGGCGCCCTGGTGCGCCGCTTCGGCGGCACGAAAGTCCTGCTGGTCTACGGCGGCGGCTCCGTCAAGCGCAACGGCGCCTACGACGCCGTCACCGCCTCCCTGAAGGAGGCCGGGCTCCCCTGGGCGGAGCTCAGCGGCATTCAGGCCAATCCCCGCAGCGGCAAGGTCCGGGAGGGCATCGACCTGGTCCGCCGGGAGGGCTGCGACTTCCTGCTGGCCCTGGGCGGCGGCAGCGTCATTGACACCGCCAAGGCCATCGGCTTCGGCGCCGGGTACGACGGCGACTTCTGGGACTTCTTCACCGGAAAGGTGAACATCGAGACCACCCTCCCGGTGGGCGTGGTGCTGACCATCGCCGCCGCGGGCAGCGAGGGCAGCGACAGCTGCGTCATCACCCGGGAGGAGGGCAGCCTGAAATGGGGCTGCCCCAAGACCGACGTGATCCGCCCCAAGTTCGCCGTGCTGAACCCCCGCATCACCTGCTCCCTGCCCGCCTACCAGCTGGCCAGCGGCGCCGTGGACATGGTAGCCCACATCTGCGAGCGCTACTTCACCAATACCCCTGACGTGGGGCTGACGGACCGGCTGTGCGAGGCCCTGCTGAAAACCATTGTGGAGGCCGCCCCCAGGGCCATCGCCCAGCCGGAGGACTACGCCTCCCACGCTGACCTGATGTGGGCGGGGATGCTGGCCCACAACAACTCCTGCGGCGTGGGCCGGGAGCAGGACTGGGCCAGCCACCAGATGGAGCACGAGCTGTCCGCCTTCTACGACTGTGCCCACGGCGCGGGCCTGGCGGTGGTGATGCCCGCCTGGATGGAGTACGTCTGTGACCACGACGTGCTGCGCTTCGCCCGCTTCGCTGTCAATGTGTTCGGCTGTGAGATGGACTTCGCCCACCCCGAAACCACCGCCAAAGCGGGCATTGCCCGCCTGCGGGAATTCTTCCGCGCCTTGGGAATGCCTACCACGCTGCAGGAGGTGGGCGGCAAGGCGGAGGACATCCCTGCCATGGCGGCCCACCGGGCCGAAAAGCCAAACGGCTTCCCCTTCGGCGGCTTCGTGAAGATCGGGCCGGAGGAGATGCAGGCCATTCTGCTGCGGACCGCCCAATAAAAACAAAAAAAGCGGACTCCTTTCGGAATCCGCTGGAAGTCTCTGGGTGACGCTGAAATCTCAGCGAGTCAGGCACATGGCACCGCCCAGCACGATGATGGAAATAGCCGCGTACAGCATGTGGGGCACCTCCTTCTTTCTTGATGTTGGATACAGGATACCACGCTTTTTTACAAAAGACATTCAATATCTTGCCGGATTTGCCCCTGTTTTTCGTTGTCAGTTTTGACGGTTTTTTGCCTCGATTTTTGTGGAAAATCCTTGATTTGCAGGGCTTTTCCCAACTGCCAACCCAACACATGCCCCGCCGTGCCCACCCCAGCCGATTTTATAACTTCTTGCGTTTTCCGGAAAGGAGCCCTTTATGCAGGACCCCCAGGTTCAATGTTTTATCAAGCGAAAATACAAGCCCGCCTTCACCCAGGACACCATGCCCCGGCTGCTGTACGTCAGCCGCCGCCCGCCCATTCAGGAGGCCCGTCCCCGGCTGCTCCACGCCCACCCGGAGTTCGCGGAGGTACTGCTGGTGGACCACGGGACGCCCCGGTTCCTCATCGGGGAGACCTCCTACGACACCAAGCCGGGGGACCTGCTGCTGATCAACAGCGGCGTGGTCCACGACGAGCTCAGCGACCGTCCCTTCGGCAGCTGGTGCATCGCCGTGGCGGGGCTGCGGCTGCCCGGCCTGCGGGAGAACGCGCTGGTGCCCGACGACGCCCCGGCAGTCTATCCCGTGGGGGAGGAACTGCCGGATCTGCGGGCGCTGTACGACATCATGCACCGCTATATCTCCGCTGACCGGCCCGACTGCGAAGCCTTCTGCCATCGGCTGATGCTGGCCCTGCTGGACCGGGTGCTGACCATCACCGGCTCCACCACCCTCCGGCTGCCGGTGGACACGGAGCCCTCCTCCCTGGGCCACCAGGTCCAGGAGTATATCGACCGCCATTACAGCGAGCCCCTGACCTTACAGGCTTTGGGGGACGCCCTCCACGCCAGCCCCTATTACCTCTCCCACGTGTTCAAGGAGGTCAGTGGCTACTCCCCCATGCAGTATCTCACCCGCCGCCGCATCGGCGAGGCCCAGAACCTGCTGCTGGAGACCGACCTGCCCATCTCCCGCATCGCAGAGCTGGTGGGCTATGAGACTCAGAATTACTTCAACCTCCAGTTCTCCAAATACGTGGGGATGCCCCCCAGAAAATTCCGCCAGTCCATCCAAGCCAAGGGCAGGGCTTAAGAACCCGGCAAGCATAAAAACAGTCCCACTCCGTGAAAAAAGGGAGCCTTTCGTTGGAAGGCTCCCTCTCTTTTATGCCCGCAGGACAGTCAGCCACTTCAGGCACTCCGTGTTTTGGGCGGTGATGCCGCTGTTATAGGCGGTAATGGCAGTATTGCTCTCGATACTTTGGGCGGTGCGGTTCAGCTCTCCCAGCAGGCGGCTGGTATCCCGGTTGCTGTTTTGAATGGTGGAATACAGCATATACTGATTGTCCTCAATGCGGTCCAAACGCTCGATGATGTCGTCCAGCTTACGGAGGATGAGATTTTGGCGAACCTCGCTTTCAAAAATATTGTAAGCGCCCCCATGTCCCTCCAATTGGGAACAGCGGCCGGACATCAGGTATTCGTAAAAAGAACTGACCGCCACCAGCTCCCGGTATTTGGGAAAGATGATGTTCCGGCTGTAATAGCTGTTCAGTACCCGGTGGGTCTCTGCCGTGGTCCTTTCCAGGACCTGAAGTTCCTGGTGCAGAACAGTGGACCTGCGAGCGGCATAGTCCCGGTTTTGGGCATTTTGGACTTTCGTATTTCGGTTTTCTTTTTCAATATTCATATTGGCTTCTCTCAGTTTCTTGCTCTCACGCCGGAAATAAAGAATAACGAGTATTACGCCAATTTCTATCGAAGCAACCGTGCAATTGACAGCCCATCGTCCGGCAGTTTCATCATTTGGAGCCAGAATGAGACATAAGAAGCTGCCTAAAGTCATTGCAATAGCAATCGGTATTACGAGAATCCAGACTGCCGACTTGATATTTTCAAAGCTCCATATCTCGGCCTTCGCATGGGTTCTTTCCAACGCCGTGTCGCGGCGCGACTCTATTTTCCGCAGCTCTCCCCGCATTCTTCCAATCAACGCCTGCTGCTGATAAAGCGAGCTCTCCAACTGGTAGACCCGCCGTATGTATTCCTTCAAATCTGCTGCTGTCATGGTATCCCCCATTTCCAGTTTGTTTGATATTAACCGATATTGGTTAATATCAATATATACCGATTTCCATTAACATTCAAGTAGGAAATGAGGCTTGAATGGAATGATTCGATACGACAACCTGTGGAACGTGATGAAAGAGCGGGGCATCACGCAATACGCCCTAATCAAAAAATACGGCGTCAGTCCCGCGCAGATTACACGTCTGAAACGGAACGAGAGCGTCAGCACCCACACGATTGATGTGTTCTGCAGAATTCTGCATTGTCAGGTGGGCGATATTATGGAATACGTGGAGGAGGATGCATAAAAGAGTCCTTTCATCCTTCCAGCTAACTTTGTTTTTGAAAAGAAAGACGCCCCCGGTGCTGCCGGAGAGCGTCTTTCTTTCTATATGCTATGTTCTCAGTCCCGGACGCCCATGGTTTCCCACTTGTGACCCAGGAACCGGGGCAGGAAGAAGGCCACCCGCAGAGCCCAGTCGGCGAACATGGCCATCCAGATGCCCAGCACGCCGAAGCCCCAGAACCGACCCAGCAGCACGCCCAGGCCAACCCGCAGGGTCCACATGGACGCGGTGGAGACCACCATGGTGAACTGGGTGTCGCCCGCGGCCCGCAGAGCCTGGGGCAGGGTGAAGGAAGCGGGCCACAGCACCGCTGCGGCAATACCGTGCATCCAGATGATCTGACGGGCATAGGACGCCGCCTGGTCGGATACATTGTACAGCCGCATGATGAGAGGCAGCAGCGCCAGAACCAGTGCGATGGCCCCCCACATAAAGAAGTAGGTGAATTTCATCAGCTTTCTGGTATAGAACCGGGCCTTCTCATAATTGCCGGCACCCACACACCGCGACACCACCGTTACCATAGCCAGGCCCAGGGCGTTGCCGGGCACGCACTGGAAGGTGCAGACCGTATTGCCGATGGCGTTGGCGGCCACAGAAGCCGTGCCCAGCACCGCCACCGTGGACAGCAGCAAAATCTTGCCCAGCTGGAACATACTGCTCTCTAGGCCGTTGGGCACGCCGAAGCGCAGGATGTTCTTCACCACATATTTGTCGTGGCGCAGGGTGAACCGCTCCACCCGCAGGGGCAGGTCCGGCCGCCGCAGCAGCGCCACGATCACCACAGCGCCCACTGCCCGGGATACCAGGGTGGGAATCGCCACGCCCTCCACGCCCATGTGGAAGCCGAAGATCAAAAGGGCGTTGCCCGCCACGTTGATGAGATTCGTCAGCAGAGACACCCACATGGAGATTTTGGAGTTGCCCATGACCCGGAACAGGGCGGCTCCGGCGCTGTAAATCGCCAGGAAGGGAATGGACGCCTCCACGATGATGTAATAGGTGTTGGCGTAGGCCGCCACGTCCGGCTCCACCTGGCCGAACACCACCCCCAGCACAAAGCCCTTAGCCAGGTAGAACAGCGCCATGATGAGGAGGGACGCCTCCCCCATGAACAGCAGCAGCTGGGCGCCGGAGTGGCCCGCCTTAGCTGGCTCCCGGCGGCCCAGATACTGGCCCGCGATGACGGCGCCGCCGGTGGCCAGTGCCGAGAAGGCATTCACCATCAGTACGTTCACCGTATCCACCAGGCTGACGGCGGAGATGGCCGCCTCGCCCACCTGGGACACCATGACGGAGTCAAACAGGCCCACGGTAATGGCCAGCATCTGCTCAATGACCAGGGGGACGATCAGCCGCCGCAGGTCCCGGTCACTGAATTCAATATTGATCTTACGAACTTCCTCCAAAACACTCGCCTCTTTATGATTGAAATTCCCTGGGGCTGACCTGGAAGGTCTTTCGGAACGCCCGCAGGAATGTGGAATACTCCGAAAAGCCGGCCTGCTCCGCCGCCTTCATCACCGGCACGCCGGACCGGATCAGCTCCCCCGCCAGCAGCAGCCGCTTCTGGCTGATGTACTGGTGGAGGGTGTAGCCGGTGACTTCCTTGAACCGGTGCATCAGGTAATACCGGCTCATATAAAACTGCTTCGCCAGCAGGTCCACCGACAGCTCCTCCTCCAGATGGGCGGCGATGTATTTCAGAACTTCCTCCATCTTGGGGTCCAGGCGGTAGCTGTCCCGGGCCTCCGCAGCCGTGCGGGAAGAAATGATATCCCGGTTGACGGCGATCAGCAGCTGCTGGCAGAGGGTATCCGCCATGCGGGCGGCGCCGAACTCCTGAGACCGCAGGGCCTCCTCCAGGCTCTGGATCAGCCCCATATACTGTCCCCGCCGGGCGCCGCCGGTCCGCAGCAGGTGAAAGCCCCGTTCCCGGGCCGTGTCAAAGCAGGCGTCCAGCCGCTCGCCGGGGTCGCTGCGGGCTGTGACCCAGTCCCGCCCCAGCCAGAGGACCATGCGCTCATAAGGCTCCGAAGGGTCAATGATGGGCCGATGAATCAGGTTGTGCTGCACCAGCAGCACGTCCCAGGGCTTCAGGAAATAGGTGACGCCCTCCACCACATAGGTGACCTTGCCCCCCAGCATCAGAATCAGCTTGTCGAACTCGTGGTAGTGATAATCCAACTGCTGCGCCCGGCTGTCCTTCAGATGAAACAGGCGGAAGCCTTCGTTCAGATATCCCCGTTTTCCAACCTCGCTGCGGTCCAGCATGCAGTCACCCCCTGTTCAGTCGGTCCATCATATCGCACATTTTACTGTTTTGCAATCTGAATTCCATACAAAACCATGAAAAAATTTTGGCGGTCTTTGGGGAAAAGGACGTGGAATTCACACTCCATATCTGCTATACTACCATTGAAAAAGAAAAGGAGGCAGCCGCCGTGAGCTACGCAGACATCCGCTTCATGGAAAATTGCCGGGACATTCTGGAAAACGGCGTGTGGGACACCGACCAGCAGGTCCGGCCCCACTGGGAGGACGGCACCCCCGCCCACACCGTGAAAAAGTTCGGCATCGTGAACCGCTACGACCTGCAGAAGGAGTTCCCCATCCTGACCCTGCGCCGCACCTACTGGAAAACGGCGGTCAATGAGCTATTGTGGATCTGGCAGAAGAAGTCCAACAACATCCACGACCTGGACGCCAAGATCTGGGACCAGTGGGCCGACGAGACCGGCTCCATCGGCAAGGCCTACGGCTATCAGCTGGGGGTGAAGCACCACTATCCCGAGGGGGACATGGACCAGGTGGACCGGGTGTTATACGACCTGAAGCACAACCCCGCCTCCCGCCGTATTCTGACCAATATCTACAACTTCGCGGATCTCTCCGAGATGCACCTGTACCCCTGCGCCTACTCCATGACCTTCAACGTCTCCGGCAACGTGCTGAACGCCATTCTGAACCAGCGGAGCCAGGATATGCTGGCCGCCAACAACTGGAACGTGGTGCAGTACGCCGTGCTGGTGCATATGATGGCCCAGGTCAGCGGTCTGGTCCCCGGCGAACTGGTCCACGTCATCGCCGACGCCCATATCTACGACCGCCATGTGCCCATCGTGGAGAAGATGCTGCAGCAGACCCCCAGAGAGGCCCCAAAATTCACAGTGGACCCCTCCGTGACAGACTTCTATGCCTTCACCAAAAGCAGCTTTACGCTGGAAGGCTATGCCCCCGCCCCCTTTGACGATAAAATTCCCGTTGCCATCTGAGGTGAGGCTGTATGAATGCAATCGTTGTAGTTGACAGCCGCTGGGCCATCGGCTGTGAGGGCAGGTTGCTGTTCTCCCTGCCCACGGACATGAAGCGGTTCCGCTCCCTGACCCTGAACGGCACCGTGATCCTGGGCCGCAAGACCCTGGATACCTTCCCCGGCGGCAGGCCCCTGCCCAAGCGGCGGAACATCGTCATCACCCGCAATGTGGACTTTGACCGGGAGGGCTGCGAGATCGCCGGCAGCCCGGAGGCCGCCCTGGAGCTGGCGGCAGACACCCCGGAGGACCAACTGTGGGTCATCGGCGGCGGCAGCGTCTACACCGCCCTGCTGCCCAGGTGCAAGCGGGTGTACCTCACCAGGGTGGACGCCGCCGCGGAGAACGCCGACACCTTTTTCCCCAACCTGGATAAGCTGCCGGGGTGGAAGATCGAAGCCACCAGCGAGCCGGTGGAGGAAAACGGGGTGACGTACCGGTTCATTGACTACGTCAATACGAAGCTGTAAAAAGAGGAGAGACCCGCCGGACGGCGGGTCTCTTGCTGTTTTCCCCTGAACAGGGGACTCGGGGTGCGCGGCCTCGCCGCGCGGGGATGCGCCCCCCATTTCTCTTTTTCTTGAAAAAGAGAAACGGGCCGTGCACGGTCCAAAGAGAAATCGCTGAAGCCTCAAACTTGACCCATTTCAGGGTCAAGTTTGGGCAACGCGGGGGATGCTGCAGACGGTGCTTCCGAAATGTGGAAGTCTCATGCCGGGTGCGCCCTGCATAGGAGCAACCAGGATACCCCGCCGCCGCATATTGGGACTGCCTGCGTGCTTTCGGGGTGCTTAATGAATGGACTTGCGCCCCTTTTCGCTGCCGCTCCTGCTCAATCGCGGCGGGCCTGGCGGGATACCCGTAGGGCGGGGCGCCTCCGCCCCGCCGCCGATACGCGCGGCAACCCGTAGGGGCGGATATTATCCGCCCGCTTTTTACGGCTCATTCTCCCGGGCTGCCCAGTATTCGGCGCTGCCGGGCTCATAGCCCCACGCCGCTTCGTCGGCTTCACTGGCAGCGGGCAGGTCCATGCCCTCCTCCCAGAGGAGGATGGCGTCCTCGCCTCGGCCGTACCAAACCCGGGTGACTTCCCGGTCGATTCCCTGGCTCTCGGCCCAGGCGTTTTCCTCCGCCACATCCAGAGCCATCTCCCGGTCCGCCGAAGTCACGCCGTCCCAGCGCTTCTCCGTAATAAGGGCCCGGACCGGCACATAATACTTGTTCCCTTCCTCGTCATATTCAAACCTGATTCTGCGCAGGTTCCGGTCATCGTCGATAGAAAAGTGGTACAGGACCCGGCCGTCGGACAACTGCCGCACATTGGTGATTTGGATTTTCTCCGCCGGAACGGGAAAAAGATACAGCTGCGTGGCGGCCAGCCATGTTCCCACCAGTACCAGGCACACCGCAGCCGCAATGACGGCACCCTTCACCCGGGCCTTCCACTTGGACTTCTTCCATTCTTCGGAAATTTTCTTTACCGCCGCCCCGTCGGCGGCGTTTTTCTTCGCTTCCGCCGCCGGCAGGGGTGCGTCCATCTCCTTGAGCGCCTCCCGGCAAATGTCACAGGTCTGCAAATGCGCCTCCACCGCCGCCCGGCTGGCGTCGGAGCACACCCCGTCGTGGTACAGGGGCAGCAGGTCCATCACGATGTCATGTTCCATGGAATCCCTCCTTCAATTTCTGCCTGGCCCGGAAGTAGGTCACCCGGGCCCAGCTCTCCGTCTTGCCGAACAGCTCCCCGATCTGTGAGAAAGGCAGCTCGCCGAAGGTCCGCAGGGAGAAGACCTCCTTGTATGGCTCCGGCAGGCCGTGGAGCAGCACATGGAGCCGCCGGGCATCCTCACGGTCGGCGAAGCCAGCCTCGATGCCGCTGTCGCCCTGCTCCGGGGCCGCATCCGCGAACTTTTTCCGCTCCCGGCACAGGGTCAGGTACTGGTTCCGGGCGATCTGGCACAGCCACACCCGCAGCTGGCAGTCCCCCCGGAAGCTGTCAATGGCCGTCAGGGCCTTGAAGAAGGTCTCCTGGGTCACCTCCTCCGCCGTGACCTCGTCCCGGCAGATAGCCAGAATGTACTTGTAGACATCGGCGAAATACAGCCGGTAGGCCTCCTCAAAATCAGGCACCGCTCCACCTCCTCTCTGTCCGTCACCCATAAGACGGCGGGAACTTCATTTCGTTACAGGGACTTTTCAAATTCTGTTTTTCTGATTATAATGGAGACAGTATCCAAAAGGAAGGGGGAACCTCCATGGCGGACCTGAGCACCGACATCCGTTCTATCAAAGGCATCGGGGAACAGCGGGCCAAGGCCCTGAACAAACTGGGCATCACGACGCTGCGGGACCTGATCTCCTGGTTCCCCCGGAAGTACGACGACCGGCGGCAGGCCAGGCGCATTGCGGACCTGGTCCCCGGGGAGAGCGCCTGCGTGGCGGCCATGGTCGCCGCGGAGCCCAAGGTCTCCCACATCCGCAAGGGCATGGACCTGGTGAAGGTCCGGGCGGTGGACGAGACCGGCGTACTGGACATCACCTTTTTCAACCAAACCTGGCTGAAAAACCAGCTCATTCAGGGGGAGACCTACATCTTCTACGGCAAGGCGGAGGGCAATCTCCTGCGGAAAACCATGGCCAGCCCCATCGTCGAGCGGGAGGGCCGGGGGGAGTTCACGGGCCGCATCGTGCCCATCTATCCCCTGACGGCGGGGGTCTCCCAGCTGATTTTGTCCCGGTCCATCCGGCAGGGGCTGGACGCCTGCGCGGACATTCTCCCGGACGTGCTGCCTGACCAGGTGCGGCAGGACCACCACCTGTGCCGCATCGGCTTCGCCTACGAGAACATCCACTTCCCCGGGGACGAGAAAGCCCTGGACCTAGCCCGGCGGCGGCTGGCCTTTGAGGAGCTGTTTTTCTTCACCATCGGCCTGCAGCGGCTGCGAAACCGCCGGGAGACTGTCCGGGTGGAGCCCTGCGGCCATGTGGATATGGCGGAACTCTATCACACCCTGCCCTTTACCCTGACGGAGGCCCAGCGCCGCTGCGTGGACGAGGCCCTGGGGGACATGCGGTCCGGCCAGCCCATGAACCGGCTGTGCCAGGGCGACGTGGGCTCCGGCAAAACCATGGTAGCCGCCGCCTGCGTGTATTTTATGGTAAAAAACGGCCGTCAGGCGGCCCTGATGGCCCCCACGGAAATTCTGGCCCAGCAGCACTACAACGGCCTTGCCCCCCTGCTGGAGAGCCTGGGCATTCGCTGCGCCCTGCTGACCGGATCCACCAAAGCCGCTGTCAAGCGCTCTATCTGCGCCCAGCTGGCGGCGGGTGAGATTCAGTTTGCCATCGGCACCCACGCCCTCATCACCGAGGGGGTCGAGTACGCGGACCTGGGGCTGGTGGTCACGGACGAGCAGCACCGCTTCGGCGTGGCCCAGCGGGCGGCCCTGGCCGCCAAGGGGCAGCATCCCCACACCCTGGTTATGTCCGCCACCCCCATCCCCCGGACGTTGGCCCTGATTTTGTACGGCGACCTGGATGTGTCCGTCATCGACCAGCTGCCCCCGGGCCGTCAGCCCATTGAGACCTACGCCGTTCCCGGCAGCTATCACCAGCGGGTGTACAACTTCATCCGCAAGCTGGTGGCGGAGGGCCGGCAGGCCTACATCGTCTGCCCTATGGTGGAGGAGAACGACGAACTGCCCGACGAACGGAAGGCCGTCACCGCCTACGCCCAGAAGCTCCAGGCAGAGGTGTTCCCGGATTTGAAGGTGGCCTTCGTCCACGGGAAGATGAAGGCCAAGGAAAAGGACGCCGTCATGGCGGCTTTTGCCGACCATGAGACGGACATTCTGGTGTCCACCACCGTCATCGAGGTGGGTGTGGACGTGCCCAACGCCGCCGTCATGGTCATTGAGAACGCGGAGCGGTTCGGCCTTTCCCAACTCCACCAGCTGCGGGGCCGGGTGGGCCGGGGCAAGCACCAGTCCTACTGCATCTTAATCTCCGACAACCAGAACGAGGAGACGAAGCAGCGGCTCAAGGTCATGACCAAGACCGCCGACGGCTTCAAGATCGCCGAGGAGGACCTGCGGCTCCGGGGGCCGGGTGACTTCTTCGGGGAGCGGCAGCACGGCCTGCCGGGCCTGCGGATCGCGGACATCGGCTGCGACACCCAGCTTCTGAAGGAGGCCCAGCAGGCAGCGGAGGACCTGCTGGCCCGGGACCCGGACCTGCGGGACCATCCCGCCGCCGCGCAGCGGGTGGCGGAGCTGTTTGCCCAGGCGTCGGATACGTTGAATTGATACTGATTTCAAATAAAATGCTTTATTTGAAATCCCGCGTGCTTTGCACGCTTGTGACGCACGTGCCGTGCGTCACGCCGTCTCATAAAAACCTGACGCGCTTCGCGCTATAAAAAGCTTTTCAAGCTTTTTAACAGGTTTTAATATAGAAAAAACCGGCTCAAATGAGCCGGTTTTCCTTATTCCATATGCTTCTTCATAAACCGCAGCAGGGCGTTCTGATAGGCGGGCATGTCCACGTACCAGCTGATGCCGTGGTCCGCGCCAGGGACCGTCAGCAGCTCCACCTGGGACGCGCAGGCGTCCCGCAGGGACCGGGCCATGTCACAGGGAACCACATGGTCCGCCTCGCCGTGGATCAACAGGATGGGCAGGCGTGCCCGCCCCACGCAGTCCAGGGCGGAGGTCTCCGTGATGTGGAACCCGCCGAACAGCCGGGCGCCCAGGGCCGTGAAGGGATACAGGGGAAACAGGGGCCAGCGGCGACGGCGGATAGTCTTCTTCACGATCCCCGCCGGGGTGTCGTATCCGCAGTCAGCCACAATGCCCCGCACCGTCTCCGGCAGGGGCAGGTCGGATGCCATCAGCACCGTGGCGGCCCCCATGGAGATGCCCCAGAGGAAGATGGGCGTGTCCGGGCCCATCCGCTTGGCGGCGTACCGGGCCCAGGCCAGACAGTCCAGCCGCTCCCGGACACCGAAGGTGATGGTGTCGCCCTCGCTCTCCCCGTGGGCCCGCTGGTCCGGCATCAGGATGTGCCACCCCTGTTCCCGGCACAGCTGAAAGCCGCCGCTGCCGTCCCGCTCCGCCGTGGAGCGGTAGCCGTGGAAAAAAAGGATCAGGGGCGCGCCGGGCTGCCCCTCATAGAACTTCCCAACCAGCTTCAGCCCGTCGTGAGAGCGGACGGTGACCCGCTCGTAGGGCGTTTCCAGCAGGATTCGGATGTTTTCCAGCATCTGCTCCCGATACTCGTCAAAGCCCTCTTCTTCGGGAATTTCCTGGATGGGGGACTGGCGCCGGGGGTCTGCCTGAAAGGCGGTGCGGTAGCCGCACCAGGCCCCGACCGCCGTGGTCAGAGCGGCGGTTCCGGTCAGGACCGCCGCCGTTTTCAATGCCTGTTTCATGGTCATTTCAGTTCATCCAACGTCAGGGCGAAGCTGTCCATGAAGGTCTCCAGGAAGTACGCCACCTCCGGCAGCTCATAGGTCTCCAGGGCACGTCTCGTCTGGGCGGCGGCCTCCCGGAACTCGTTGTTTCCGGCCTTCAGCTCCTCCACGCACTTGATGTAGGCGGACAGCTTGTCCGCCGCTTTCACCAGCCGGATGACCTCCGGGTCCGTGGGGGTGAGGATGGGGGCGTACACGGTTTGCAGTTCCTCCGGCAGCAGAGCCAGCAGCTTCCCCTCCGCCACCGCCTCCACGTCCTTGTAGGCCTTGCGGATGGAAGGGTTATCGTACTTGATGGGGGTGGGCATATCGCCGGTCAGAATCTCGCTGGCGTCATGGTACAGTGCCGCCACAGCCACCACGCCGGGATCCACGGTGCCGCCGAACTTTTCGTTTCGGATGACCGCCAGGGCATGGGCCAGGACGGCCACCTGATGGCTGTGCTCCTGGACATTCTCCGGTGCGGTGTTGCGCATCAGCGCCCAGCGCTGGATGAACCGCATCCGGGAGACGTATGCAAAAAAGTGGCTTTTCATAAACTCATTCCTCCACGATCTCGCCCAGCAGGGCATCACCCTCCAGGCCGGTGATCCGAACCATTTTCACGGTGTTGTGCAGGTCTTCGCCATCCACCAGCACCTCCATGTAATTGGGGGCGTGGCCGAAGAAGCGGCCGTCTTTGGGCTGCTCAAAGAGGACCGGATACATCTTGCCCACGCAGGCTTCCAGATATGCCTGCCGCATCTCCGCCGCCACCGCCGCGCCCCGGCGGGCCCGCTCCTCCTTGACGGCTTTCGGCACCTGGCGCATCTCCGCCGCCGGGGTGCCGGGGCGGATGGAGTAGGGGAAGATGTGCATCTGGGCAAAGCCACAGGCGCGGATGAAGTCCAGGGTCTGGGCAAACTCCTCCTCCGTCTCCTCCGGGAAGCCCACGATCATGTCGGTGGTGATGGCCGGATGTTCAAAATATTGGTTCAAAAGTGCAACAGACTGCGCAAAACGAGCGACATCGTACTTTCGGTTCATGCGTTTCAAGGTGGCGTCGCAGCCGCTCTGCATGGACAGGTGGAACTGGGGACACAGGTCCGGCAGGGCCGCGGCACGACGGCAGAAGTCCTCCGTAATGGTCCTAGGCTCCAGGCTGCCCAGCCGGATGCGGACGCCGGGAGCAGCCTTGCAGAGGGCCTCCATCAGGTCGATCAATGTCTGGCCGTTCTTCAGGTCCTTACCCCAGGAGGAGATCTCGATGCCCGTCAGGACGATCTCCCGGTAGCCATCGGCCTTGAGCTGTGCCGCCTGCTCCATGGCCTTGTCCAGGGGAAGGGAACGGACAGGCCCCCGGGCGTAGGGGATGATGCAGTAGGTGCAGAAGTTGACGCAGCCGTCCTCCACCTTCAGCATGGCCCGGGTCCGCTCCGCCATGCCGCCGGCGGGCAGCACCTCGAAGGTCCGGCGGTCGAAGGCCCGATCGATGGCCTCCAGGGGCCGTTTCTCCTCCACCGCCTGCTCCAGCAGGTCGATGAAGCCCACCCGGTCGCCGGTGCCGGCAATCAGGTCCACGTCCAGCTTCCGCACGTCCTCGGCGTGGGTCTGGGGATAGCAGCCGCACAGGGCCGCCACCGCCGCCGGGTGCTCCCGGCGGATGCGGTGGAGCATCTGCCGGGACTTCTGGTCGCTGACCGCCGTGACGGAGCAGCTGTTGACCACGTAGGCGTCGGCCGGGGCGGAAAACTCTACCACCTCATGGCCCCGCCGCCGCAGTTCCTGCTCCATGGCCTGGGTCTCATATTGATTCACCTTGCATCCAAGGGTGTAAATGGCAACTTTCATGGTTTTTCTACCTTACTATACTATAATTTATCGTTTCCCCGTTTAGGAAGCGGAGCACTGTCTCCTGAAAATCCGCCGCCTCCTCATACAGGGCGTGTCCGTACTGAGGATACATGACCAGGCGGCTTCCTTCGATCTCCGCCGCCAGCTCCCGAGAAGCATTGGGACCCACCACCCGGTCCTTTTCGCCGCCCAGGACCAGGGTCTCCGCCCGGATCAAGGACAGGCGCTCAAAACACCGGTGACGGCGGCAAGCCTCCGCCATTTCAATAAACCGCTCAAAGGAGGCAGGTCTGCCGAAGCATCCCGCTGCCGCAAGGGCCAGCCGGTGCCGCCGGAGATACGCCTCCGTGTATATCAGCTCCGCGTTGTCCCGCATCAGTTCCCGGTACAGTCCTCCTTCCGCCAGGCCGATCCAGCGGGAGACCGCTGTCTCCAGCACTGAATTTGGCCGGGAAGCCGTGGCTGCCAGCACCAGCCGCCTCACAAGATCCGGAAAATCCGCCGCGAAGTGCTGGGCGATCATCCCTCCCTGGGAAATTCCCATCAGGTCCGCCCGCCGGATGCCCCAATGCTCCATGGCAGTACGCAGGTCCACCGCCATGTCCCTGGTGGAACAGCCCCGTGGAAGCGGGTCTTTCCTGCTGAACACATACACCCGGTACTTCTCCCCAAACCGCCGGTACATGGCCGCCAGGGGGATTGCCATGCCTCTGACGGTCCGAAGCCCGTCCCCCAGTCCGGGGAGGATGACCAATGCTTCTTCCCCCTCTCCGAAGGAGACATAGTCCATAGTGGTGCCGTCCATGGCAAGCTGTCCATTTTTCGCGTGCTGCAGCATACCCACTCCTCCAGGCAAGGACTTTTGTGGTTTCACCTTGCGCTTTTCGCAATTCCTCGATATAATAATAAACGTTTGCTTGTATTATACGTTCATTTTCTCTTCAGGGCAAGTCCCAAGAAAAGGAGTTATCCCTATGATTTATCTGGATCACGCCGCCACCACCCCCGTTCCCCGGGAGGTGGCGGACGCCATGTATGAGGTTCTGACGAACCAGTTCGGAAACCCCAGCTCCCAGTACCAGCTGGGCCTGGACATGAAAAAGCAGGTGGAAGGCTGGCGGAAGACCGTGGCCGACGCCCTGGGCTGCGAGCCGAAGCAGCTGTATTTCACCGCCTGCGGCACCGAAGGCGACAACTGGGCCATCCAGGCGGCCTGCTGGCAGAACCGCCATCTGGGCCGCCACATCGTCACCACGGCGGTGGAACACAGCGCCGTGCTGGAGTGCTGCAAGTGGATGGAGCAGCAGGGCTATGAGGTGACCCGCATCGTCCCTGACGGGAAGGGCAACATCACGGTGGAGCAGGTACTCTCCGCCGTGCGGCCCGACACGGCCCTGGTCAGCGTGATGATGGTCAATAACGAGCTGGGCAATGTCTATCCCAT
>Ga0129317_1001016_pt1 | contig 23457 bp, 25 predicted proteins | sample Cm1ome_FD_94430 | JGI IMG/M metagenome (GOLD analysis project Ga0129317, IMG submission 94430) | Eastern black-and-white colobus group fecal microbial communities from Wisconsin, USA - Cm1105 metagenome | ecosystem: Host-associated > Mammals > Digestive system > Large intestine > Fecal | place... | reverse complement strand
GGCCGGGCGGAGCGGATACTGCCCAGGGTCCCCACGCCCTCCAGGCTCTGGAATACGCCCAGCATGCGGGTGATGCCGCCCTCGGCGGGGACCTCGTAAATGATATCCGCCTGGGAGATGCCCAGCTGGGGCTGGGCCGCTTTCAGGTTGTTGAACATGACGGCCACCGGGCGGTTGTTCTCATACTCCGGCTCCATGGGCAGACCCGTCAGCGGGTTGGTGCCGGCGGGGCCGGCAGGCTCCGGTTCCGGCTCGGGCTGTGGTTCCGGTTCGGGCTCCGGCTCCTCAATGGGGGTCGGTTCCACCGCCGGTTTTGCGGGCTCCTCCTCTTTTCCGCCGCACCCTGTCAGTGCCAGGATCATCCAGACCGCCAGGAACATCGCTGCCGCTCGCTTCTTCATGTGGCCGCCGCCTTTCTTTGTTATGGTAACCATAATCATACCAGTCTCTGCCAGAAGCGTCAAGGTAAATTCCGCTCTTTTTCGATTTCGCTCTGTACAAACCGCCACCAGATGCGGTATACTATTGACAAATAACAGACAACATCTGGAGGTGCTGCTTATGGCCGGTCAGGGATTCATCCATGACAAGCTGGAACTGAAATTCCTCATTCTCTACATAGCCGCCCGGGTCATTGAGCCCATCCCCTTCGACACCATGCTGGACCTGACCATGTGCGACGACGCCGTGGACTACTTCGACTTTACCGAGTGCCTGCGGGACCTGGTGGACACGGAGCATCTGACCCTCTCTGAGGACGGACTTTACGCCATCACGGAGAAGGGCTTGCGGAACAGCCGGATCTGCGAGAGCAGCCTGGCCTACTCCGTGCGGCTGCGGTGCGACAAGAACCTGGAGGTCTGGAACCGGAAGCTCCGCCGCAAGAGCCAGGTGAAGGCCTCCTGGGAGCCACGGCCCAACGGCACCTACACCGTGCGGCTGTCCCTGGACGACGACGCGGGCAATCTTATGGACCTGAAGCTCATGGCCGTCCGGGAGGACATGGCCAAGCTGTTTGCGAGCCGTTTCCGCCAGTCCCCGGAGAAGCTCTACGGCCAGATCATGAACCTGCTGCTTGAGAATGGTGAACAGTAAACGCCCCGGCGAAAAAAAAAGGAGCGTTCTTATGGACATGATCCTCTTTCTAGGAAAGCTGCAAAGCTGGTTCAACATTTACCTTGTCTTCATTCTTCCGTTTCTCGGCGGGATCGAGCTGCGCTTTCTCCTGAGGCGGCACAAATACGCATGGGTCCTGACCGCTGTCTTTGGCATCCTGGCGGTCAGCGTGCTCTGGTGGGTGAAAACAACGCCGCAACGCGGCTACGAAGGGCCCGGGCTCTTTGCCCTGCAGCTTTTGCTCTTCACCCTTGGCTCTTTGCTGACAGGCCTGGCCTGCCGCTTAAAGTTGAACAGGAAATAAAAAACAGCCGCTTCTGCGGCTGTTTTTATTTCACCACCACGTTCTCAGGGCCCAGGGTTTCCCTAGCCTCCTCCACCAATGCCCTGTGGAGCAGCACCTGGGTGGCGTAGACCTTCCGGGTGTCGGCCATGACCATTTTCACCTGGGTGGTGCCGGGAAACATTTGGAACACCAGCTTCATGTGCCGTACCGCCGGGTCCATGATGCTGGGGAATTTCAGGAACAGGGTATTCCCCTCCAGAATCTTCTCTCCTTTCGGCTTCTCCGCCGCCTGGGGCGGCAGGCCGCCCTCCGCCGCGGACAGCGGATAGGCGGAATCGCACATGATCTGCGGCGCCTTTTCATCCCGCACCGACAGGCGGCCCTTGACGACCACCGCCTGATTCTCCCGCAGGTAGGCCCCGCAGGTGTCCAGCACCCGGGAGAAGCACAGCAGCTCCATGGAGGCCGTGTCATCCTCCACCGTCACATAGGCCATCAGGCTGTTGTTTTTGGTGGTCTTGGTTTTGCTGGAGGTCACCACCCCGGCGATGGTGATGCGCTGGTCATCCGCGAACCGGGTGGGACCGCCCTCCTGGGCGAAATCCTCCAGAATGGAACCAATGGAGGGGGCGTTGAGCCTGCGGACCGTGTCCCGGTAGGCATCCATGGGATGCCCGGAGAGGTACAGGCCCGTAGTCTCCTTCTCCATGGTCATCAGCTCCTGGGCGGTATACTCCGGGATATCCGGCAAGGCCGTTTCCTTCACAGAGCTTGATTTTGCAGCATTTCCGTCTCCCATAGAGAAGAAATCCAGCTGTCCCTCCAGATTCTGCCGCTGCTGGTCGGCAACGGCATTCATGACGGTCTCGTAGACCTGAATCAGCTGAGAGCGGCGGGCGCCGGTGGAGTCAAAGGCCCCGGCCCGGATCAGGTTTTCCACCGCCCGCTTGTTCATGTCACTGCCCACCATGCGGCTGCAGAAGTCGTGGAGGGAGGCAAAGGGGCCGTTCTCCCGCTCCCGCATCACCGCCTGGATGAAGCCCCGGCCAATGTTCTTGATAGCTACCAGACCGAAGCGGATACCTCCCTCCTCCACGGTGAAGCGGTCCTCGGAGCGATTGATGTCCGGCGGCAGCAGGGCGATGCCGCAGTCCTTGCACTCGCTGATATAGCCCGCCACCTTGTCGGAGTTGTCCAGCACAGAGGTCAGCAGCGCCGCCATGTACTCCCGGGGGAAGTGGCACTTGAAGTACGCCGTCTGGTAGGCCACCACCGCGTATGAAACGGCGTGGGCCTTATTGAAGGCGTAGTTGGCAAAATCGTAAATTTCCTGGTAGATGGCCTCTGCCGTGACCTCGGGAATCCCGTTTGCCACACAGCCTGTAATGCCTCTCTCCTTGTCACCGTGGATAAAGGCGTCCTTTTCCTTTTGAATCTGTGCGGCCTTCTTTTTGGAGATGGCCCGGCGCACCATATCCGCCTGGCCCAGGGAATAGCCGCCCAGCTGCTGGAAAATCTGGATGACCTGCTCCTGGTAGACGATGCAGCCGTAGGTGATGGACAGGATGGGCTCCAGGGATGGGTGCTTGTACCGGATGAGCTTCGGGTCCTGCTTGCAGGCGATGAACCGGGGAATGGAATCCATGGGGCCGGGACGGTACAGGGCGATGATGGCGGTGATGTCCTCGATGTTCTGTGGCTTCAGGCCCACGCACACGCCGGTCATGCCGGTGGACTCCATCTGGAATACGCCGCTGGTCTGGCCCCGGGAGATCATCTCAAAGGTCTCCTTGTCATCCTCCGGGATATCCTCCAGCCGAAAGTCCGGCTGGTGCTCCTGCACCATCTTCACCGCGTCGTCCAGCACCGTCAAGTTCCGGAGCCCTAAGAAGTCCATCTTCAAAAGGCCCAGCTCCTCCAGGGTGGTCATGACGTACTGGCAGACCACCGCCTCGTCGTTGCGGGCCAGGGGCACGTACTCATACACCGGCTTCTTGGTAATGACCACGCCGGCGGCATGGGTGGAGGCGTGGCGGGGCATGCCCTCCAGGGCCTTGGCGGTGTCAATGAGCTTTTTCACCCGGGGATCGGTGTCATACAAATCAGATAAGGGCTTGGAGAGCCGCAATGCGTCGTCCAGGGTGATGTGCGGGGTGTTGGGCACCTGCTTGGCGATCTGGTCCACCTCGGCGTAGGGGATGTTCATGACCCGGCCCACGTCCCGGATGACGCCCCGGGCGGCCATGGTGCCGAAGGTGACGATCTGGGCCACGTGGTCGTCGCCGTACTTGCGGCGGACGTAGTCCACCACCTCGCCCCGGCGGGTGTCGCCGAAGTCCATGTCGATATCGGGCATACTGACCCGTTCCGGGTTCAAGAAGCGCTCGAAATACAGGCTGTACTGCATGGGGTCAATGTCCGTGATATGGAGACAGTAGGAGACCATGGACCCGGCGGCGGAGCCGCGGCCCGGGCCCACGGGGATGCCCACGCTCTTGGCGTAGCGGACGAAGTCGGAGACGATCAGGAAGTAGTCTGTGAAGCCCATCTTCTCGATCATGTCCTGCTCATATTGTAACTGGCCCCGGTACTGGTCGTCGTCCCCGTACCGCTCTTTGTATCCCTCGTCGCAGAGCTTTTTCAGATAGGAAAAGCTGTCATAACCCGGCGGCAGCTGGAATTCCGGCAGGTGGTACTTGCCGAAGGTGAATTCCAGGTCGCACATGTCGGCGATCTTCGCCGTGTTTTCGATGGCATCTTCATAGTCCCCGAACAGGTCCGCCATCTCCGCCTCGCTGCGGAGGTAGAAGTTCCGGGGCTCGTAGCGCATCCGGTTCTCGTCGTCGATGGTCTTGCCGGTCTGAATGCACAGCAGCACATCGTGGGCCTCGGCGTCCTCTTTTCGCAGGTAGTGTGCGTCATTGGTGCACACCATGGGGATGCCCGTCTCCTCATGGAGCCGCAGCAGGTGCCGGTTCACGATGGCCTGGTCCCGGATGCCGTGGTCCTGGAGCTCCAGGTAGAAGTGGTCCGGGCCGAAGATGTCCTGCATCTGCAGGGCATAGTTTTTGGCGTTTTCATACTCCCCGTTCCGCAGCATCCGGGGAATCTCACCCGCCAGGCAGGCGGACAGGGCAATCAGACCCTTGCTGTGTTCCTTCAAAAGAGCCAGGTCGATACGGGGCTTGATGTAAAAGCCCTCGGTCCAGGCCATGGAGACCATGTAGGAAAGGTTCCGGTAGCCCTCCTCGTTCTCGCACAGCAGCACCAGATGGCGGCTCTCGGCGTCGAACTCGTGGACCTTCTCGAACCGGGAGCGGCCCTTGGGTGTCACGTAGACCTCGCAGCCGATGATGGGCTTGACGCCCTCCGCCTTGCAGGCCCGGTAGAAGTCGATGACGCCGTACATGACGCCGTGGTCCGTGATGGCGCAGGCGGTCTGGCCCAGGTCCTTCACCACCTTGGGCAGGTCCTTGATGCGGCAGGCGCCGTCCAGCAGGCTGTATTCCGTATGCACATGTAAATGAACGAAGGACATAGGCGCCTTCCTTTCAAAAAACGTTTACAGCTTCTTTTGTGGCTTTTTTCAGCCCCGCTCGGCCAGCAGCTCCTCCACGATCTCCACAGCGGTGACCACCATCACGTCACAGTGGCCCGTCAGGCCCAGACGCTGGGCGGCGGGAGTGGCGTCGCTGGCGCCGGACTTGTTCCGCAGCAGGTCCTGGCACCGCAGGGCGCTGAACTTCGCGGAAAACCGCTTCTGCAGCTCCCGGGACAGGGCCACCGTCCGCTTTTTGCTGCCCACGGGGTCGTTCTCGTCCACCGGATGCATCAGGCCCAGGGCCATGATGGCCCCGGAGAGGGCACCGCACAGCTCCCCTGTGCCCGCGCCGCCGCCGAAGCCGCCGCCGATATCCATGCTGGCCTGCTCGCTGAGACCGGTCATATCCGAAAAGGCCGCCAGCACACTCTGGCAGCAGTTATAGTCTTTTTTGTGATATTCATGTGCCAATTCTACCCGTTCCATGTCATGTTTCTCCTTTGTTTGGTTGAATTTTTTTATCAGGGCTTCCCCGCCAGGTCCATCAGCTTCCGCAGCCGGTGGTTCAGGCAGGACTTGGTCACCGGCGGATCAAACTCCTCCGCCAGCTCGCTGAGGGTCAGCTCCGGCCGGGCCATGCGAAGGGCCGCCGTCTGCTGCAATTTCTGTGACAGGTTCTCTAAGGTGCCCGCCTTTTCCAGGCGGCGGATGGCCTCAATCTGCTCCTGGGCCGCCGACACCGCCTTGTCCAGGTTGGCGCTGTCGCAGTTCAGGCGGCGGTTCACGCTGTTGCGCAGGTCCTTTTCCAGCTTGGCGGACATGATCTTCATGGCCGCCACCGGGGCACCGATGAGGGTCAGAAAGTCTTCGATCTGGTCGCTCTGCTTGAAATATGTAATGAAGCTGCCGTTGCGGCTCAGGCTCTTGGGGGGATAGCCGCACTCCCGCAGCAGCACTTCCAGCTCCCGGCTGGCCTGCAGATGGGAGGTGGTCAGCTCCAGGTGATACCGCTTCAGAGGGTCCGTGCTGCTGCCGCCCGCGAAAAAGGCCCCCCGCAGGAAGGACGCTCGGCAGCACTCCTCCTCCAGCATGCCGAAGTTGATGTGGAGCACCAGATTCTGCCGGGGATCGTAGCCCAGCACGTTGATGATGTGATCCAGCTTTTTGGGGGCCGTGATCTGGAAAATCCGCTTTCCCTCCTGCTCCGGGTCCGGCTGGCGGTCGAACCGCAGGCCGAAGGCCCGCTGAAACAGCCTGGGGAGCCGGGCTGCGAAGTTGGGATTCTCCGTGATGATGCGGACCTCCGTGGAGTTGAAGGTGTTGCAGTACAGCAGAATGCCGTAGGCCTCCGCCCGGGCGCAGCACAGCTTCTGCACCGGCAGCCTGCACAATTCATTTTTCGTGTCGTAGGAAAAAGACATAGGGTCTCCTTTTTTACTCCACCCGGTAGGTGTCATCCCGGTAATCGAAGGTCGTGCCCGCGATGCGGACGCTGCGCTCCGCGTGCAGCAGGATCAGCTCCCGGGCCAGATGGCCGGGATGGTGGCGGACGTAGCCATTTTCCACCGTGGCCACAGGGCGGCGCACCAGTTCCACACCCAAGGCGGCGCAGCGGTCCAGGTCGCACCGCAGCAGCTCCGCCCCCTCCTCCGCGTACCGGGCGGCCACGCCCTTGGGGATGGGGGAGGAATTGGCAAGGCACAGCTGAAACAGACCCTCCGCCGAGTGTTGGAAAATGGCCTGGATATGGTCGGCGGCGGTGTAGCCCTCCGTCTCTCCCTCCTGGGTCATGACGTTTGCCACGTAGACTTTCAGCGCGTCGGACTGCCGGATGGCATCCACGATGCCGTCCACCAGCAGATTAGGGATGATGCTGGTATAGAGACTGCCGGGACCCAGGACCAGCATATCCGCCTCCCGGATGGCCGCCAGGGCGGCAGGCAGCGCGCGGGGATGCTCCGGCAGCAGCCGGACCCGGGTGATGCGGCAGTCCTCCTTTTTCTTGCAGTAGAAGATCTTGGATTCCCCTACCACGGAGGCGCCGTTTTCAAACTCCGCCTCCAGCTGCACGTCCGCCGTTGTGACGGGCAGCACCCGGCCGGTGATGGCCAGGACCTGGCTCATACGCTCCACAGCAGCATCAAAGGACGGGGAAATGCCGTTGAGGGCCGCCAGAAACAGATTGCCGAAGCTCTGGCCCGCCAGGGAGCCCTCCGTAAAGCGGTAGTGCATCAGCTCCCGCATGAGAGGCTCTGTGTTGGCCAGGGCCTCCATGCAGTTGCGAATATCTCCCGGAGGCGGCATACCCAGGTCCTGCCGCAGCATGCCGCTACCGCCGCCGTCGTCCGCCACCGTCACGATGGCGGAGAGGTTTTCCGTATAAGATTTCAGTCCCCGCAGCATGTTGGACAACCCGTGGCCGCCGCCGATGACGACCACCTTGGGGCCATGCTCTCTGGGGACGCGGTAGGATGTACGCTGATTGCTCATGGGAACCCTCCCCCGCTCAGCCGCGGCTCATGTCCCGGTGGGACTCCGACACCTGATAGCCCTGCCCTCGGATAAACTCCGCCAGGGCGTGAGCCACCGCCACGGAGCGGTGGTGGCCGCCGGTGCAGCCCACGGCGATGACCAGCCCGGTCTTGCCCTCCTCCGCATACAGCGGCAGGGAGAAGGCCAGCAGGTCCTCCAACCGTTTCAGATAGTCCGTGGTCTGGCGGAAGCCCATGACGTAGTCCGCCACCGGCTTGTCAAGGCCGGTCTGGGGCCGCAGTTCCTCGATGTAGAAGGGATTGGGCATGAAGCGCACGTCGAACACCAGGTCCGCGTCCAGGGGCAGGCCATATTTGAAGCCGAAGGAGGTGACGCTGACCGCTATGCTCCCCTGCTCCGTCTCCGCGCCGAAATGGTGCAGCAGCTGTGCCCGCAGCTGGGCCGTGCTGGTGCGGGAGGTATCTACGACGAAATCCGCCCGCTGGCGCACCGGCTCCATCAGCTCTCGCTCCTGCCCCACGGCCTCCTCCAGAGAATCCGTCCGGTCCGCCAGGGGATGACGCCGCCGGGTCTCCTTGTACCGCTTGATGATGGTCTCCGGAGAGGCCTCCAGAAACAGCATGCGGCAGACGCCGTCCATGGCCTTCAGCTTATCCAGCACGTCGAATAGCTCGTCGAAGGAGCTGGCGGTGCGCACGTCGTAGACCAGGGCCACCCGGTCATACCGGCCGCTGCCGCCCGCGCAGAACTCCGCGAATTTCAGGATCATGGCCGCCGGCATGTTATCCACAATATAAAAGCCCATGTCCTCCAGGAAGGACGCGGCCTTGCTCTTACCGGCCCCGGAAAGGCCGGAAATAATCAGGATCTCCATATTGCTTCCCGCTTTCTCAGGCTTCGATGATCTTGACCTCCGGCTCCAGCCGGACGCCCTTTTCCGCCAGGACCCGGTCCTGCACATGCCGGATCAGCTCCGTCACGTCGGCACAGGAGGCGCCGCCCAGGTTAATGACAAAGCCCGCGTGCTTTTCGCTGACCTGGGCGCCGCCCACGGTCAAACCCTTCAATCCGCATTGGTCAATCAGGGTCCCGGCGAAATAGCCGGTGGGCCGCTTGAAGGTGCTGCCGGCGCTGGGATATTCCAGAGGCTGGCTGGCCTTGCGGCGGGCCATGAGGGAGCGCATTTTCTCCCGAATCTCCGCCTCTTCTCCCCCCGCCAGCCGCAGCACGGCGGAGAGCACCACCCCGTCCGGCCGGTCCGACAGCAGGCTGTGGCGGTAACCGAAGTCCATCTCCTCCCCGGAAAGGGTCTTGACCCCCTCCTCCGGGAACAGCAGGGTCACGCTCTGGACCACCTGCTTCATCTCCCCGTCATAGGCCCCGGCGTTCATGCACACGGCGCCGCCCAGGGTGCCGGGGATGCCGTGGGCAAATTCCAGGCCCGCCAGGCCCTGCTTGCAGGCAAAATCCGCCAGCCTGGCCAGGGACACGCCGGCCTCCGCCTGAATGGTACAGGGTTCAGGCCCCGGCTCCACCCGGGCCATAGCGGAGGTGTTGACCACCAGACGGTCCAGCCCTTCGTCAGGGGCCAGCAGGTTGGTGCCGTTGCCGATGACCAGGGGCCGGGCGCCGCAGTCCTCCGCGAAGCCCAGCAGCAGCACCATCTGCTCTCCCCGTTCCGGAAAGGCCATGCGCCGAGCCGGGCCGCCGATGCGGAAGGAGGTGTGACGGCTCATGGGCTCGTCACGCTCCACCCGCAGGTCCGGGAGATAATCGGCAATCTGTTTGTCAAGCTGTGTATACCAGTCCATAGAAGGACCTCCTTGCTCAGATGGCGCGGCCCAGCATGGCTGCGCCGATGATACCGGCGTCGTTGCCCAGCTCCGCCCGGATGATGCGGGGCACCTGGTCCACATGGCGGGCATAGCACTCTCGCGCCACGATCTCCCGCACCGGCTCCAGCAGTAGATGCTCCGGCGCGGCGGCCACGCCGCCGCCCAGGGCCACGGCCTCCGGGTGCAGGATGTTCACCAGGTTGGTCAGGCCCGCCGCCAGATATTCCGCGTAGGCGCGGCAGACGGCCAGGGCCGTCTCGTCTCCCTGCTCCGCCGCCTGGAAGGCCGTCCGGCCCTCCACGCCGCCATTGGCGGCGGCAACATCGTGCAGCGCGCTCTCGGGATGCTGCTCCATGGCCTCCTTCGTCTCCCGGATCAGGCCGGTGGCAGAGGCGTAGGCCTCCCAACAGCCACGGCGGCCGCAGTTACAGGGGACGCCGTCCTGCCTGATAACGATGTGGCCCACCTCGCCGCCGGCACCCATACCGGTGTACAGCTTGCCATTCAAAATCAGGCCGCCGCCCACGCCGGTGCCCAGGGTGATCACCGCGAAATGCTTCGTTCCCCGGCCCGCGCCGCAGCTCCACTCGCCCACGGCGGCACAGTCCGCGTCGTTGCCCAGTAGCACCGGCAGGTCCAGATGCTTCCGGAACAGGGCCTCCAGGGGCACGTTCTTCATGGGGATGTTGGCGGTGTACAGGATGTCCCCGCCCTTCACGGCGCCGGGGATGCCCATGCCCACATATTCCACGTCTTTTGCTTCCACACCGCCCCGCCCCATGACGGCGGCGGCCAGCTGGGCCAGGGTCTCCGCGAAGGGCTCCGGTCCCCGAAAGTCCAGTGGCGTCCGCTCCACGGCCACGATGGTCCCTTCTTCATTCACAAGGCCGGCCTTCAGATTGGTGCCGCCCACGTCGATACCGATATGCAATGTTGTTCCCTCCCAGTGTTCTCTCTATCCCCGCTTATCCGTTTTTGCCGCTGCCCATGTCGGCCCGCAGGTCCACCCGCCGGGCCAGCTCCTGGGCAGCGTTATAGCCGAACTTCCGGTGCCGGTTGTTCATGGCCGCCACCTCCACGATGCTGGCCAGGTTCCGGCCGGGCCGCACGGGGATGGTGACGATGGGCACCTGAACATCCAGAATGTCAGTGAAATGGTCCTCAATGCCCAGGCGGTCGTAGAACTTGGTCTGGTCCCAGGGCTCAAAGTGGACCACCAGGTCCAGCTGGGACTCCACCTTGATGGCCCGCATACCGAACAGCTGCCGCACGTCGATGACGCCGATGCCCCGCAGCTCGATATAGTGGCGAATGACCTCCGGCGCCGTGCCGATCAGCTGGTTGGAGATGCGCCGCAGCTCCACCGCGTCATCCGCCACCAGGCGGTGGCCCCGCATGATCAGCTCAATGGCGGCCTCGCTCTTGCCCACGCCGGAGTCGCCGGTGATCATAACACCCTCGCCGTAGATATCCAGCAGGACGCCGTGGCGGGTGACGCAGGGGGCCAGGGCCCGGTTGAGATACTCAATGGTGTGGCTGGTGAAATCCACGGTGGTCTCGCTGCTGCGCAACAGGGTCTTCTCGTGCTCCCTGGCGCTCTCCAGGCACTCCGGGAAGCACTCCAGCCCCCGGCTGATGACCAGGGCCGGAATATCATAGAGAAACAGATCGTCAAAGCACTTGCGGCGTCCTTCGGAGGGCAGGCCCTTCAGGTACGTATCCTCCGCCTTGCCGATCACCTGAAGACGGCGGGGATCAAAATAATCATAAAAATCATGGAACTGCAGGCCGGGGCGGTTGACATCCGTGATAGTCAGCAGAGCCGACTCAAAATCGCTGCCCCGGTTCAGGACCTCCAGGCCGAATTCCTTGACAAACGCGGTAATCTTCACTCCGTTTTCATGCATGTTGTCTTCCTCGTCTTTCCGCCCGTAACCGGAGCCGGGCCATTCCTGCCAGCCGTGCGAACACCCGGCTGAGCGGTCAAAAATTTTTACAGGCGCATATCCGGTTTTATTATATATGATTTTCTCTGTTTCCGCAACACCTTCTCCCCTCTCCGGCCCGGAAAAATAGGAGCGGCTGCCCGCAAAAAAACTTTAATTTTTTTGAAAATTTTGCTTGCATTTTAGGAATAATTCTGTTATCATATCAGACGTGCCTATGAAAGTTGGCATGGAAGTACGCAACAGCAAGGAGGTGCAACGGATGGCAAAGTGCGAGTTCTGCGACAAGGGCGTTACCTTCGGCATTCAGGTTTCCCACTCTCACCGGCGTTCCAATCGTCCCTGGAAGCCCAATGTGAAGCGTGTGAAGGCGATCGTCAACGGTTCCCCCCGCCATGTGTATGTTTGTACCCGGTGTATGCGTTCCGGTAAGGTCACCAGAGCGATCTAACAGTTGGACAAACAAAGATCCCGGACTTCGGTCCGGGATTTCTTTTTGTAAAAATCCCCGGAAGCGGCGGCTTCCGGGGATTCGTTTATGCAGTCAGGGGACGCTTCTCCGCCAGGGATTCCAGGAAGCGGACCGCGCCGCCGTTGGCGGGCTCCACCTCCGTCCGCAGGATGCTGCCCGGCAGGTGGAATTCCACCGCCAGCATCCCGGTGTAGTCCCCGCTCCGGGTCAGGGTTACGCCCTTCAAGGACGTCCAGGGGATGGCAGTGAACTCCGTGCTGTACTTCTGCTCTCCCTTTTTCTCCGGCTTGCCGCTGCGCAGCAGCAGAAGCTCCCGGTCGTTGTGGAGATACAGCGTTCCGGCGAACTCCTCCGGCTTGGTCCAGGGGAACCGCCGCCCCGTCTTGAAATCACTCCAGCAGGGCTAGTAGGCGTCCAGCGCAAAGGCCACGCCCCGCGTCCGCAGGTCCCGCATCTGGTTGAAGAGCCAGATGTCCACCTTCTCCTCCGTCAGCGCCGGGTCGGGGACCAGGCCCTCCGGACAGGTGCTCTCCCGGGGCCAGGCCTGGCGCACCAGGTCCAGCAGCTTCCAGAAGGTGTCGGCGGAGACCGTGTTGTAGGGCAGCGTCACCGTTCCCTCCCCGCCGTACAGGGTGCAGACGCCCTTCAGCAGCCGCTGGTACAGCCGCACGCCGCCGGTCTCTCCAAAGGAGATGGCTGCGGTGTCCACCTCTTTCTCCCGGTGGCTCCAGACCCGGATGCCGGTCTCGTCCACGCCCACCACATAGTCGTACAGGTCCATGTCCGGCGTGGCCTTCCGCCGCTCGATATCCCGGGGCAGCTTGAACAGCATCCGGTACGCCTTCGGATGCTCCACATGGGGGGCAAACAGGGGCGGCAGCGGATGGTCCTCGTCGATCTCATAGATCCAAGGACCAAAGGCATCATATTCGGAAACCCGCACAGTCAACCCTTCTTTCTCACAGCCAGGTGGTTTCCAGCAGCTCGTCCTTCTTGGCGCGGGTCATCAGCTCCGCTACCACCTGCCGGACCTGCCTGCCGTGGTACAACACCTCATAGGCGCAGCGGCAGATGGGCATGTCCACGCCCTCCCGCTCCGCCAGCTGGTGGATGCTCTCGGCGGCGTAGTAGCCCTCCACCACGGCGCCCACCTCCTCCATGGCCTCCCGGACGGTCTTGCCCTGGCCGATCAGGATGCCCGCCCGGTTGTTCCGGGAGTGCAGGGACGTGCAGGTGACGATCAGGTCGCCCATGCCCGCCAGGCCGCCGAAGGTGCGGCGGGTGCCGCCCATCTGTTCGCCCAGGCGGGTCAGCTCCGCCATGGCCCGGGTCATCAGCAGAGCTTTCGTGTTGTCCTGGAAGCCTAGGCCGGTGCAGATGCCGCAGCTCAGGGCCACCACGTTTTTCAGCGCCGCTGCCAGTTCCACGCCGATGATGTCGTAACTGGTGTAAACGCGGAAGTAGTCATTCATGAAGGCGTCCTGGACGAACCGGGCCGAAGCCCGGTCTGGGCAGGCGGACACGCAGCCGGTGGGCATCCGGATGCCCACTTCCTCTGCGTGAGAAGGGCCGGAAAGGGCTACCACTTTACAGATATTGCCCGTCACTTCCTGCAGAACCTGGCTCATGCGCAGGTTGGTGTCCCGCTCGATGCCTTTGGAAACTGTCACCAGGATGGTCTCAGGCCGCAGCCAGGGCACCATCTTTTTGCCGGTCTCCCGGACAGCAAAGGAGGGCGGCGCAGACACCACCATGTCCGCCCCCTCCAGGCAGGAGAGGTCGCTGGTGATATGCAGACTGTCCGGCAGGCCCACGCCCTTCAACAGGGGATTCTGCCGGGTCTCCGCCATCTCCGCCGCCTTGGCGGGGTTGTGAGACCACAGCCAGGTCTCGTGGCCGTTGTCGCAGAGGACCAGGCTCAGGGCCGTGCCCCAGCCGCCGCTGCCAAGCACAACTGCTTTCATAGGGTCTCCTCCCTTTTATGATTTGCGGTGGAGGCTGAACTTGTTCTCCGTGCCGCTGAGAAGCCGCTTGATGTTGGCCCGGTGCTGCCACACCACCAGTCCGCCACAGGCGAAAGCCAAAATGACGATGACCGTGTTGGGATAGCAGTACCAAGATATAAACGGAAAGCTGGCCCCGGCCCACAGGGAGCCCAGGGATACGTACCGGGTCAGGATGGTCAGCAGCAGGAACCCGCCCCAGACCACCAGGGCGATGCGCCAGTCGATCATAATGGCGATGGTGCCGCCGGAGAGGATGCCCTTGCCGCCCTTGAAGTGGAACATGCAGGGGAACATGTGGCCCAGCAGACAGAACAGGCCGGCCCAGTACTTGCCCAGCACATACAAGCCGCCGAACAGCCATTGGCCCAGAAAAACAGCGATCACCGCTTTCAGCACATCGGTCAAAATGACCACAGCGGTCAGAGGACCGCCGAAGGTACGGTAAAAATTGGTCAGACCCGCGTTGCCGCTGCCGTGGTTGCGCACATCGTCCCGCAGGATATACTTGGAGACGATAACCGCGCCGTTGAAGCAGCCCAGAAAATAGGATGCCAGGGCAGTAACGACAGCCACCAGCACCAACTGCATGCCGGTGGGGACCGCCATCAATTCCACAGTGGACCAACTACTCAGAAACGTTGGCATAACTCAGTCCTCCTTGTCGCCTTTCTGACGAATAGAGAGGACGATGGGCGTGCCCTCCAGGCCAAAGGTGTTGCGGATGCAGTTCTCGATATACCGCTGATAGGAGAAGTGGAACAGCCGGGCGTCGTTGCAGAAGATCACGAAATGGGGCGGGCGGATGCCCACCTGGGTCATATAGTAAATTTTCAGCCGCCGGCCCTTGTCCGTGGGGGGCTGCACCCGGGTCTGGGCGTCGGCCAGGACGTTGTTCAGCATGCCGGTGGTAATGCGGACGCTGGCCTGGTTGGACACGTAGTCGATCAGCTCAAAGAGCTTATCCACCCGCTGGCCGGTCTTTGCGGAGATGAAGAGGATGGGCGCGTAGGGCATGTAAGCCAGACCCTGGCGGACCTCCTCCCGCATGCGGTCCATGGTCTTGCCGTCCTTTTCGATGAGGTCCCACTTGTTCACCACGATGATGCTGGCCTTGCCCGCCTCATGGGCCAGTCCCGCCACCTTGGTGTCCTGCTCGGTGACGCCCTCGGTAGCGTCGATCATAATGAGGCACACATCGCTGCGCTCGATGGCCATGGTGGCCCGCAGGACGCTGTACTTCTCAATGTCCTCCTCCACCTTGGACTTCTTGCGGATACCGGCGGTGTCGATGAACACGAAGCTGCCCTTGTCGTTGGTGAAGCGGGAGTCGATGGCGTCCCGGGTGGTGCCCGCCACGTTGGAGACGATCACCCGCTCCTCCCCCAGGATCTTGTTCACCAGAGAGGACTTACCTGCGTTGGGCTTGCCGATGACGGCCACCTTGATGGCGTCATCCTCTTCCTCCTCTTCCTCCTCCGGCGGGAAATACTGGACGCAGGCATCCAGCAGGTCGCCGGTACCGTGGCCGTGGACGGCGGAGACGGCAATGGGGTCTCCCAGGCCCAGGTTATAGAACTCATAGAAGTCCGGGTCCACGGTGCCGGTGGAGTCCACCTTGTTCACCGCCAGCACGATGGGCTTGCCGCTGCGCAGCAGCATGTTGGCCACCTCCTGGTCGGAGGCGGTAAGGCCCGTGCGGATATCCGTCAGGAACACGATGACGTTGGCGTTGTCAATGGCGATCTGGGCCTGGTCCCGCATGAATTCCAGGATCATATTGTCAGTGCGGGGCTCGATGCCGCCGGTGTCGATCAGGGTGAACTTCCGGCCGTTCCACTCCGTCTCTCCGTAAATGCGGTCCCGGGTGACGCCGGGGGTATCCTCCACGATGGAAAGCCGTCTGCCGATCAGCTTGTTGAACAGCATGGATTTACCGACGTTGGGCCGTCCAACAATGGCAACGATGGGTTTCATCGGCTCTCACTTCCTTTCTGTTGTTTTATAAAATTCCAGTGTATATTATACCCGCCAATGGACGGGATAGCAAGACAAAAAGCAAGGAGGGAAGAATCCTCTTCCCTCCTAAAGCAAGCATGCAAATCCTTATTTTGCGACGACGGACTTGACAACCTTGACCTCGCGGCCGTTGTAGTTACCGCACTCCTGGCACATTCTGTGAGGCAGGTGCAGCGCACCGCATTTCGGGCATGCAACGAGACCGGGAGCCTCCAGCTTCCAAACGGAGCTGCGGCGCTTGTCGCGTCTTGCTTTGGATACTTTTCCCTTAGGTACTGCCATTGTGACACCTCCTTGATCTTTCAAAGGCGCGGGAGTGTGGCCCGTCCTTATTGTACTTTATTTGTTCTCCAAAAGCTTTGCCAGGGCTGCGAGCCGGGGGTCCACTTCCTTTTTGCAGGAGCATGGCCCCAGATTCAGGTCGGCACCGCACCGGGGACACAGTCCCTTGCAATCTTCCGAACACAGTGTTTTCGTGTCCATCTCCAGGATGAACGCCGTACGGGCCAAGTCGCCCGCATCCACCTTTCCCTCCTCCAGCAGGACGATCTCGTCGTTGTCCTCGTTCTGGAGTTCCTCCGCCAGCATGCAGCGGAAGGGGACTACTTTTTCCTGCGAAAACTCTTTTCCGCAGCGGTCACAAACCGCGTCCAAAACAGAACGGGCGGTCAGTTCCAGCCACAGAACATCCGCGGTGTTCCGGATCTCTCCCTTCACCTCCACAGGGCGGCTGATGGGACAGCGGCCGGCAAATTCCACATCGGATAAATCCAGCTCAAACCGGAAATCCAGGGTCTTGCCCGGGGTCCGCAGGATAGGTCTTACATCGATCAGCATAACATACCTCGCAATGACACGGTTAGTATTATAAAGGCTGACGGCCCCGTTGTCAAACATTTTTTTCAAATTTCCGGCAGTTTTTTCACCGGTCTCTCTCCCGGTTCAAATGCTTTCCCTCCAGGTCGATGCCCAGGATGCTGTTCCGGAAGCCCTTCTGCAAAATTTCGGCCGTGGTGATCTGATAGCTGTCTTTGGGCCAGCGCTCCGCCCAGCCCTGGCGGAGCATCCCCGCCAGCCGTCCGCATAGAGGGTCCGGCTGGTCCAGCAGCATGGGCGAGAGAAAGCTGACAACGACCTGCTTCTCCTCCACCCGGACGGCGCCGCGATTCCAGAAGGCGCGGCGCTTCCAGGCCGCCTCCAGGGCGTCCAGAATGTCGTTTGCCAGCGCCTCCAGAGCCGTCAGGTCTCCCTCCGTCTCTGCCACCGCCTGGGCGTACAGCGGGCCGAAGCGCTCCTGATACTCCCGCAGGGCCCCGGCATATTCGTTCCGCCGGAACCGGGGCAGCCACTCCTTCGCCCCCCAGACGGCGGCACACAGCTCATTGATCTTCATGGCTGTCCTCCCCGGCCTCTGCCTCCGGCTCCTCGTCGGACCAGGTGCTGGGGTCGTCCTTGTGCTTGGCGCCGTACTGATAGGCACTCCACTCCCGCCACAGCAGCCACCCGCCGATGGCGAGAAAGGCCACGCCGCCTCCGATGCCGATGGCCGGAGAGTCCGAGGTTCCCCTGATCACATTGAAAAACAGCTGAGCGGCCAGGTACAGCAGATAGCCTCCCGCCAGCACCCAGACGTAATTGACCTTTCCGGTCCGCTTTTTGTTGCTCATGGGAAAGCGTCTCCTTCTTCCTTTAAAATATTCCCGCCGCCCTTTACAAGCGGGCGGCAAACGGGTATGATAATGCCAAATCGGAACTTGCAACAGGAGGGTCATCATGCGAGAATTCACCATTGGGAAAAACGATGCCGGGCAGCGGTTGGACCGCTTCGTGTCCAAGAACCTCCCCCTGCTGCCCCCCGCCCTGCTGCAGAAATACATCCGCCTCAAGCGCATCAAGGTCAACGGAAAGGGCTCTAAACGGGATGCCCGCCTCAATGCCGGCGATATTTTACAATTATATATCAACGACGAGTTCTTTGACAAGCCCAATGAGGAAAATCTCTTTCTGACGGTCTTCAAACCCCAGCTGAACATCGTCTACGAGGACGAAAACCTTCTGCTGGTGGACAAGCGTCCCGGTCTGGTGGTCCATGCCGACGAGACGGAGAAGGTCAACACCCTCATCAACCACATCCAGGCTTATCTTTACCAGAAAAAAGAGTGGAATCCCAAGTGGGAGAACGCCTTCGCGCCAGCCCTGTGCAACCGCATCGACCGGAACACCGGCGGCATCGTCATCGCCGCCAAAAACGCCGAGACACTGCGCATCATCAACGAGAAGATCAAAAATCACGAATTGGAGAAAAGCTACCTCTGTGTCACGGTGGGCCATCCCCGGCCCGCTGAGGGGAAAATCGAGGGCTTTTTGCTGAAGGACGAGGCCAAAAAGCTGGTGTCCTTCTATCATAAGCCCGTCCCCGGCGGCAAGACCGCCTTCACCCTCTATAAAACCCTGGAAAACCGGGGAGAATTATCTCTGGTGGAGTGCCGATTGCTGACTGGCCGGACCCACCAGATCCGCGTCTCCATGGCGGAGATCGGCTGCCCCCTGCTGGGGGACGGCAAGTACGGCCGGGGCGACGTGAACAAACAGTATCACGAGACCCGGCAGGCCCTGTATTCCTACAAGCTGCACTTCGATTTCCCCACCGACGCGGGAATGCTGAACTACCTGCGGGGCAAGACTTTCACCGTGGATGAAGTCCCCTTCCGGGAAAAATATTTTCCATCCAAAATAAATTCCAAATGAAAAACAGGCAATTCCCTTGACATTTGGGGGTACTTCCTATATAGTCAAAATTGCTGAATTTCGACGAGAAATGACCCTCAGATGGCAAAGTACAATGCGCCTGCACCGCACGCAAAACGTGCGTCAGCTGCGTTCTCGTCCTTGACCTGCGCCGGCAAGCCTGCGGACTGCGGCCCTGCTGCCACGCGCTTTGCGTGTGGCGCAGGTTTGAAAAAGTTTTCCGAGACGCGGTGCGGTGCCATGCAAGGCAGACGACGATGCCTTACGGGGGTAAGGCAAGGAGGATAACGACGCAGGGCGCTGTGCCGCGTCTCGGAAAACCGCGTTGTCCTTTGCCGTCTGAGGGTCCCCCCTTAACAGAGAAAAGAGGCGCATCATTCAAGCAAAAAATATGATTGAAATGGGGGAGGATACATGTCCAAAGAGTTGATTCGCCTGCGGGACATCTGCATGGCATTCGACGACGAGCTGGTTCTCGATCACTTAAACCTGTATTTCAAAGACAAAGAATTCCTCACACTGTTAGGGCCCAGCGGGTGCGGCAAAACCACCACGCTGCGGATTATCGGCGGTTTCGCAACACCTACGAGCGGAGACGTCCTCTTTGACGGTGTGAGGATTAATGACGTTCCGCCCTATCAGCGGCAGATCAACACCGTCTTCCAGAAATACGCTCTGTTCCCGCACTTGGACGTATTTGAAAATATCGCCTTCGGCCTGCGGATGCAGAAGCGCTCCGATCCCAATAATCCCTCCGGCAAGCGGATGGTGAAGATCCCCGAAGAGGAGATCCGGGAGCGGGTCATGGAGATGCTGGAGGTCATCAGCCTGAAGGGCTTTGAACACCGCAAGCCCGATTCCCTCTCCGGCGGCCAGCAGCAGCGGGTGGCTATCGCCCGGGCCCTGGTGAACAAGCCCAAGGTCCTGCTTCTGGACGAACCTCTGGCGGCACTGGACCTGAAGCTGCGCAAGGATATGCAGATCGAGCTGAAGCGTATCCAGCAGCAGGTGGGCATCACCTTCATCTACGTGACCCACGACCAGGAGGAGGCCCTCACCATGTCCGACACCATCGTGGTCATGGACAAGGGCACCATCCAGCAGATCGGCACCCCCGAGGACATCTATAACGAGCCGAAAAACGCCTTCGTGGCGGACTTCATCGGCGAGTCCAATATCATCGACGGCATCATGCTCCGGGATAAGTGCGTGAAAATGTACGGCCAGGAGTTCCCCTGCCTGGACGGCGGCTTCGAGGAAAACGAGCCGGTGGACGTGGTCATCCGCCCCGAGGACATCGACATCGTCCCCGTGGAGCAGGGCCAGCTGGTGGGCACCGTTACCAACGTCACCTTCAAGGGACTGCAGTACGACATCATCGTGGACTTCAAGGGCTTCAAGTGGCTCATCCAGACCACGGACCACTCCCCCTCCGGCTCCCGCATCGGCATCAAGATTGATCCCGACGCCATCCACATCATGAAAAAGAGTAAATACTCCGGTATGTTCGGCGACTATTCCTCCTTCTCCGAGGCATATGACGAACTGGACGACGCCGGCCTGGAGCCGGACGAGGAGGAGAGCGGGGATGAAGAATAAGCTCTCCCATCTGGCCACCCCCTATGTGATCTGGATGGCGCTGTTCGTGGTGGCCCCCATTATCATGGTGGTCATCTACGCCTTTTCCGCCGCGGACGGCGGGTTCACCCTGGCGAATTTCAGCAAGATCGGAACTTACGCCGTGGTCTTTAGCCGGTCCTTCAAGCTGGCCCTCATCGCCACCGTCATCTGCCTGCTTATCGGCTATCCGGTGTCCTACATGATGAGCAAGGAGGGCCCCCGGTTTCAGCGCATCGCCATGGTGCTCATCATGCTGCCCATGTGGATGAACTTCCTGCTGCGGACCTACTCCTGGATGTCCATTCTGGAAAACAACGGTCTTTTGAACCAGTTGTTCCAGAAGATTGGGCTGATCTCCCTGTATAACAGCATCTTCGGCACCAACATCGAGTACTTCCGCATGATCAACACCTCCGGCGCCGTGGTGCTGGGTATGGTGTACAACTACCTGCCTTTCATGATCCTGCCCATCTACTCCGTGATCGTGAAGCTGGACCATTCCCTCATTGAAGCGGCCCGGGATTTGGGCGCCAACAATGTGAATGTATTCCGCCGGGTCATTCTTCCCCTTTCCCTCCCCGGCGTCCTGTCGGGTATCACCATGGTGTTCGTCCCCTCCGTGTCCACTTTCGCCATCAGCAAGATGCTTGGCGGCGGCACGGAGATGCTGCTGGGTGACCTGATCGAGCAGCAGTTCCTGGGCGGCGCCTACAATCCCCAGGTGGGTGCGGCCATCTCCCTTGTGATGATGGTCATTGTTGTCATCTGCATGGTGGTCATGAATCGCTTCGGTGAAGGCGAGGAACAGGCGGTGATGCTGTGAAACGGAACAACACGGTTCTGAACCGTCTTTTCACGGTGCTGGTGTTCGTATTTTTATACGCCCCCATCCTTCTGCTCATCATCTTTTCCTTCAACGCAGGCAGCAGCAACACGGTCTGGAAGGGCTTCTCCCTGGGCTGGTACCGGGAGCTGTTCAATGACCGCATCATCATGCGCAGCGTGTACACCACCCTGCTGGTGTCTCTGCTGGCCACGGTCATCGCCACGTTTGCGGGCACCTTCGCCGCCATCGGCTTTTACGCCATGCGCCGCCGGAAACGCCACATCCTGACCACGGTCAACAACATTCCCATGATGAACGCCGAGATCGTCACCGGCGTCGCCATGTGCCTGTTCTTTGTGGCTTTCTTTGCCCTGTGGAGTGATTTCGCCGCCTGGGTCAACGGCATCCAGACATTCTTCGAACTCCCCACACGGTTGACGCTGGGCTTCGGAACATTGCTGATTGCCCACATCACCTTCAACATCCCCTATGTCATTCTCTCCGTCAGCCCCAAGTTGCGGCAGATGGACAAAAACCTGGTGGACGCCGCCATGGACCTGGGCTGCACCTGGATGCAGGCCTTCTGGAAGGTCATCCTGCCGGAGATCAAGCCCGGTATTATCTCCGGCGCTCTGACGGCCTTCACCATGAGTATTGATGACTTTATCATCAGCTACTTTACCGCGGGCTCGTCCTCCTCTACCCTGGCCATGACCATCTACGGCATGACCAAGAAGCGGGTGACGCCCGAGATCAACGCCATTTCCACCATCCTGTTCGGCACGGTGCTCCTGCTCCTGGTCATCACCAATATCCGCGAGATCCGGCAGGAGAAGCTGGAACAGCGCCGTCAGAAGCTGCCCACAGCCTCTCCCGCCGAGGCGGCCCAGTACGCCCGCCGTCCCAACAGCCGTCTGCCCAAGATTCTGGCCGTGGGCGCCGCTGCCGCCCTGATCCTGTGCACCACCGTGGTGGCCAGCCGCAATGCAGGCAAGCCAGTGGTCAATATCTGCAGCTGGGGCGAGTATATCGACGAGTCCCTCATCGACCAGTTTGAGGCAGAGACCGGCATCACGGTCAACTATCAGACCGCTGAGAGCAACGAGGCACTCTACTCCCTGCTCAAGAGCGGCGCCGGCGACTATGACGTGATCGTCCCCTCCGATTATATGATCTCCCAGCTGATCGAGGAAGGGATGCTGGAGGAGCTGGACTACGGCAACATCCCCAATTTCGACCTGATCTCCGACCGGTTCAAGAACCTGCCTTATGACCCGGACAACAGGTACACCGTCCCCTACACCTGGGGCACGGTGGGCATCATCTACAACACCACTATGGTGGAGGAACCCATCACCAGCTGGGAAGTGATGTTCAGCGACGAATACGCCGGAAATGTCCTCATGTTCCGCAACTCCCGGGACGCCATGGCCTGCGCCCTGTTCTATCTGGGCTACGACGTGAACACCACGGATGAGGGCGAACTGCGGGATGCCTTTGACCTCCTGAAGGACGCCAAGAACCGCGGTGTATACCAGTCCTTCGTCATGGACGAGATTTACGGCAAGCTGGAGGGTGGCAACGCCGCCATCGGCGCCTATTACGCCGGTGACTACCTGTCCATGCTGGAGAACAACCCCGACCTGGCTTTCGTCGTTCCCGAAGAGGGCTCCAACTGGTTCGTGGACGCCATGTGCGTTTTGAAGGACGCCCCCCACAAGGAGGAGGCCGAAGCCTGGATCAATTTCATTGCCGGCACTGGCCCCAACCTGGCTAATATGGACTATATCTGGTACGCCTCCCCCAACGAAGAGGCGCTGGAATCCTACCCCGCCTATTATGAGGAGTGCTATGAGGAGGAGTTGGAGCCTGAGATCTTCGAGATCATGGCCCCCTCTCAGGAGACACTGGACCGCTGTGAGCTGTACCTGTCTCTGCCCGCCGAGATCCGAACGCTGTACAACGACCTCTGGACGGAACTGGGCATCTGATAACCTGCCAGGAGCGGCACCGCAAGGTGCCGCTCTTTCTTTTCCCGCTCTTGCCAAAGATGAAAAAAACGAGTACACTATCCACGATATCATTTAACTACAAAAGGAGGACTTCCCTATGATCCTGATCGGAACCAAGTGCCAGCTGGAGCAGACCGTCACCGAGGAGCTGACTGCCGCCGCCGTGGGCTCCGGCCTGCTGAACGTCTTCGGCACCCCCTATATGATTGGCCTGATGGAAAACGCCGCCCAGACCGCTCTTCAGAACTTCCTGGAGGAGGGCCAGGGCAGCGTGGGCACCCACCTGGACATCCAGCACACCGCCCCCACCCCCGTGGGCATGAAAGTCTTTGTGGAGGCCGAGATCGTCTCCGTCTCTGAGAACGGCAAAATGGTGGACTTCCAGGTGAAAGCCTGGGACGAGAAGGGCCCCATCGGCCAGGGTACCCACACCCGCGCCATCATCAACAACGAGCGCTTCCTCGCCAAGTGCAACGCCAAGCTGGACAAGTAAGGTCACAAAAAATCCCGGAGTTCTTCGGAACTCCGGGATTTTTCTAT